>Ga0137418_10000193_pt1 | contig 48867 bp, 37 predicted proteins | sample CZODoug3_1_2_16f_FD_122242 | JGI IMG/M metagenome (GOLD analysis project Ga0137418, IMG submission 122242) | Vadose zone soil fungal communities from Angelo Coast Range Reserve, California, USA - CZODoug3_1_2_16fungal (Hybrid Assembly) | ecosystem: Environmental > Terrestrial > Soil > Vadose...
TTCGCGCCATTCTTCGTAATCACATTTATGGGGCCGCTCGCGCCTCCACCTGATTCCGCGGAGAGACCGTTATTGACCACCTGAAACTCCTGCACGGTCTCAGGAGACAGTTCCGTGCGTGCCGAGCCTGTGAATTCATCGTTATTCTCGACGCCATCGATATAGAGGCTATTGCTGCGAGAACGCAGACCCGCGAAGGTGAATCCGCTGTCGGCAAGGGCCGTTTTGCCGCCTGTAGCCCCGTGAATATTCGACCGCGTCAACTGGGGAGCCAAAAGCACAAAGTCGAGGTAGTTACGACTGACCACGGGAGATTCTTCAATTCGCTCATGGTCGATGGTGGTCGCTTCAGTAGTCTGGGTGGGGTCAATCGGCGCGGGTTGTTCCGAAACCGTGACTTGCTGTTGTACTGTGGCGGGTGCAAGTCGGACTGCTACCTGAAATACCCTCCCGATGGACGTCACGATAGCACTGTTCACATATGGAGAGAAGCCTGGAGATTCCACTCGAAGTTCGTACTGACCGACGGGAAGCTCACCTGCACGGAAAAAGTCCTGCGCGTTGGACAACATTGTTCGTGTCTGGTTTGTGCCCTGATTGCGTACTGTTACGCTCGCGCCGGCGATCGCACTGCCACTCTGGTCCACGATGCTCCCTTGAATGGCGCCCGCAACTCTGGAAGTCTGTGCAGCACAAGAAAAAGCAAATGCCAGAAAGGCAACACTTGCGAATGGCAATCTTAAAAATTCTCGTTTTCCCACTGAAAACATGCCCGCCCCCGATCAAAGAACGTGAGTGGATTAGCCCGACGCCACTGTGTCGGGCGGGAGCGAATCAGATTCGGAGAGGTTGGGGTGGGGAAAAATCTGTGCTAGCGGCCGGGGGAGGTGCCCAAGAACAGCAACCGCCCAAGGAAGACAAAAGGCAAGATGTTAGCGATACGGTGCGCATCTCCACGGCGGCCACATGGGTAAGCCCAAAACCGGCTCCGGCTATCAAAACCAGGATCACCAGGCTGTATTCGATGTCGTGCCTGTCTGCACTGTGTGATCCCAGAAGTCAAACGTCTCCGCGACATGGCCGCAAAGGCAAACCAGGAGAAGCAGAAACGCACCGAATTGAAGAAGGTGTCGCCGCACTTTATCCTTTGATGCCATCTGCAGACTCGGCGTGCGAAAAACCCACTTGGCCAACCCAATATACTGCCACTCTGTGCCTGAAGAAAAGCTGAAGCCAGTCGGATCCAAGGCTTCGAGTGCCCATTACGCAGCGAATTCTTCTTGACTCTGGACACAACTCCAGGGTTTATCCATCTAACGTTGCGGAGGACGTTCATATCATTTAGCCCTGTGAAGTGCATTTTCCAACTTCAGCGTCCTCCAGGCGAAAAGTTACCCGAGATTCGCATCCAACAACGGTGCCGCGATCTGTCTCAGTTGGCGCGAGATCTTTTTCGCTGTTTTCAATTTGGAATCGTCTTCCGTGTCCTCGATAAGCCGAGCGCGCATTTTGGCGAGAACGTCGTCCAGTTCGTCAACAATAAGCGGAGCTGTTGTGCCAAGCGCGCCTCCCAGTTCGCTGATTGTCTCAATCCTCACCTCCCGGCGAGAGGCTGGCCCCGCGGCCCCTCAAAGACCGAGAAACCAGAGAGCCGCCGCCGCTGGAGAGGAGAATGGCTTCGCCAGCCAGTGGTGGCGAGCCCGTAAATTGTGTTGATCGCCCTCATATCGACCTCTCGGTGCCAATTTTCGGTAAGAATTAGTTTGTTGGGGGCTGCAACCGCTGCCGCGGCTTGGGAGTACTGCCGACGGCCGTGTTCCCCGAGGAGGAGTTGGCGGTGGCTTCCAGATCCGCAGACTTGTATTTAGGCTCACTGACATAGCCCTGGATGCGGTCCTTGCCGATGCTGTTAATCACCAGTTCCGCCGGTTGTTTGCTGTCCGCAGCGTAGAAAATCACGGGCTGAAGGAGGTTGACGTGCTTCTGGGAGAGCTTGAAGTCGTCCACCATCAGTTCAAGGTCGGCATACTGACGCTTGGCGTTGGCTTTACGCAAGCGAACGCCGACCGGCCCCTTGTGTTGGAACTGGCCATTCTTGTCGATGTCGAACTCGTAATAACTGCGTTCGCCCTTTTTCTCGAGCACAACCAATTCGTCATGGGTGCGAGCAATGGAGCCCTGCAGGTCGGTGCGGGTGCTCGCCAGTTCGTCGCGACTCGCGTCGATCTGTTTCTGCTGGCTGGCCAGTTGGTCTTGGATTTCCTTCCAGCGCGGATCATAGGCACGATGATCGTGATTGGTCCGGCGCGCAGCCGATGGACGGCTCGTTGCCTGGGTTCGAACCGGGTGAGCGTTTGACTGCGCGGCGAGATCGTTGAGCTTGGTGGTCAAATCGGCAACCTGGCCACGCGTGGCGTCGAGAGAGGACTTGTCATCGCTATTTCTGCGTAGCGAGTTGCCTGACCACATCGTGTTCGTGCCAGGCGTAGCCGGCACAAACCACGAGCAAAGTCAGCAGCAGGGTGATGGAGCCCCATAACCCGACCGCGGGAGCAGGGCCGGATGGCACCTCTACAAGATGGGAGTCAGTGCGCACTTCATCAGACATCGGAGTTCTCCTCTCAAACTCAAGGTCCTGCCTAAAACCCTTCAAAAATCGGAATCTCCCCGTCGGCTTCTCCGCTTAGTGTTTGGTTTCACGCAGCTCGACTAATTACAGCCTGTGAAAGCCAGTGTTGCTGCGGTCACGCTCATGCCCGGGGAGACTGTGAGGGGACCGCTGCTGTTGGTCTGGCTGGTTTGCAATTCTGACGGATTGCAGTCGGGTTGGGCCGCCGACCCTGGCACGAACGCGACCGCATCGAGCGCATAGTTCACTGGGCCCGTAGCAGGCAGAGCGGGCGACTGATGTCCGGAGCTACTAAATGTCCCGATGCTCGGATTTCCCGCGGGCAGAGAAAGCGTGTAGCTGACACAATCGGTATTTGTCGGACAGGGTGCACCGGGAGCGGTCATCAGCGTCGCAGTGGATGCTGACTGCACTGCGAGCGGAACCGTGACCAGCAGCGTATTACCGTTCACCGTGATGGTCTGCAACGCCGAAAGTGCAAGATCCGCCGATGTGGCCGAGCTGCCGGTGCTGGTCGTGATCGTGCCCGTGATCGAAGCAGGCACAAGGGCTGCGGTCAACGGAACCGTTCCCAGGGCCGCGCCAGACTGCACTCCCGCGATTACGGTGGCAGAATAAGCGATGCCTGCTCCGTTGGTGGCAGTTACGACCACGTCGTAGGTTCCGGTGGACACCGGGCAAAACAAGAATTGCCCGTCTGAATCGGTCACGGTTTCCATGACAACGCGGTCCACGCCGCTGCCGTTGTTTTGCTCAAGGGCAACGACCGTGTTTCCGCCGACGATCGGATTTTGCGTGGCAGCATCGATGACCGTTCCGCTAATGGCGGCCTGCAGTCCCACCTCTCCCGCATGCAGAACGGGTTTTAGCCGGTACCCGCCGTTTCCTTGACGCAGAATGGACGCGCAGGCGTTGAAATCGAGGTCGAGGTCCTTGCTCTCTCCGGCGGCTATGACAAACTTTCCGCCTGCGATCTGTCCCGACGGAATCTTAATACCGGTTTTCGATTCGGACGAGAGTTCGAGAGGCTGCGGATTCATGGGATCGCTGCTCAAGATCACGCAGTTTGCGCTGCTTCCACATTGGTTCCCGCTCACTGTCGTGCTGTTGTCGGCGAGCAAGATACGAATCTGCTGATATGTGCCGGGTTGAATCTCACTCGAACCCAGCATCTTCAGAAAGCACTGGGTCGCCGCGCCGAGCAAATCGACCTGCACGGGGCTGCTGGCCAGACCTGGTGTCAAGTCAACCCAACCAGGGTCAGTATCGGACGCGCGGCTGCTCTGGTGGATCCGCACGTCCCTGACCGTGATGAAGACATGACTGAATGGCCCCTGCGGCGGGCCACAGGTCGCGGGATCACTGACGCTGAGTTGTACCGTGGCGGCGTTCATGGAGCTGTTATTGCTGCTGCCGCAACTGAGGAGGAACGCCACAGAAGCAGCGAGACCCAAGAGGGCGAGAGGATAAATAGTTTGACGCTTCACGGTAGGTTCCTTCGGACGCGTGGCGCACGCTGGCTCATGAGTTCTGAAAGAGCGGGTGTGGCGTGAAGGACTCAGGAAGGGCCAATTCGAGTCTCATGACTTGCTCAGGTACGTAAGAGTACTCCTTGCCGCACTCATCGCAACGGGCCACAAAAGGGCCCGTAATGGCAGGCGGAGACGTCAACGCATCCGTCTCGCCAAGAGGGATTTTGTGCCCGAACATGGTGTTCGCATGACGATGAAACCGTGCATTCTTGCAAATCACTACCCAGCAGTAGGTAGATTGATCCCAATTGCTCCAAGAGGTCATAGTTGGCCCCAGCACGACTCTCCAACGTGTCGCTCGCTCGTCGATCACACCCGCCCACTGAGCGAACGCCCCTTCGGGCAGCTTCTCGCTTCAATAGCGTTATCGCCCGGCAGAAGGGCGGAGTTGACGTATCTCCGGAGGCTCATGACGACTTGGGGGAGGCCTGTACTTTCGAACTCTGGGGGACACGTCAACCCTCCTAAGTCTTAAAACATTTAAGACTTGCGCGTCAAGCGGAAAAATCAACTGCGCGGCTGAAACGTTTCCCCAATTGCGTCAGGCGCTTTGGCGGCGGGATTTTCTAAAGCTGTTGACCTGGGAGACTCCTGATTGCACAATCTTAGTGATGGGGAAGACCCGCCAACGCAAGTCGCCAATACTTCCGACGCCAGGCGAACATCGCTTGCTTCAAATCCTGTGGCGTATTGGGGAGGGGACCATCGACGACATTGTGGAGGCTTCGGGCGAAGATCCGCCGCCGAATTACAAGACGGTTCAGACCTTGCTGCGCATCATGGAGCGCAAGGGGCAGGTGGATCATAAGCAGCAAGGTCGGGCGTTTCTGTTTCGGCCACTGGTTGGGCGCGGCGATGTCCATCGTTTATCCTTCCGTCACGTGGTGGCGAAGTACTTCACCGGTTCGCGGACGGAACTGTTGATGGAACTCTTGAGCGATGAACGCATTAGTCGGGAGGAATTGCGCCAGCTCGAAAGCTTGATCCGAAATCGGCGCAAGGAGCAGTACTAGGCTGAGGTGGGACTGAGACTCACCCCGCAAGCCCGGGAGCCGTATGAGCAGCGAGGTCGCATTGGCGCTTGCGGGTTTGTGCTTAACGTACTTGCTTCGGTCCGCTGCCGCATACCTGCTCTTATGGCTCCTGTGTCGGTTAGTCCCAGACCCTCACATCCGCTTTCGTTTGTGCGGGATATTTTTGGGGGGCATGGTTGGCGGATGGCTGGGGCTGTTCTTGCTGCCAGGTCTTTCGGCGCTTTCTCGCTCGGAAGCTGTCGCTTTTGCTAGTGCCTCGGGTCCACATTGGTCGTGGACGGTCAACTCTGCTCTGGTCCCTCGTCTTGCCACGGTCTTATCCGGTGCGCCCTGGTTGTATCTGGCCCTCCTCTGTTTCCTGATGCTGCAGTTTTTCTTTCGTTTCAGGCGACTGAGGGTTCTCTTGCGGTCGTCGCAGCCGCCGTCCGAGGCACTTTCATTTCTGTTCGAATCGGTCCGTTGTGATACCGGCGCTCCCCAATGTGAATTGCGCTTAGTGCATGGACTACGCTCGCCTGCGGCTACTGCGTGGTGGGATCCCAAGATTCTGCTACCGAGCGAGCTCTTGCCCCGACTCGAGACCCTGCAGCTCGTTGATATTCTTCGACACGAATTGATGCACGTTCGCAGGCGGGACTATCTTTGGGACAGGTTGGCGACTCTCGGTTGCTATGTGGTCTTTTTTCATCCGGCGGCATGGCTCGTGCGGCGGCGTCTGCGGTGGGAGCGCGAGTTGGTCTGCGACGAAGGCGCGGTGGCGCGCTCGAGTGAACGTCGTCTCGAATACGCTACCTGCCTTACCACTTTGGCAACATGGCGGCTTTCCAGGGAGGAATTAGCGGGCCCAGTTGATTTTCTTTCGTCGTCGTCTTTGCTCGCGACAAGGGTTCGGGCGCTGGTGTCACCACCAAGAGGGAACTATTCCCTCCACAAAAGAGCGGCGGTGGGGTTGCTGGCCGGGATCTTCCTGACTCTTGCGGTATGGCTGGTGCCTGACGTGGCGGTTACCCCCTCCTGGTCCGCGCCGGCGCTGGCGCTGCGCAATGCAACAAGATCCCAGGAACCTCCGCCTCGACCCCAAACTATCCTGAAAGCTGACCGACAGCGCGTGTCAAAACGACACAAGTTCCAAGCGCCACTTGCCATAGCTCCTGACGTATATTCGCGGGTCGCTCCTCCCAATCCGGAATTCCCGGTTAACACGCCGGTGCTCTCGGACCCATCAGACGTGCAAACTCGCCCGAGCCCTGCGCGGGGTCGTATGCGGTGGGGGCTCATCCCGAAAGTCGGTGATTGGGCAATACGCTCGGTTAGGTTTGGCGTTTCCAGGATGGGGTCGCGTATCGCCGGCCGTAAGCATGAGAAGGCACCCTCAGGACAACTGCCGTCGGTCGCGACAGAGATGCGTACTGATCCGCTCTAGTTCCCAAAGGTCCGTTGCCTGCTGTCCCTTCTGTGAAACAGGGTTCTGCCCAACCTGCTGCTGCTAAGCAGTCCGTAGCTGCCTCACTAGTGCAAACGTCGAGGATGTCGCTTGACAAGCCAAGTCTTAGGGAGCTTAAGAGTTAAAGTGTAGCCTTCAGTACCTGTGGAGGCTGGAAGGGCGAGGCAGACGGTTCGGTCCACGATCGGACTGCTCGAAGGCGAAACTCAAAACGAAGATCTGACCGTTTGAAACACACGACGCCACACCTCGGCTCGCATTCCTTTGTGTAGCGCCTGCTCTTCAGCCCGAGCCACAGCATAGTAACGGCAAGACTCCAGAAGATTCGAAAGAGAATAGGACCTCGTAGCCGTTGGCATCAGCATCGCCGACGAGCCCGAGTGCCCGCGAATTTGTCAGCTGTGCGTGGCCAGAAGAAGAAGGCTTTCTTTGTGCTGCAGAAATTCTGCCGGGACTTGCAAGACGCTGCGCCAACTGGCGTCCGAGACCAGGATGGAAAGGTTCTACCGCACGGGATGCAGCGCTAGAGGATTCCCTGTAGTCACTACAACGACCTCGTTCGGTTAATGATCCACACGCAGCAACAGGTAGCGATGCGAGCGGCTTTTTTTCTGTGCTCAGGATCGATTTTTTCTTGACAACTCTCGTTTATTTCATAATATGGCACGCGTGCCACATATCAAGACAAGCCATTCTCCGTACCGCGTGCAGGTCGTCGACCGTGCGTTAGCGGCCTTGGACATCTTGGCCAATCGTTCCAGCGAGTGCAGCCTCGCGGAGTTGTGTATCGCGCTAGGTCTGCACAAGAGCACGGTACATCGCCTCATGATGGTGCTGGAGCAACATCGCCTTGTGGACAAGAATCCAGAAACGGGCCGATATCGCTTAGGACTTAAGCTCTTCGAGTTTGGATCCAAGGCCATTGCGGCGCTCGACCCTCGGCGGCACGCACGGCCCCATCTTGATCGCCTGCAACGTGAACTGGCAGAGACGGTATTCTTCTGCATTCTCGACGACGGTCAGGTCTTTTATCTTGACAAGGTGGAGTCGCAGCAGAGCATACGCACCGCGTGCACCGTAGGGAGCCGCGCGCCAGCCTATTGCACGGCAGTCGGTAAGGCCATGCTGGCGGAGCTCCCGGACGCTGAGGTGAGTGATATCGTCCGCCGCTGGGGACTGAAGGCGATCACCGCAAATACGATCACGACTGCGGCGGCGTTAAAGGCGGAGCTAAAAGCGGTCCGGTCTCGGGGCTACGCGATTGACGACGAGGAGAAGGAACAGGGTCTTCGCTGCATCAGCGCAGCCGTGCGCGGTCATTCTGGAAAGTTATTTGCAGCCATCAGCGTCTCGGGGCCGGCGTTTAGGATCACGAAAGGGCGGATACCGGAAATCGGGCACGTGGTCATGCGGGCTGCCAACGACCTTTCCGTTGAATTCGGATACCCAGCTGCCCCGTTGGAATTAGCAGGCACTAGGGTCGGTTAGCAGGACACGGACAGCAAGCCCGGCCAAAGCCGGGCTTTTTGCCGGTCCCCAACGTGAATGAGACGTCATCTCATAATGTGGTACACGGCGCCTCGGGAGCAGCAGATCGTGCCGGGAGTAATAGCAGAAGGGTTCCCCCCACGGGAGCCCGACTAATAAAGCTTCAATCTCAAGCGAAGGGAGTTTCGTCCATGAAGACCAAACGTTTGGATCAAGGTGCTCAGCGAGGAGACCAGTTTCACTTGTCACGGTCAGCGATACTAGCGGTCGGGGTTATGGCTCTGTCGTTGACCGTGTTTGTCGAAGGGCTCGCGGCGCAAGGTATTTTTGGGCGAATCTCTGGCACGGTCACAGATTCGCAGGGCGCCGCGGTCGCTGGCGCGAAGATCTCAATCGCTAACGAGGATACCGAACTCACAAGGTCCACGACGACCGATGCCAACGGGTACTATGTCGCCAGCGATCTGCCTGTGGGCCTCTACAGCGTGAGCGCGGAACAAGCCGGCTTCAAGTTAGTCAAGAGCACCGGAAATGATTTGGTTGCAGGCGCTCGTCTGACAGTAGCGTTAACTCTGCCCGTCGGAGAAGTCTTCCAAAAGGTCGAGGTCGTGGCAGTGGGTGAAAGCGTCAATACCACCTCCGGCGAACTTGCGCGCATCATCGACTCGAATCAAGTCAAGGATGTTGCCCTAAACGGACGAAATTACATGCAGTTGCTTTCTCTTATTCCGGGCGTCGCGATCCAGACAGATGACGAACTGAACTTGACCACCAGCCTGGCCACCAATAATCAGTCTGTCAACGGCAATCGCAATGACTCGAACTCTCTCAGCGTGGATGGCGGCTTCAATCTTGACTCAGGATCGAACAGCAGCCAAGTCAACAACGTGGGCATCGACTTCATTCGTGAGGTCGCCGTCAAGTCGTCGAACTTTTCTGCGGAGTACGGGCGCAATTCCGGCGCCTCCATCAACGTCGTGACTCGCAGTGGTGGTGACAGGTTCCATGGTTCTTTGTTTGAGTTCATTCGCAATGATGTACTGGATGCGCGTGACCCCACTCCTGGCGCTGTGAAAGGGCCCCTGCGTTTCAACGATTTTGGTTGGGATCTTGGCGGGCCCCTCAGGCGCGGCAAGCTGTTTTTCTTCGCCGGCCAGGAGTGGAAGAGGATTCGCAGGTCGGCCAACGCGGCAGTAAGAACCCTTCCGACAAGCGCGGAGATCAACGGCGATTTTAGCGCGTTACTCGCGCTGCCTGCGCCAATCCAGCTTCACCTGCCCGGCCAGCCAACCGTCCCGATCGCCAACAACGATATATCCTCGTTGATCACCACGGATGGCAAAGCGATCGGTGGGGTCTACTCCGCCATGAGGCAAGCCGCCAGCAGTGTGACCGACAACTCGGCAGCGACCGCGAGCAATGGAACTTTTCAGCCAACCAACCCGTTCGATTGGCGCGAAGACCTCATCCGCATCGATTACACCATCAACGGAAAGCACAGTCTTTATGGGCGGTATATTCACGATAACTACAATCTGATCGATCCCTTTGGAACCTTCTCCCAAGGCGGCGTACTACCAACCACTCCGACCAACCGCCTGCGTCCTGGCTATAGCTATCAGGTGGGAGAGGTGTGGCTGATTACGCCGCAGCTGATCAATACGGCTAAGGTGAATGCCTCTTGGAATAGCCAGCACATACCTCCGGTCGGCGAGCTATGGAAACGAGCCACATATGGCTTCGCTTTTCCAACGGTGTTCGGCGGCGGGTTATTTCCGGGTGGAATACCCGACGTTACCGTTTCCCCGATCACCGGAGTTCCGGGACTCGCACCGTTCGAAGGTCCTGCCTTCTCACTGGTGTCGCCAACCACAGACATCGCGCCGTCGGACGATCTAACCTGGCAGAAAGGATCCCACACTTTTAAGACGGGCGTGTTCGTAGCGCGCAACCGCAAGGACCAGAATGGACGCCCGGGCCTAAACGGCGCCTCCTACAACGGCACGGTTCTATTCAATAGCAGCAACACGAATACGGCGGGCGACCCTTTTGCCGACGCTTTGCTGGGGAACTATCAGCAGTATACCGAAACGTCCTCGGACCCCAGCGCTCATTTCCGGTTCACGGACATCGAAGCATACGTGGCCGATACCTGGAAGGTTGCGCGCCGCCTGAGTCTCGAGTTCGGGGTGCGCTATCAGCGTCCGGGACCGACCTACACCCAGGGAAACAACGTTACCAGCTTCAACCCAGGCCTTTATGATCCCGCCCAGGCCGTCACCGTCACGAGCAAGAACACCATCGACACTACGATGGGTGGCAATCGCTTCAATGGACTGGTGCGCGCGGGAAACGGCGTCCCTTCCGATCAGTTAGGCCGCGTGCCCAACGGGAACAGTCCGCAAGTCCTAGCTGTGCCTGCCGGCGCGCCGCGCGGCTTCTACGATACGGAAAACCTGTTTGCTCCGCGGTTTGGCTTCTCTTTCTCGCCGTTCCACGACGATCGCACCGCCGTGCGCGGCGGAATCGGTATTTTTTACGATAAACCCCAGGGCAATATCATTTTCCCTCTACTCAATACCCCGCCCTTCCCTCAGGTGGCGTCTTTCCAAAATGGCAACCTGTCAAACCCATCGGGCGGGTCGGCGCCAGCCACCGGCCTGGTGCCTGACATTAACTCCATCGATCCGCATCTGAAAGTTGCCCGCACTACGAATTACAGCCTGGGTGTGCAGCGAGAACTGCCCCTCGGCATTCTTTTTGAAGTGTCATATGTGGGGAACGGCGGGTGGCACTTATTACGCCAACCCGACATCAACCAGCCGAGCTTTGCGGTACTCCAAGCCAATGCCGCGCTTCCTACCAGCCAGCAATTGACGACCAACCAACTGCGCCCTTATCAGGGCTACAACCGCATTCTGATGTTTCTAAGCGATTCCACCTCTAACTACAACGCGCTTCAGGTGTACGCCACGAAGCGCAAGGGCGACTTCATGGGCTCGTTAAGTTACACATTTTCCAAAGTGCTCACGGATGCCAGCGTGCTTGGTGCCCACAGCGACAATCCAGTGGAGCGTCACTATAGTCACGGCGTCGCAGACTTTGACCGCAGAGATATTCTTGCCGTGACGTATGTATATGCCTCTCCGCTCTTCCGAAATCGCGGTGGATTCCTGGGTGCCGCAATCGGTGGCTGGGAACTCAGTGGCATTACTAGGGCGCAATCGGGACAACCCATCACGGTCCTGGCCAATGCGGCGCTTGGGAAGGGGACCAACGTGAATGGCCGGCGTGCGGATCTGGTCCCCGGCCAGTCCATCGCCGTGCCAAGCCGCAGCCCTTCCAAGTGGTTCAATCCCGCCGCCTTTGCCAACCCGTCTCCCACGAGTCCGGGCACAAGTGGAGTAGGAAGCCTACTCGGTCCCGGCTTTTTTGCTACCGACCTTTCGCTGCGCAAAGTTTTCAAATTGCCAAGAGAGGGCATGAACCTGATGTTCCAGGCGGACGTATTCAACATCTTCAATCGTGCAAACTTCGTGTTGGGCGGCCTAGGCAGCGCGACCCTGACTGCTGGCTCCGGCAACTTTGGAGCAGTGGGTGGCGCCGTAAACCCGCGCAACGTACAGTTCGGTTTGAAGTTCAATTTCTAACCGAGGAGGCCCAGAAGGGTGCCTCCGCGTGCATTTAGCTCATGTAAGGAACGAGGAGCGCTCAGGAGCGGGGGAGATCAACCAAGGCTACGGGTCCGCCGCGGGCGCCGGTCGTGCACCTAACGCCAAATGGAGCGGCTGCGAGAAGTTGCCGCCAGTAGGAATTTTCAAAGGGGTAGTTTATGAGTACGCTGACACCAGCCGCACTCGAAAGAATGATTTTTCGAAAGACGAACGCGCAAGCTGGCCGTCATCTATCGGTGACGCCACAGAACAGCACCATGCGGCATCTCGCCTATGGCCGTATCATCCTGAACTCTTCGAAGCCGTCGGTTTCTTTCCCAACAGGAGACCGGGAAACCGCTCTGATCTGCTTATCGGGACGTGCGGCGGTGAAGACCGGCGAGCGTGAATTCGGCCTCGACCGGTACGACGCCATCTATATTCCACGCGATGCAACGATCGAGGTATCCACCAGAAACGAAACCGATATCGCCGAGTTCTCCTCTGATGTTGAAGGCAAGTATCCTGTGCAAGTTGTGCGCTATTCGGAGACCGTTCAGGATCCAGGTCTGAAATTCAGCGCCGGAGGGCCAGGCTCGTCGCGCGAATTAAATATGCTAATCGCGAAGAATGTGGAAGCCGGCCGCTTGGTTGCAGGATTCACGCATTCCGATCCAGGAAACTGGACCAGCTGGCCGCCGCATGAGCACGCGGAAATGCTCGAAGAGATGTACGTCTACTTCGATATGCCGGAGCCGGCCTACGGCATTCAGTTGGTCTACAACAACACAGAGTATCCGGAACTGGTCACGGTGGTGCGCGACGGTGATGCCGTGCTGATGTCCAGCGGTTATCATCCCAACGTATCTGTGCCCGGACATCGCATTGCTTTCCTGTGGGCCATGGCCGCACATCGCGAAGTTACAGACCGGCGCTTCGGTGTGGTTAACGTTCAATCAGGATTTGAGCGAGGTGGTTCTGGCTTGGAGTCGGGACGCAAATAGTAGACCAGCAGTGCAACGGAGCCCATGGACGACCGAAACCTGACTATCGGGGCCAGAGAGGCAGAAGGCGCCAAAGTTTACGGGGGAGCAACCGCAGCACAGGACCGCATATTTTCCGTGGTTGGGCGCTTTCGCTGGGTGATATGCGCCCTTCTGTTTCTCGGCGTAACGAAAAACTACATGGATCGCCAGGTACTGGGCGTGTTGAAGACGCCCTTGCAGCACGATCTCGGCTGGAATGAAATCGACTACAGCAATCTGGTTTTCGCGTTTCAGGCGGCATACGCTGTAGGAATGGTCGCCGTAGGCAGGCTCATCGATCGCCTCGGCACACGTTGGGGGTACGCCCTCGCGATGGTCTTCTGGAGTCTCGCGTCGATGGGGCATGCCCTCGGCAGTTCGTTCTTGAGCTTCGCGATCGCCCGGTCAGCGCTGGGATTTGGGGAAGCCGGTGTATTCCCGGCAAGCATCAAGACGGTTGCCGAGTGGTTTCCCAGGAAGGAGAGGGCGCTCGCCACAGGAGTCTTCAACGCGGGCACAAATGTGGGTGCCATACTTACGCCTCTGTTCGTCCCCTGGATCGCTAACCATCTCGGTTGGCGCTGGGCCTTCGTGATAACTGGCGCGCTCGGATTTGCCTGGATGATTCTGTGGCTCCTGTTTTACCGTAAGCCGGAAGAGCACCCGCGATGCTCGAAAGCAGAGCTCGCCTATATCCAAAGCGATCCAGCACAAGGAGTTGGGCGAATCCAGTGGTCGCGGCTTTTTCCGCACCGGCAAACCTGGGCGTTCGCTGGCGGAAAATTTCTGATCGATCCGATATGGTGGTTCTATCTGTTTTGGGTTCCTGATTTTCTCCAGCGGCAGCACGGCCTGCGGCTCATGCAAATCGGCGTGCCGATTCTGGTAATTTACGTCATTGCCGACATTGGAAGTGTGGCGGGCGGCTGGTTGTCTTCGTCTCTGATCCAGCGGGGCGTTTCCGTGAATGCTGGGCGCAAGATCGCCATGCTCGCCTGCGCTGTCAGTGTCGTTCCCATCGCGTTCGCCTACCGGGTTTCCGGGTTATGGCCGGCTGTCTTGTTGATCGGCTTAGCGGCCGCCGGCCATCAAGGTTTTTCCGCGAATCTGTTTACTCTGACTTCCGACCTGTTCCCATCTCGGGCGGTCGCTTCCGTCGTTGGAATCGGCGGAATGGCCGGGGCACTGGGGGGTATGCTAATCGCGAAGATTGTCGGGTATGCATTGCAGTGGTCCGGTAGCTACAGGGTTCCCTTTCTAATTGCTGCATCGGCATACCTAGTGGCGTTGGCTTGGATTCACCTCCTTAGTCCAACGCTATCGCCAGCCGAGCTGGCCCAAGGGTGAATGGATGAGCCTCGACGCCTTCCAGCTCGACGGCAAGAATGCTCTCGTGACCGGCTCGCGCAAGGGGCTCGGCGCGGCAATTGCCGTCGCCCTGGCCCAGGCCGGAGCGAATGTTGGCTGCCAGGGACGCGACCCGGAACCGGGCAGCTCCTGCCAGGAGATTCGCGCCCTAGGCCGCAAGACATTTTATTTTGCCGGCGATGTTGCAGAGGCAAAAGTATGCTCGGGACTAGTCGAGAGAACCGTTGCCGAATTTGGATCGATCGACATTCTCGTCAACAACGCCGGCACGATACGGCGTGCTCCTGCGGCGGAATTTCCCACAGAATATTGGGAAGAAGTGATTGCCGTAAATCTAACTGCTGTTTTCCGCCTCTCCCAGTTGGCCGGCCAACAGATGCTGAAACAGGGAACAAAAGGAAAACTTCTCAATATCGCGTCCTTGTTGTCCTTTCAAGGAGGCATCCTGGTGCCCGCTTACGCAGCAGCCAAAGGAGGTGTAGCGCAACTCACCAAGGCATTGGCGAATGAATGGGCCTCGAAGGGCATCAACGTTAATGCTATTGCGCCTGGCTACATGGCCACAGATAGTACCGCCCCCCTGCGCAACGATTTTGAGCGCAACCGCCAAATTCTCGAGCGTATTCCGGCTGGCCGCTGGGGCGATCCGTCGGACTTGGGCGGGGCGGCAGTTTTTCTCTGTTCCTCCGCCAGCGATTACGTCCACGGGCACGTTTTGGTAGTAGACGGCGGCTGGCTGGCCAGGTGAGTTGAAAAAATTGAGATGGCGTTGCAGTGGCTGACAGAGAAGACCACGGCGCGTGTGCGAAATCGGAGGATTGCAATGGGATTGCAGACCAGAGTGTTTCCCGATCTGGTAGTCGTGCAACGTGAGGCCGCACGAGAGTCGGAGCCCGAGCCGGGACTGATTCGCAGGGTCATGGCGTTCAACGACAAACTTTTTCTCGCGGAGCATCAAATGACCGAGGGATGGGCAGGCAGCGTTCACAGTCATGTGCAGGATCAGGTTGTCTACGTGGTCCGTGGACATTTGAAAGTCACTTGTCAGGGGAAAACATTCGATCTTCGAGTCGGCGACACTTTCGTCGTGCGCGGAGGCGTCGAGCATGGAGCGTCAGCGGTAGAAGATTCTGTTGTGATCGATGTCTTTACGCCCTGCCGCGAGGACTACATCCTCTGAGACTTTGTCCCCAGGAACTATGGCTGTGCGATGCAAGCTGGAGAGTCCATGCTTATTAATATGTCGAGATTTTTGTTTGCAGGCCTGTTGTGCATGTTTGCTGGTCTCGCGTGGGGACGTCCGAACATCAAGAACATCAAAGTCTCTATCGCGAATCCCAGCCCAGATGCCAGGCCGGGCGCCGACGTGGTCATTTCCATTGCCGAAATTCGCAAGGCCGCACCTGATTTCACGCCAGCATCCGTCGTTGTCACCGCAACTGATGCCGCAACTCTGGAAGAGGACGCCGCGACGCTACAGACGAAAGAGCTTCCTTCGCAGGTTGACGACCTGGACGCAGATGGAAAGGGCGATGAATTGGCGTTTCAGATCGATCTTTCGCCCCACCAGACACGAATTGTCACGATTTCCTATGGCACCGCGGATCGCATCTGGCGTCTGCGCCGTGACTACGCCCCACGCACGAATGCCTTATTCAGCCGCAAGATCGAAGGGCTTGGCTGGGAATCAGACCGCGTCGCCTTTCGAATCTATTTTGATCCCCGGAATGCAATCGACATTTATGGAAAGCGCCGCCCAACCCTTCAACTCGCCATGTATGCATCACCCGATTACCCCTATCACGATGAATCTCCCTTGGGCCGCGACATTTTCAAGGTCGGGGATTCCATCGGGATCGGTGCCGTGGGTGCGATTGCCGACGGGAAGCTGGTCAAAGTGGCTCAAGTCAAAGATCGGCAATGGCGAATCGTATCGGCAGGACCGGTGCGCACCGTTGTTGAGCTTGAGTACAACGGATGGAACGTAGGAGGGAAGGACATCACGCTGCGTTCGCGGATTACACAATGGGCGGGCGAACGCGGCTTCTGGCATACGATCGCCGCAGAGCCCGCCGATGCGACTGAGTACGTAACGGGACTGCCTGTCAAAAAGGGTCTCCGCCCGCTGACGTCGGCGGCGTTTCCGAAATCCAACGTGGCTTGGATTGCAACCTGGGGCGAGCAGGTAGTTGCTCCGGGAGCAACAGCCACGGAGGCGATCGCTGGAGAGAACCTGGGACTCGCGGTCATCAGTACAATGCCGCACGCTGCCTTCGAAGACGACGCACTCAATCATTTCCTCAAATTCAAACTTCAGAGCGGCACCGGCGAGTGGTACGCGATGGCCGCCTGGGACCAGGAGGGTACCAGCCGCCTCATAGGTTTCGGCAATGAGAAGGAGGAAGGAGGGCTTCCGTCGCTCGTGCTTCCACCTGATGGCATCAGAACGGAACAAGAGTTTATTGCCGCCGTGAGGGATCAGGCGAAGCGTATGGCGGAAGGCGTGAATATCCGCGTCCTCTCGGCCACTGCGGCCGCGGAGGCGGCTCCTGCGGACACAACCGTTCCCCACAGAGCAAAATCCATCTCGGAGGGCATTTCGCTGATCCAGCAGGCGATTGATCGAACGGCAACGGAGTGGGAGGTGGCGCTACGCTCCTCGGCAGCGGCTTCTCATGAACCGAAACGCGGCTTGGGTTTTTTCACGGAAGGCGGCAACGAGACGGGCAAGTGGGTGTCACAAGACGGATATTATTGGACAGGAGGTTTCTGGACCGGCGAGTTATGGCAGATGTACGGCCGAACGCACGATGAAAAGTACCGCGCCTGGGCAGAATTGTGGGAGACGCGACTTCTGGGCCAGGAGCTGCAGCAAAACCACGACGCAGGGTTTCTTTATTTCTATTCTTCTGCCCTCGGCTACGACTTGACAAAGCAGGAGCCGCTACGCGCCAGCGCTTTGCGTGCGGCGGAGCGCCTCGAACAGCTGTACAACCCGAAAACTCACTTGATCGCTTCCTGGTCTCCCAACGGCGACGACACGATTGTCGATACCATGATGAACTTAGAAATTCTTTGGTGGGTGAGCCGCCAGACAGGAGATCCCAAATGGGGCGAAATTGGAAAAAGCCATGCACTACGAACCGCGGAATGGTTTGTCCGCCCCGACGGCTCCATCATTCACTCCGTTCACTACAATACCGGGGACAATCGTCAGGAGTTTCAGCTACACGGTGGCTCGGCGGGAGACACAGAGCTAAAGCTTTCCAACCGATCGGCTCCGGGCGATTGGGTGTTTGCTCATACCCACCAGGGATTTGGTGCCGATACAAGTTGGTCTCGCGGAACCGGCTGGGCCATCTATGGCTTCTCGGTCGCCTACGCCGAGACGCATGAACCAAGTTTGCTCAAGGCCGCGGAGCGAGCCGCGGACTATGCCATCGAAAACCTGCCGGAGGACAATGTTCCCTGGTATGACTTTTGCGATGAAGGTGTCCATTTCCGTAATCGCGACTCCTCGGCGGGAGCGATCATCGCTGGCGGTCTTCTCCGGCTTTCGGCCCTGACGAGCGACCAGCAACGCGGAGCGAGGTACCGGGAGGCGGGGGAACATATCGTGCAATCACTCATCGATCGGTATCTCACGCCGGTAGGGGATGGTGATCGCACTCCGCCTGGCGTGTTGAGGCATGGGTCGAGCGTAAGGCCGAACGACTCCATGCTGATCTATGGACAGTATTACTTGCTTGAGGATCTGCTATGGATCGAACAGCACCAGCAGTAATGAGCATCAAACGTTTGTTTCGGAACATGGTTGTGCTCGGCCTGTTTGGGCTGCTAGAAATGGCAAGAGCAGGCGCGGCTCAAACCTCAACGGCTCCCGTGCAGATCAGCGCGGCAGATCTCGACCATGAGATTCGGGAGTTTCTCGATCGCCAAGTTGCTGCTCACGTTCAGGATATAAAGAGTCTCGATCCGCCTCCGGATCGCGTCGTGGGAGCGCTGACGACCGGAGAATTCTCGTGGGGCACGTTCATGCGTGCCCTGGCAGCGTATTCAGATCTCGCCAAGTCGCGAACCGTAGCTGGCCGCGACGTCACAGCGATCATCGCCAAGATGGGAATGATTGAGTTGCGGCAGGGCGGCAAGACTTGGGCACAGCTTTATGCCGCGCTCGCCCTCCGGCACTTTGGAACAGATCTCAATCACAACGCGTTGTGGCAGAGTCTCTCCCCAGTGGATAGAGAAGCGTGGAAATCCCTCCTCGACCCAGCCCGCTTCTACGATGTGCGCACGCATAAACTAATTCACCTTCCGGAAAACTACTTTGGAGTTGCCGCACGGATCGCAGCCATAAGCTTCCAGGTCGGATTGGTCCACGATCGCGCCTACGTGGACGACTTGATCGACCGCGCCGCGCAGCAATTTACCAGGGGTGCCCTCTTTGCCGACGATGCTCTGCCAACCGGGAGATACGACAGGTATTCGAACGAATATGCCAGAGCCGTCTATGACGCCGCTGAGACGGTGGGCCGTACGGACATCATGAAGGCTGTCGCGCCCTCGCTCAAGGAGCAAATGCGGCTCTGGTGGGATTTGCTGGCTCCGGATGGATACGGCTACCCTTGGGGACGGAGTCTCGGCGCAATCAGTTACATGGACACAATGGAGATCGCTGCTTTTGTTGGCGAACATCCTGAGTTCCGCCCGGCCCCACTGCCGGAGCTGGCTTCGGCTTATTACACCGCCTGGCGCTGGCTCTGCCATGATTTCAACGCCGATACTCATCTTCTTTCTGTTTTTGCCTTCGGTCGAGGTGACTACAGCTACATCACCAGGGAACGTGAGTGGCAGCAGACGGCTGCCTTTCTGGGCAAGCTCACGGACGCTCACCAGACATTCATAAATGTACTTACGAGAGAGAATGTCACAGCGTTTTCGTCTCACACCAACCTCGGGGACCTCGCCCGCTTTGTCTATTTCCGCAATGAGGCCGGACGAAAGTTTGGTGTCTGGGTGGTACGCCAAGGCGAGATGCATTTTGCGTTGCCATTCGTAACAGGCCCACGCGCCGCTACGTCCGACTACGAGCCCGCTCCGCACGGTCTCGTTGCGATGGCCGCGCCGGTAGAGCAAACTTATCCGTGCCTCATTCCATTTCTCGTGTTGGAAGATGGCACAACAGTAGCGGCGGCCGACGGCGCCGATGAAATTCATCCGTCCTCGGACGGGCGGAGTGTTACTGCCACATGGAAGCGCTGGGTTGTCGTGGGAGCTAAGGCGGGGGAGACCGTCGATCCGGGCTTGCTAACGGAAGTGACTTGGGCCGTCGTTGGCAGAAGCCTTCGTCGGACGGAAGTCATCACCGCGTCGAAGGCCGTTAGAGCCCGTCGGATTTGGATGGCGGTTCCAAGCCTAGCCGACCATATCGAAACTTCTCTAGCCGGTAGCCTACGAAGTGACCGTCTGATATCCAAAGAAGGCGCCCTCGAAGTTCGCGTCCTTCATTCGGATTGGCCAATTCAGATTTCCACCTTTGCAACTGGCGATGATCCGTTAGGGCGGGGCGCTCGTCGATCGATTCCCCTGCATCTGGTCCTCGAAGCTAAGAACATTTCGCTGATGCCGGGCGTCAAACAGAAGTGGGATATCGAGTTATCTCCCCTTGCTGACGCACGCCCCTAGTCTGCAACATTCACTTGTCAGCGATCGCCCACCGTGCTTCTCCTCGATAGGGACGGTACGGAGCGCGTGCGCCGGAGCAGGCTACGATGACGTCTTGGCCCAAGCGGAATTGTTGTGTAAAGATTGGGTCGCCTGAGAATACTTCCGTTACTTGGATTCGAGACTACAGCTCCTCCCAAATCCATAATAACGATCAACGTTGACGCCGCAGGAAGTAGACCCGATCGGTCCAATCCCATTTCCCGGTTTCTTTAGACAGCTCGGTCAAAGCGCGGACTAAACCACCGACGTCTGCCGGAGAAATTGTCTTTTCATCGACAAAGATCACACCGCCATGGCTTCGCTGCTCTTCTGCCCAGAGCTTCAGCAGCGGAGGAATCGTTCTTCGGTCATACGTAACTAGGGTTAGGTCTTGCTTGGCAGCTTCCAGCAGGCAAGCAGAATCTTCTTTCCCAAGAAAATCGCCACCCCCCCACTCCGCCATCCAATGCACCACCAACGACCGATTGCGACGTCGCAGGCCGTTCGCCACGTCTGGGGAAACGTGTTCGTCCAGAAGCAGCTTGAGCATGTCACCCTCGCTTAGTCTTCCGGGAGGCAAACTCTACCGCCTGGGGCAGCATGCGTTTTAGCGTTTCAAAATCTGCTGAATCGTTCTCTGTCGTCGCCTCGTCGATCTCGCCGGGGAACACTTCTGCATAATTGACGGCCGCTCGAACTTTGGCTTCCGGCCACCTGAGATGCTTGGCTACCGCCGCGATGTTTCCCTTATAGCTTTGGAGCAGAAGAATGACCTCCCAGACAGCGAGCGTGCTCCCCTGAATATAGGCTTGCCGGCCTGCAGGTGAATCGCGAAAATCGAGGAACGCAAATTCCGACCGCCTTAGGCCTTCTTCCACTAAGCGCGCACTCGCATCGCTAGGCGTCCATCCATGCCGACTCGCGATTCGTTTTAGACGTCTCCCACTCTCCACTGGCAAGCGCATGCTAAAAACCATTGAACGAGCATTTTTCACCAATTCCTCCTTCTGTAACTATTGTAAGCATTGTAGCATTTATGGTTATGAACGGCCAGCCCTGCATTTTTGCCTCCTGGCGACGACCGGGGCTCCGTTAGAATCTACGGAACATTCTGGCTGCCCGGCCACATTGGGCTCTGAGCCCAGCAGTTTCACCCATGAGCATCGGAAATGACCCGACCTGGGTCGACCGCGGCAACGGCGCATTTGGCCATGCGTATTGCTATCCAGCGCTGGACTTCTTGGGCCCGAACGCGTAGCGCCTCCGCAAGGGTGTATTTGGTAAACCAGTCTTGTCCCATCCTGGCGCTGGCACCAATCCGATGCAACATGGACCGGATCGAACCCGGTGACCTTCTCATTGCCATGGCAATTTCGGGAAGGGGCTGCACTGCGATCAAGTCTAGAAGCTTCTGTTGCCCTCGCTCTGGCCATTGGCTGTATGCCCGCCGCAATTCCTGACTGACGCACAAAACGCCAGCAAGCGTCTTGGGTTGCGCGAGACCTCCACCAACTTCGTGACCAGCGCTCGCAGGTCATCATCTGAATTCTGCCCACGCTGGTGTGCCCGCTGGGCATTCAGGTGGATTCTCACCAGTTCCCGTGCTTCCTTTGGCCAGCGGAAGGTGCGGCGCCTCCTGCCGGCGTTTTGCTGATCCATAGCGCAGACTCTCTAGGCGATGATTTGAGAAGGTTCCTCTGCCTATATATGGCCGCGCCGCGAGAAAGTATCGCTCTCACGAGAAGAGTTCTTGTCAGATTCACGAATTCATATCGCGTTCGTCCAACGGAAGGCGGTATAAGAGGGCAGGCTACGCAACTCTGGTCGTAATCGAGACCAAGCGTGCAGAAAATCACGCGAGGGGCTAATCGTGGGCCGCAAGGAAGAGCTTGACGACTTGATCGCCGCATTTGATCGTGCGGTGCATGAGGACCACCCGAATCCCGAACGTGTTGGTTGTCCGGGGCGACCAGCGTTGACAATACTGGCTGAAGAATCAGTAGCGCTCCGCTCTGACTCGGTTCTCGAGCATATTCGGAATTGCGCAGCCTGCTTGGACGAGTTGAAAGAACTGCGGCTGACGATCAAGCGACCACAATAGGCAAAGCCCGGTCAAACCGCAGCTGGTTGTCAATCAAGTTGAAGCTCTCGGGTATGCTTGCCAGACGCGGGGTGAACACGCCGGAGACAACGTTTTCAGATTCCGGACGAGGCGAGGTTCAACTTCCTGGAAGCCGATTTCGGGCCCGGAATAAACTTCCGGTTATCCCTTCATCCTCCCGTGATGGACGACCACATTCAAGAGTCTTCACCCATCTCGACCACACGGGTCACTTCGCGGAAAGAAAGAGGAGGATCTCCCGCACAACGCGCTCTCCTTGATCCGTTTCGAACAGAAACTGAGCGTGCGCAGAGCCGTCAAGAATTATCAGGTTTTTTGGTTGGGGCGCTTTCTCATACTGCTCGCGAATTTTGGGGAGCCGAGGGCCATCTTCATTTGCGTCATCGCGTGCCACGATAAACAGAGTAGATGACTTGAGTTTTTCGGCTGGACCGTTCAGCGTTGCCCCAAGCAGCACCAGGCGATCAATCTCACCTGGTTGAGATGCGATCGATGCATCGCCAGCTGCTCCTCCACCCATGCTGCCTCCCACTACCGACACGCTCCTAGCGCCCGTCTTTCGCAGATAGCGAACCGCAGCTAGTACGTCCAAGTGGAGCGGAGCACTCATAGGCGCGGAGTCGCCTGGACCACGCGATTTACCGTAGCCGCGGAAGTCGAGGGCCAATACTCGAAATCCGGCCGACGCGAGCGTATGAGCCTGTTTCTCCCAGCTCTCCTTGTTGAAGCGGCCACCGTGAGCCAACACGATACCTCCATCACCTTCCCCGTAAATGTCAGCGTAAACTACGCCTCCATCCTCGGTCGGAAAGGAAATTGTCTTTTGCGCCGAAACCCCCCTCGCAAGCAATAACGCCACAACGACAGCTTTGAGCGTACGCATGCTGCAAAGGTACCACCGCTCTGACGAATTTCGCCAAGGTGGCTTACTGCATGTGATTTCCAGATTCCCGCAAAACGGCCTTGCGCCGAGCAAAACATTCGCTTCTGGCCGGATGGTCGGCAATCCGGAGGTTATCCAGAAACGCTAGTGCTGTATCGGACGCGCCCCACCGGACTCCCGAATCAACGTGCCACTCACTATGGGGCGCGTCCCACGCTTTCACAGCCCGTCTGCCTAAGCAGACGGGCTGTGAGTTGCTGACAACACTATCGCGGCCTCTCGCAGCGGATGGAAGGGCTTCGCGCACACTGCAGCCACTAGCCCGCAGGCGGCCGCGAAGGACAGCCAGATTCCCGGCATGGCGCGGTTGCCGGTGGTGTGAATCAGATACGTGCACAACGCTGGCGTGAATCCACCGAAGACCGCGGTGGCCGCGCTGTAGGCCAGCGCAAAACCTGTCGTCCGCACCTCGATCGGCATGATCTCCGTTAAGAACACGACCATGGCGCCGTTATAGCTACCGTACAGAAAAGACAGCCAGAGCTCGACCGTCAGCAGGCGCGAGAAGGACGGCTGGCCTACGAGCCACAGCATCACCGGATAAGCAGTGATGATCATCAGCGAAGTGCAGGCCAGCAGCAAGGGGCGTCGGCCGATGCGGTCCGAGAGAGCGCCCATGGTGGGAAGCCAGAAGAGATTGGTTGCACCTACACAGAGAGTGACGATCAGGCTGTCGAAGTTCGAGAGATGCAATACCGAGTTGCCAAACGTGGGTGTGTAGGCTGTGATCATGTAAAACGACACGGTGGTCATCGTTACCAGCAGAGCGCCGACGAGCAGAATCTGCCAATGAGTGACCATTGATCGCAGAATCTCCACTGTGGTGGGCCTGTGTGTGCGCGCTTTGAATTCATCTGTTTCTTTCAGAGAACGCCGCAGGCGGAAGAGAAACGGAAGAATGACGCATCCCAGAATCAGAGGCACGCGCCAGCCCCATCCCGCCATTGCCTCTGGGCGGAGCGCCGAGTTGAGGACCACGCCCACCAGCGCGGCGAACATCACCGCAACCTGCTGGCTTCCCGATTGCCAGCTCACGTAAAAACCCTTGTGCCCCGGTGTGGCAATTTCCGAAAGATAAACGGAGACGCCGCCTAACTCCATGCCCGCGGAGAACCCCTGCAGCAATCGGCCCGCAAGCACGAGCAGAGGCGCCAGCAACCCAATGGTGGCGTAGCCCGGCACCAGTGCGATCGAAATCACACCGATGGACATAAGGCCGAGAGTGAGAAGAAGGCCGGCCCGCCGCCCGTGCTTGTCCGTATAAGCACCAAGAACAATGGCCCCGAGGGGACGCATCAAGAACCCAGCGCCGAATGTCATCAGCGAAAGGGTCAACGAAACGAAGGCGCTGCCACTTGGGAAAAACGCCCTTCCAATGTACGACGCGTAGTATCCAAAGACCATGAAGTCATACATCTCCAGAAAATTGCCGCTGGAAACGCGAATGACGGACCCGATCTTCTGTCGACGTGTCGTTTGTTGTGTCGAGGATTGTTGTGTCGAGGACGTGGTCATAGGCGCTTGGGTCTCAGTGCAACTTAGGCTCCCCGGTTCGAGGAGAGCCAGTGGCTTGAGCGTACGCTACCAGACCGCCCGAAGCCGCGGAGGTTTGGTCTCACCGCTCTTTGCATTCGCCCGCTCGGCACGCCGGCCGGGTTGTGAAGCCCCGCATACCGGGCTAGGTGGGGTGATTCTTTTGCAAGTCGATCCCGAGCTGGACAGCCTTCGGCCCTGCTCCACGCTTTCAGGACCTGCGTCGCCGCATGGCATTGCGCGAAAGTTAGCGACACATCCTGCCGAGAGGGTCTTCTGCTCCAAAACCTAAGCGTCGTCGGCTTAGGGAGTGAGGCCGGGCAGCGCGGGCGTTAGCTCATCGCGGACGGCATCCAATTTCTTAGGATCTAGCCCTAACTGCCCGAGAATCGTAGGCGCAATCTGGGTCGTGCAGACGGGGGATTTGATTTCCTGGGCTGGGACAGTCGACAGCGAAACGAGGAGAGCAACATGGGTGTCTTCCTCGGTAAAGCCCCCGTGCTCTTCAACAAAACCATCGCTTTCTTCCACATAGATCACGCCCAAGTTTGGTTGAATCACAATATCCGGCATCCGCGGGTCGGTGGCGGGATCGGGAAACACCAATCTCAACGACTCCCCCGAGAAGACTTGCTGGATTCCGGCTTCGAACTGATGGGTGCGGAGCATCTTGACAACCTCGGACACATGCCGATGATCCTTGAGCCAGAGCATCGCGATACTTCCATCCTGCTCAGCGTTGAGAAGAAGGCCGGGCTCTATTTCGTGCACAAGATTGGGGATCAGCTTTAGATCTGCGGCCCGGAACCTGAGAGGATCAATAGGCGCGTCTCCGTGTTTGGCGGTAACAACGATGAGAGTCGTATCAAGAAGACCTTTCTTTCTTAGCTTCGCCACGATCTTGCCCAGCGACTGATCCGTGTGCTCGAGCGCATCCAGCAGACCAGGGCTGGGCGTGCCATCCCCATCTAGGTATCCAAAGCCCTTCATCTTTTGCGCCATGCTGATGGACTGAAAATTCATGCCGAAGATCTCGGGCACGCCAATATTCCTGGTGCCTGTGTGGTCTTTTCCATCGATCTCGTGAAGAATTGCCTCAACTTTCACGTCATCGTACTCTTCTGTCTTGGGAATGCTCCGGGCCTTGGTGACAAGACGAATTTCCGGAGTAAAAAGGTCATCGACTCCATTCCCAGACGGGCCATTCAGGAATTCGTAGGCTGGATGCTTGTCGGACCACGCGGTGCGCCCGCCAGATTGCTTGATGACTTCGAAGACGTTGTTCACTCGAATGTAGTCGTGGGGATACACAGGAGTGCAACGTTTCCCTGGGTCCAGTGGCAGGGCTTGAGGATTGATGCCGCCACCATCGGGAGCATTGGGGTCGTTGTCGATCGAACTGTCGAAGACAACTGTGGTGCCGACGGAAGCGCATTTCGATCCCGGAGGTGACAGGCTGCGATCAAAGCTATTTTCAAAGATGACACCGGTGGACAGTGGTGAGCCGCCTGTAACCATCGCCAGTAGACCGGGCCATGAATTCGAAGGCATCGACGTGCGCGCATTCGTGTAGGTAACACCGTGTTGACTGAGTTGGGCGAGAGTGGAATTGGGCTTCGCTTTGACGTAGTTTGCCAGATCGAGAGCATGTAGGCCGTCCAGGCTGAGCAGCAGTACGCGTTTTACGCTGTGCGGTGCTCGGGCTGCCGCGGAAGGCGATCGCGCAATGGCGGACTGGGCAGTTAGACCGAGTACTGCGAACATCGAGAGCAGGGCAAAATTCGGCCAAAATGTAGTGGGATGCCTTCCCGCTGCGACCTTCATTGTTGAAAACTCCTGAGACGCGGCTGTTAATGTAGAACGAGAGTATTGATACGCTTCGGTACTTCTCCCACCGGAATCACTGCGACTTGTTTCATGGACGCAGTGTCAATCGCCGACACAGATCCCGCTCCGGAGTTCGAGACGTAGACGGTCTTGCCGTCAGGCGTGAAAGTAATCCACTCGGGGACGGAACTAGTTGGCGCCCGCCCGGCCGAATGTACTTCGGGCAAAGGCACGAATCCCGTGAGTTTGAGCTCCGGCAGCGAATACTTAAAGACGGCGTTGGCGAAAGTACTGTTCACCCATAACGCTCTTCCGTCCGGGCTGACGCCGATGCCATGGGATGGTGTCCCCGTTCGGCCTTCAGCAATGCCAAAACCCCCGGGTTGATCCGGCAATCGAATTCTGGCCACCTCGGCGTGGGTGGCGAAATCAACAACTGCAAAGCCATTGAAACCGGAGAGCTGCAGAAAGATGCGACACGTCGAACCATCAGGATTTGTCTCGAACGTCATCGGCCGGACGGCGCTGTCGAACTGTACGTCCCAAATCGCCTGGTCGGTTTGGAGATCGACGACGGTCGCCGATTTGTTCTCGATCGAACCGCTCACAGCAAACTTTCCGTCGGGGGTGACATAAACGTTGTGAACGCTGCCGTGCACCGCGATGCTCTTCATTCGCGTCAGGGTGGTGGTATCGATCACGTCGATGGAGCCGGGCTGAGCCCGGATGCCCACCAGCACGCGCTTTCCGTCGCGGGTTATTGCCAGATTATTCGGCCGGTCGGAGAGGGCTACTTTCTTGAGGATCTCGCCGCTTTCGCGATTCACTACGTCGAGGACGCTCTCGGACTCGTTGCTGATGTAGATTCTCGCGCCATCGGGAGAGAACGTGATGCCGTGAGGGAGTTCGATGCCTCGGATGACCTGTACAACCTTGTTCGTAGCGGGATCGATGGCATCGATCGTATCGCCAGCGCTGTTCGTCACGTAGACGCGAATCTGTGGATCGGACGCGTTATCGGTCGCTCTATGCCCAGAACCACGCACCCAGTCCGCCAGGGTTTGCCAGTCAGTGTCGTTCTGAGAATAGAACTGCCGGCCACCCGAATGAAAAGCGTCGCCTCCAGCTTCCGGAGCGAGCGGGTGTACCAAAAGAGGGCTGGAGGCTGGCTCCCCCGCAACCGCCTGTTGCACCGCGCTCTGAAAATTCTTGCGCGATTGTTCCGGCGTCCATTCCGAGCTTCCCGGGGCCAAGGTCTCCAGATGAAAGGCCCGATTGGAGAGTATATGGCAGCCATAGCAGCGGGCATGTCCAGGCCGCACTTTCAGGAAGACGGGCTCGACTTTGCTTTGAAAATACTGGAAATCTAGTGAGGAGTTTTCGGAAACGACGTTCCCTGCCGAATCAGGGCTCTCGCCAATCCACTGGGCGATCATCTTCCACTCCGGATCATCCTGCGAAGCCCAGAACTTGCCGCCCGTGTGCACGGGATCCCCGCCAGCTTCGGAGGCAAGTGGGTGTACGGCCAATGCGCTACTCAGAGGATAGCCGGGAGTCACCAGACGGGAAACGACTGCGAAGTTCTGCCGCGATTGAGCTTCGGTCCAGGAGAGGGCGGTGTCCGCGAGAGGCAGCAATCGCATCCTAGTGGATAGCTTGGAATGGCAATCGTAACAGCGCACACCTCCGGGACGCCGTTTGAGAAAGACGGGCTCGATTTGGGTGCGGTAGGTTTCGAACTCGAGGAGCTTCGCCTGCGCCGAACTTTGCGGCTGCTGGGCGATGCTGGAGTTGCTCAACGCGCCGAGAAGGGCGATTGCAATCAGCGATGTCCGCGGGTTTGTCCAACGTTTCACTTTTTGGAATCTCTGAAGAGCCGTCGGGTTGGGTACATTGTGGACCGATCGTTCATGTAAGAATCGGTCGTTCAAAAGACTGTTCAAGCTTGACAAGCCCCACTCAAGCCAAAAGAGGGCTTGAGTGGGGCACCCGGAAGACGATCAATTGCTGGGCCGATCTGGAGATTGCAGGAGTGGCCGAAGCTCCCGAATGTCTTTCACGTTTTGGAGTTCCATCACTTGCGCGATGAGTTTCTTGGTGTTGGTCTCCCCGAGCACTGGCGTCATCAGCTCGCTCGCCTTGGCGACTACCTCGGCGGTAGTCATTGGGTTCTCTGGCGTGCCTCGCACGTGCTCGACGCGGTCGGTCAGGCGCGTGCCATCGTTCAGCGTGACTTCAACTATGGCCACGCGGACGGGAATAAGTTTCTCGAGCTCCTCGTCGGGGGTAAGTTGCACTTTTGCGCGTTGCTGCAAGACCGACGCGTCTTTCATTCGAGGCTTGTCGTGGGCGGCGCGGAAGGAAACGGTTTTATCGAGAAGCATGACGGCGACCAAGTGTTGCAGGCAGATGTCGGGCATGTCGCGGTTGTTGACGGTGTATCCCGCGCTGGTGGCTACGCGCACTACAACCTGTTTCACTTGATCTGCCTGGAATGGTTGGCGTTTCAGCAGATTCTGAAGCGCGTCGAGCGGGGCTTGGATGGGGCCTCCGGTGGTCCACTTTTTGAGGGTGGTGAGGGTTACACCGTAAACCTCTCCGAGCTTGTCACTCATGCCGGCCGGGTCGGCCTTGGGATTGTACGATTCGACGAAGTTGTTGGGGCCGGAAAGAACATCGTCGACGCCGGTCCATCCGGAATGTACGGCGAGAGCCGCTGTGACGCCGTTGCGTGCGCCCATGCCGCCGAAGACAAAAGCCTTTTCGATATGGTCCGTATCGCGACGCCAGGAACCGATGCCGGCGCCGGCTTGCTGGGCGGCGTAATCGAGCAGCCATCGCATCTGCTGCGCGTTGAGGCTGGCGACGCATCCTGCAGCGGAGGTCGCGCCCATCGTGCCCACGAGGGGGTGGGTTTCTTTCATGCCGGGGCCGACGGTCTTCATGGCGCGCATGGCAACGTCGTAGCCGAGCGCGACGGCGCGTAGAAAATGTGCTCCGCTGATGCCGAACTGCTCGCCCGTTGCGAGGGCGGCGGGAACGAGAGCGCAGCCGGGGTGCGCGCCTCCAGTGGTGAAGTCGTCGTCGGTCTCATCGGAATGGGCAAGCTGGCCATTGGTGAGGGCGGCCTCGATGGGGCCGCAGAGAATTCGCGATGCGACTACTGTGGCAGTCTTCGCGCCCCCGTAAGCGCGGGCGAAGTCGAAGGCAACGCGGCTGGGAGGCAGCTCGGAACCGGAGACCATGGCGGCGAAGGTATCGAGAATATGATGTTTGGTTTCGAGCAGGACGTTGTCGGGAAGGGGACGGTTGCGGGCCTCGGCCATGTAGGCGCTGAGGACTTCCATGACGTGGCTGATTTCAACTGGAGCAGCCACAGCGAAGCGCGGAAGCATCGCGGCAGCCGCAACGAAGGCTGAGTTTCGGAGGAGGGTGCGCCGCGTGAAGTTGGAGGCACGCGCCAGATGCAAGTCTGATGTCCGGTCTTCCGAATTCACTTTTCCATCCTAGAACGAGAGTCTGACAGGTCGATTCGTTGTATTTCAGTCTTGAGCGCCGAGTGTCCATCCGCGGTCCGGGGGATGCAGATCATGCCCGCGGATGGACCATCGCCGACGCTTCGCGACGGCTGAGTGGTGCCGCGCGAAATTCCTTTGACGTGGCTAGAACGTTACTTTTAGCGCTAACTGGATCTCCCGGGCAGTTGTCGTGGTCTTAGATAGTAGGCCAGGCGCTGCGCCGGCTGGATCTCCGCTTCCGTCGAATAAGTCAGTGTTATCGGGTGTAGTCGGCGGCGCAAAATTGGCGTGATTGAGCAGGTTGAAGACTTCGGCGCGGAACTGGATGTTGAAGCGCTCCGAAATTTTCCTGATCGGGATGTTCTTGAATACCGAGAAGTCCAGTGAAGTAACGCCAGGACCAATCAGAATATTGCGTCCTGCATTGCCTCGAAGGTTGAAGCACCTCAAATCACCAGCAGGAAGGGGCCCGCCGAAGCTAGGGGGTGCTGGGTCGCAGTTTGCGGTCCAGAAAGCCAAGTCCGGTGCGACGGGAACCGAGAAACATTGGGTCTTGATGTAGTTGTTCCGGTCTCCCGGTTTGGTGAGGGTCTTACATCCAGCCCCGCCCAAACGATTGGGAAATGCCCAGTCGTCGCCGCTAAGAGTGTTGGCGGGATCTGAGCCTGTGCCCCAAGTGGGGCTGAACGGAATCCCATCGCTCGCAGCGAAGATGAGACCCAGCTGCCAGCCGCCAATCGCCCACTTAGCAGGACCGGAAAGCGACTTGGCAGTCGGTACCTCCCATTCTCCGTTGAGTACAAACGTGCGGCCCACATTGAAGTCAGACAGGCCACGACTTAGCCTGGCGTCAAACCAGTGCAGGCTAGAAATTGAGTTTCCGAAAGTGTCCCCGGCGACCGACGCCGAACTGGTATCGATACTCTTGCTCCAGGTGAACGTGCCCTGGAGTTGAACGCCATGGCTCATGCGTTTGGCGAGTTGGGTTTCAAGTGCATTGTAGGAAGAGTGCCCGACATAGAACAGCCCTCGAACGGACCCGAAGTGGGTGTTCACGGTATCTGGTGGGTTGCAAGTTGGGGGGCCGGGTTCCGGTCCGTTGGGATCGGTTTGGTTGCATTGAGCTGAATAGGCATTTCCAAAAACGTCGACTTGAGGGAATAGATATCCAGCAGAGGTCTTGGTGGGCAAGGCAAGGTTTACGTCGTCAATACGGAAGGGTTGGTGCACGCCTCGCGACCCGACATAGGCTACGAGGGCGGTTAGAGTGGGGGTCAGCTGTTGCTGAACATTCAGGTTCCACTGCATAACATAATTGCGCTTGGGCTTGGAATCAATAAAGGTTGATCGCAAACGATTGGGTGGAAAGGTCTGCCCGTTGGGAAAATTGTAGAAGGAACCGACGCCGGGATTATTGATGACCGTGTATTGGAAGAACGGAGTCGCCTGGCTGGTGAGCAGAACGAACTGATAAGGAAGGGGCAGTACGTCGAACATGCCGATCCCACCTCGAACTGCAGTTTTGCCATTGCGCAGCGGGTCCCATGCAAAACCTACACGCGGCTCAAAATTCCGCAGAGTGGGATTGCTGAAAAACTGACCTTTGCCAGCACAGCCTCCCGTCGAAGGCACCGCTGCGCAGATGGGCTGAGCATCCGACAGGTTGCGAAGGTTGGCGAGCTTACCGGATGTTTCTCTGGGGACGGTCGATGTCTCGTAGCGGAGACCTAGGTTCAAAGTTAAATTCGGACGCGCGCGCCAATCGTCCTGAAAATAAAAACCGAGAACATTCTGCCGAAGATTACGTGGGGTAAGGGTGTTGGCAACTCCTCCTTGGAACCTTTTGGGAGAGTTGGTGAGAAACTCTTTCACGCCAGGGAATTGCCAAATGCCGTTCGGATCGGTATCGGCCAAGAAATTCAGAAACATGCGCTCGAAGGCAAAGCCGAACTTGAGAGAGTGGGTGCCTTTCGTCAATAAAGCGTCATCGTAGGCCTGCGCAGAGTTCCAATGGTAGATGTAAGTCGGGCTGCCCCCTACACCTCCTGTGAAGGCGGTGACGCCGTCTCCGATGATGACTTGCGAGGCCGCACGCCCTGCAAACACAACGTTGGCTACGCCCAAGTCCGTCCTTTTGGAGTCAGGGTTGATGGCTTGCTGGCTTAAGTTGTTTTGAACCGCTTCGTGGTTGCCGCCGATGCGGATCGAATTGGCAAAGTTGGGGGCGAAGATGTGCGTTTCTTCGACAGCGACGAACTGCCTCGCCGTCGAAGTCTGAAACTCGACGTTATTGAGGCCGTCAGGAGAAGAATACGGCGTCTTGTCATACATATAGGTTCCTGCCAGCCGGTCTTTTTCGGAGAAGTTATGGTCAACCCGAGCCGTAAAGAAGTTTTCACTGACGATCTGCTGGCCTGCGAAGCGGTATCGGGCGGTATCGCCGTTGCCAACAATCTCACCGTTTGGTTTGGGGAAGAACGTAAAGTACGCCTGGGCGGCAGGATCGACGGTGACTGTGGTCTGCTGCGCGGGTGGACACAGGGAGCACAGCAGTCCGTTACGCGCGTCGAGTGAAGGAACAGTTGTAAGAGTAGAAATTCCCTTGGACTGCCGGATCCCCTCATAGTCAGCAAAGAAAAATGTTTTGTCCTTGAAAATCGGGCCACCGATGGTGCCGCCAAACTGATTTCGAGTGAACGGCGGTTTGGAGCCGGGGTCATCAAAAAAGTTTCTGGTATCCAGCGCGCTGTTGCGGACGAACTCGTATCCGCTCCCGTGAAACTGATTGGTGCCCGAACGGGTGATGGCGTTGACGACGCCGCCGGAAGTCTTGCCATACTCCGCCGAATAGTTGCTGGTAAGAACGGAAAACTCCTGAATGGCGTCGACGCCGAGACTGCCTCCGAGAACGCTGCCCGGTGCGCCGTTGGCATAGTCGTTCAGGCTGACGCCATCGAGGCGATAGTTGTTCTGCTGCGGCCGCGCGCCGGAGATGGTGAGCTGCTGACCGAATCCGCGGTTGCCCCGATCGGTGCCGGCGGAGAAGTCGGGCTGCGTCTTGATGGAATTGACGCCGGGCTGGAGGGTGGCGAGGTCGGTCCAACTGCGGCCGTTGAGCGGTAGCTCGCGAACGGTGGTGGCGTTGACGACCGCGCTGATGTCGGAACTGGTGAGCTGAATGGCTGGGGCTTCGGTGGTCACCTCAACCGAGATTTTGGAGGCGCCTACCTTGAGGGCGAGGTCGAGGACCTGCTGGCCGCCGACCGTCAGCTCAATGCCGGTGCGTTCTTCGGTGTTGAAGCCCGGCGCGGCGATGGAGATTGTATAGTCTCCCGGCAGCAAGTTGCCCGCGGTATAGATGCCGTCGGAGTTGGTGGCGAGCTTGTTGACGACCCCTGTGGCTTCGTTGGTGATCACGATCTGAGCGGCTGGAACGACTCGTCCGGCGGGATCGGTGATGGTGCCGGTTAAGGTTGCGCCTGCGACCTGGGCTTGTACTGGAACCGCAACAGCCATTCCCAGAATTACAACCATGACTACCGCAAGGAACGCTGCAAACGCTGCCGGAACTCTCTGATCGCACATGGATCACCTCACTCGTGTGGCGGTGCCCAATGTACGCTCGGGAGCGCTTAAGTGAACATTAATTTCTGTTTAGGTTGTGATTCGAGGTTCATCGCCACGGGTGCGATTACTGGCAACGTCACGGTAAACGTAGAGCCGACTCCGGGAGTGCTTTGACACTCGATGGACCCGCCTTGGGCCTGCGCAATAGCTTGCGCGATCGCCAATCCCAAGCCTCCGCTGTGAGCTTCGCCATTGCCCGGAGGCGCGGCGCGGTAGAAGCGCTCAAAGATGCGGCCAAGATGCTCGCTGGGGACGCCGATGCCCTGATCTTCGAAACGCGCTCGAATGGTTCCCTCCTTTTGAGTAAGGGTCACGCGAACAGTGGTTCCTTCGGTGGAATACTTGACAGCATTGTCGAGAAGAATCAAGAACATTTGATGGAGAAACGCTTCATCGCCCGAGGAAGCGACACCTTCGTTGAGCTCCCGCACGATCGCGATCTTCTTTGTGCGGGCACGATAGGTGGCCAGGGCGCACGCTTCCTCCAGGACCTCGTTCACATACAGCGGTTCCGACATGAGGTGCAGTTGCCCGGCGTCGGCCATGGAGAGTGTAAATAAACCTTCTACGATTCGCGTCAATTTCTTGAACTCGTCGTCGAAGACATGCAGGGTTTTCTGGTAGTCCTCTGCGCTGCGCGGCTTGGAAAGGAGCAATTCCGTTTCGCCGTGAAGAACGGCGAGTGGCGTGCGCAGCTCGTGCGAGGCATCGGTGACGAATTGCCGCAGTTGGCGGACAGCGGAATCGACGCCCTGCAAGAGATCGTTGAAGGTGGCGGCCAGGCGGGCAAGCTCGTCGTGGGCGGTCGGCACGGGGAGGGGCGTCCAGAACCCCTTCGGATTTCTTACTTGTTTCGCCATGAGCGCCGCATGCTGGGTCAGAGCGGTGATTGGAGCCACGCTTCTGCCTACATAGAAAGCCGAAATGCCAGCGGTCAGCAGGAGGCTCACCGGAAAAAGGAAGAGGGCGATGCCGCCAAAGCTGTCGAACACAGCGTTCGTCCCCAAGGTCGGAATCGCGACCACGAGCACGCGGAACGAGTTCCCCTGCTGAAACGGGATGAGCGCGACCCGGACAGGTTGTGCGCTACCGAGGACAGCTGTTCCAAACGTGGGATGAGAGTTCTTGACGCTGATTCCAGTCAGGTCGATGGGCGCACCGAGGTTTGCCGATCTTTGCAGCACATTGCCCGAGGAATCCAATAACTCGAAAAACTCCCCGGGAATATCCAGGCGGTTGATGTCCTGGGCATCGGGTTCGGTAACGATGTCCGAAACGAGAGGGCGGCCCGTTTCAAGAAGCTGGCGGTTAAGCTGCTTGGGAATCTCGTGCACCAATAGGCCGAAGAACGCGAGGTAGGAGAGGGCCAGCAAGACACCGACAACCGTCGTAAACAACAGCATCATGCGGGCCCGAAACGATTGGAGCTTCATTATTGCGGTCATCATTCCGGCATCCCCAGGCGATAACCAACTCCGCGGATGGTGTGAATCAGCTTCGCCGACCGGTTTTGATCCAGCTTCTGACGCAAGCGGTTGATGTAGACCTCAAGAAGATTCGTTTCGCTATCGAAATGGCAATCCCATACGTGTTCGACGATCTCGCTGCGGGTGACGAGTTCCGGAGCACGCAGCAACAAAAGCTCCAGGAGCGCGAATTCCTTGGTGGTGAGCGGGACTATCTCCTGGCCCCGAGTCGCGCGGCGACGGTGACGGTCCAAGGCGAGATCCGCATAGCTAAGCCGGGCGTTGCCGGTGTGAAATCCCCGCCGAACGAGGGCTCGCACTCTGGCGAGCAGTTCGGTCAAGACAAAAGGCTTGGTGAGATAGTCATCGGCTCCGGCGTCCAAGCCTTCCACCCTTTGCTCAACCAGCCCTCGTGCGGTCAACATCAGAATCGGAGCTTCTACCCCGCGCTGCCGTAGTTCACGGCAAACCTCGATTCCGCTGATTCCCGGCAGCCGCACATCCAGAAGGATGGCATCGTAAGCCACCTCCGCCCCGGACTCAATTGCCTTCTCGCCGGTTTCGACGACATCCACCGCGTAGGTATTTTCCTTGAGTGCGCGGGCGATGAAGCTGGCTACTTTCCGCTCGTCTTCGACCAAGAGGATCCGCATAGGCCTTCCCCGACATCATCGCATGACGATTGCCCGGCACTCAAACAGGCAGTCGAGCCCCGCGAGAGGCGCGGGGAATAGCGCATTTGCGTGCCATCCCGGCTTCTCCCGTCTGGCCCCTTCAAGCCCGTTCTAGTGCACCTCGTAAACCAAGATTGAGGCATTCGTCGTTCCGTGCTGCGGAGCCGCAACAAAGTAGCGACTGATTTCCGGCACGAGCCGTGCGGTCTTTGCGAGCGGTCCGGTTGGAACCTTGGCCAACAACTTGTAGTTGTCAGGATCTGTCTGCTCGTAGACGTCGACAGCTCCGTCGGAGGCACTGTAAATGCGCTTACTCGCCGGGTCGTAGACCATGTCGTCAACGCCTTTGGTAATCGGGAAGGTCGAGAGCTCTTTTCCCGTTTGCGTGTCCATTACCACCACATCACCGCTGCGGCAAGCCACGAAAAGGCGGTGATTGGCTTCGTCAAAGGCCATGGCAACGTTCGGCTTGCCTTTAGTCACGGGCCAGCTGGCGATCACCTGCCGCTTCTCGCGGTCGACGACATCCACTTGATTTTTGTCTTTGTTGTTGACGTAAATCTTCGGACTCCCCTTCTCGAGAGCCATCGCCTCGAGCGTATCGCCGTCGACTTTGATGTCGGCCACTTTCTTTCCGGCAGTTGTGTCCACGACACTCAACATCGAATACTTCTCGTGCACGTCGCCGCCCCCGTTGTCGATGTAGAGATATTTTGTGCTTGTATCGAATCCGATGGAATCCGCGTCCGCCAAAAGCTTCACGCTCCCTTTCGGCGCATACGTGGTACCGTCGAAAATCTTGACGTCGCCGGCTTCCCCGTCAGTGACATAGATGCGGTTTAGATCAGCACGATAGAGCACAGCGTGGGATTTCTCGATCCCACCAATCTTGTGGACCTGCTTACCCGTCTTCAAATCAAAAACGAGAACGGACTTGTAGTCCTCCGGTGTCGCAAAGAGGCGGTTTCCCTTCAGGTCTACTTCGAAATGGTCGAAATGGCCTTTTACATCCGCAGGCAGTTGGATGGTTTGGACCAGCTTCAAAGGAGCGTCTTGGCTCTGGCCGTGTACTGCGGTAAACATGAAAGCTGCCATCAAGATTGCCAGTCGAGTCTTCATACTTCTCTCTTGCACCTCAGTCGATTGATTTCTGCGAGCTATTGGCGGTTTGCCATCGCGTCACAGCATAATTGAAACCGAACAGAACGAACTGAAAACAAGATTAATTTCTATTTAGCTGGGTTCGGGAAAGGGATTCGCATGGCTTGAAAACAGGCGGGTTGCGTATGACCACGGACATTTCAGATTCGGTTACGGAAAAGCTTCATTGACTCATGCGAAGCAGTGTCGTAGCATCCGCCCGATCGATTGCCGTTCTTATTCGAGGTCCGAATCCCTTGTCGGGTCCATCCTAAGAGGAGCTTATGATGCGAAAGCGAATTCTTTGTCTGGCACTACTAAGTGCGTTGGCGGCCGCCGGGGGCGCCCAGGACGTGATGCCGTTGAAGCTAGTGGCAACCATTCCACTGCCGGGGCTGCACGATGGAGACTTTGACCATTTTGCTCCCGACCTTGATGGGCACCGGCTCTTCCTGACCGGAGAAGAGAACGAAAAGGTTCTGGTTCTCGATACCAACTCCAACAAGCTGGTGCATACAATCGAGGAAGTAAAAGCACCACACGCGATTCTTTACCGCAAAGATCTAAAGAAGATGTTCGTTGTCGCGGGCGATGCTTCCGCAGTGCAGGTCTACGACGCGGATAGCTACAAGATGGGAGCCGAGATTAAGGTGTCGATCGACGCAGATTCCATCGCCTACGATCCTGCGACACACTACATGTATGTGGTCAACGGGGGGCGGGAGGCGCATACTCCGTATTCGCTGATTTCGGTAATCGACACGAACACCGCGAAGAAGTTACGCGACATCAAAATCAATACCAACCACGTCGAAGCCGTAGTGCTGGAAAAGTCTGGCCCGCGCCTGTTCTGCAATCTCACGGGCCTCAGCGCCGTGGGCGTGATGGACCGGAAGGGATCCGCCCTCAAAGCCACGTGGCCATTGCCGGCAGGCGACAAGGCCAACGTAGCTATGGCTCTGGACGAAGCCAATCATCGGCTGTTTGTCGTAACGCGCCAACCCGGTAAGCTGATTGTGTTGAACTCGGACACGGGCAAACTCGTCGCCAGCCTGGATGCAGTGGGCATGGTCGATGATATGAGTTACGACGCAGCACACAAACGTTTGTATCTTGCCGGCGACGGAGCCGTAGACGTCTTCGAACAAAAGGATGCCGACAATTACAGCTTGCTGGCAAAAATACCAGGAAGTTTTCGCGCCAAGACCGGAATTTATGTTCCGGAACTCAACCGGTACTATCTCGCCGTCCCACATCACGAGAAGCAGGACGCCGAGGTTCGCGTCTACGAGATTCAGTGACCATTGAGGATTATTGAGCCCAGGCGTCCCCGTCGACCTTGATGACCCCAAAAACTGCGCAACCGCTCAATCCTGACAGGGCATCGCTTCCAGTCGGAGTGTCAGTCCGCTGGATCCGAATCATCCCTGTTGCCCTGATCATGTACACGATCGCGTTCATTGATCGAACGAATATATCGCTCGCACTGCCGCACATGAGTCGCGACCTTCATTTGGACCCACAACAGGCCGGAACCGTCGCAGGCATCTTCTTCTGGGGTTACCTGGTATTACAAATTCCGGGTGGCCACCTGGCAAAGCACTGGAGCGCGAAAAAATTCATCAGCATTCTGCTCGTCGTGTGGGCCATTTTTGCGGTCGGGTGCGGTTTGGCTCGCACCTATCGCGAACTCCTGCTGCTTCGCCTGCTTCTGGGAGTTGCCGAGAGTGGCGTCTATCCGGCAACGTTGATCTTGCTCTCGCACTGGTTCTCCCGCTCCGAACGCGCGCGGGCCAATGCGTTTTGGTTGCTGTGTTTGCCCGGAGCGGTCATACTCGCCTCGCCCTTTTCCGGATGGATTCTGGACCACTGGAACTGGCGCGTGATGCTGGTTGCCGAGGGTTCTCTGCCATTTTTCTGGCTGGCAATTTGGCTCTACGTAATCCAAGACCACCCAGCGGAGGCGCCTTGGTTACCGGAGAGTGAACGAAGCCCTCTAGTCGAAACCTTGCGCCGCGAGTCCGCCGAACTAGTAGGCGCGGAGACGGTTCCCTACTTCCGAGCTTTACTTCGGCCCCAGGTATTTCTTCTCGCGGCGGTCTACTTTTGCTTTGTAAGCGGACAGATGGGGCTTTTGTTTTGGCTGCCGAGCGCCATGGGCAAGTTTTGGAAGCTGAGCAGTCTTTCGACCGGGCTTCTCTACACCCTTCCTTTTATCGTCGGGGCGGTGTCGGTGCTGCTCGTCTCCCGTCACTCGGACAAGGTACGCGAGCGCCGTTTTCACGCCGCAGGCGCGATGCTGTTTGGCGGAACCTGCATCTTGGTCGCCGTGGTTCTGATTCCACATTCCCTCGCGCTCGCATTTGCCTTCATCGCCCTCAGTGGCGTCGGTGCCTATGGGCCGATGGGCGCATTCTGGGCCATCCCTACCGAAACCTTGTCGCCTAGGATCGTCGGTTCGGTCATGGGTTTCGTGAACGCGATCGGGAACCTCGGGGCGTACTTCGCTCCGCTCATCGTCGGCTATCTCAACAAGCGCACCGGCAACTTTCTGTCGGGATTCACCTACTTGGGTGCGATCACCGTGGTGGCAGCCGGGCTCGCCACATTGCTGCGGACCGCGCCTGTGCGTCTCGATTCAAACTCGCTGGAGAGGCAATGAAGCTACGAACGATTTGCACCTATGGAATGCTTTTTCAGCTCACGATGGTTGCTGGAATGAGCTGCGGCCTCCTGCTAGCGCAAGAACCTGCGACGCCGCCACCGCCGCCCCTGCCTCCGCCGCAGGTCCGTACCAATGAGCGCGTGGCCATCCGCGCCGGACGCATGTTCGACCCCAAGTCAGGCGAACTGCGCAAGCAGCAGGTCATCTTGATCGAAGGGACGCGCATCGTCCAAGTCGGATCCCCCGCAGAGGTACAGATTCCTCCAGGCACGGAGACGCTCGACCTCAGCGGAGCGACCGTATTACCCGGGCTGATCGATGGCCACACGCACATTTTTGCCAGCGGTCCCGAGCTCGATGAGCAAATGATGAAGGAGTCTCTGCAATACCGCGAACTGGAAGCGCTTGTAAACAGCCAGCGCGACCTCTACGTCGGATTCACCACGCTGCGCGATCTCAAGACTCTCGGAGGCATGTACGGAGACGTCGACCTGCGCACAGCCATCAATAAAGGTTTGGTGCAGGGGCCCCGCCTGCAAGTTTCCGGACGCGGATTCCAAGCCACCGGCGGTTTCCATCCCAAGGGTTGGTCCCGCGATATTCCGCTGCCATCGATGCTCGAGACCGTCGATTCGCCTTGGGAGGCGCGAAAAGCCGTCCGCGAGCAGCTCTTCAATGGCGCCGACTGGATCAAGTTCTACGCCACCAACGACTTCAGCTATGCGCCGGATGGGACCATGGTCATCCCACCCCAGCTTACCTTCGACGAGATTCATGCCCTGGTGGAAGAGGCCCATGACCACGGACACAAGGTCTCTTGCCACGCATTCGGTGGCAAGGGACTTCACAACTGCCTCGTGGCTGGCGTGGATACGGTAGAACATGCCGTGCAATTGACCGATGAGGACATTCAGCTCTTCAAGGCTAAGGGTATCTACCTCATCCCCACCCTGTTCCATTATCAAATCGAGCGAGGACAGGACGAGAAGAAGTATGGTGGGTTCTCGACCGCTTCCGTATCGGAACCCAATTTCCGGCGCGCCGTTGCCGCGGGCGTTAAGATCGCCTTTGGCACCGGGGTTGGCCCGTTTCCGCACGGCACGCAGACCAAGGAGTTCTTCTACATGGTCAAGTTCGGCATGACGCCCCTCCAAGTCCTCCGCGCAGCCACCATCGGAAATGCGCAAATGATGGGCTGGGAGGCAAAGATCGGCTCGCTGGAGAACGGCAAGTTCGCGGATGTCGTCGCCATATGCGGTGATCCGCTCGCCGACATCACGGAACTCGAACGCGTCAAATTCGTCATGAAAGACGGACAGGTTCTTCGCAACGATTTGAATTCTGCAGGCGACAAAGGTTGCGGTCAGAAGTAGAGCGCTGAAATTCTTAGGGTTTAGTCATGCTGAGACGAGATTTTGGAAAGACGGCCATCGGAGCAATTGCGGCTGGCGCGCTGCTGAAGTCTCCACCCGCGTCGAGAGCTGCAATGTGTGAGAATTTTCCGAAGGCTACCGGTGTTACGGACTTCGTGGCGCAGTTTGTCGCGACTACAAAGTTCGAAGACATTCCTGCCGAAGTCATGGAGCTCGGCAAGAAGTCCATTCTGGACGGATTGGGATTGGCGCTCGCCGGCTCCAAAGCGGAGACCGGCGCCATCAGCCGTCAGTATGTGGCCAACCTTGGCATCACCGGTGGCCAAGCCACCATCATTGGGACCAATCAGAAAACGTCCCCCCGTTTTGCGGCTTTCATTAACGGCGTTTCCATTCACGCCGACGATTTCGACGACACCCAACTCGCCGTCGCCAAAGATCGCGTGTACGGCCTCCTAGTGCATCCCACCGTGCCCATTCTCCCCGCCATCCTCGCTCTTTCCGAAGGCCGAGGAATTTCTGGCAAAGAGTTCCTGTTGGCCTATCACGTGGGCGTGGAAGTGGAGTGCAAGATCGCCGAGTCCATCTCTCCGCGGCACTATCAAGATGGATTCCATTCCACAGGAACCTGCGGACCGTTCGGCTCGGCCGTTGCGTGTTCCAAGATTCTCCGCTTCGAATCCAAGAAGATCCTCAATGCCCTAGGCTTGGCGGCAAGCCACTCCGGGGGGCTGCGCGAAAACTTCGGCACCATGGCCAAGCCATTTCAGGCAGGGCATGGCGCAGAAAGCGGACTTGCCTCGGTCGAACTGGTTGCGCTCGGCTGGAATGCCGCCGAACAGATTCTGGAAGCGGATCGCGGCTTCTTTCATGCCTTCGGCGGTTCCTACGATCCATCGGCGATCCTGAACCATCTGGGAAAGCCCTGGACATTTTCCACTCCGGGCGTCTCGCTAAAGCCCTATCCCTCTGGCTCCCTGGCCCACCCCGCCATGACGGAGATCATGCGACTCATCGAAGCCAACGACATCCGTCCCGAACAGGTCGAAAAAGTTGATATCGGCGCCAACCACAGCATGACCACGACGCTCCTCCATCACCATCCCAAGACGGGCCTCGAGGCCAAGTTCAGCATGGAATTCTGCCTCGCAATTTTGCTGCTGCAGCGCAAGGCGGATCTCGGAGACTTCTCGGAGAAGGTCGTACAAAGACCCGACGTACAGGAAATGATTGCCCGAATCAACTTCTATGTAGACCCCGAGGCCGAGAGCGCAGGCTTCGACAAAATGACTTCCATCTTGAAGATCCACCTCAAAAACGGAAAAATCATCGCCGGGCAGGCGGCATTCGCCAAGGGCAGCCCTTCTAATCCCATGACTCTGGAAGAGGCCGCCGCAAAATTCCGCGGCTGCGCCGAATACGCCGGATGGCCCTCCGCCAAAATCAAGAAAATTATTGCTTTCGTCAGGAGCATGGAGTCAGCCTCCGATATCAGCGCCTTGTCCCCATTGCTCTCCACCGAGAAAGGTTAGAACGCGCCCCGCATGAAATCGTTCAACATTGCAGTCATTGCCGGTGATGGCATCGGGCAGGAGGTGGTACCCGAAGGCATTCGGGTACTCGGTGCGGCAGGTCAGCGCTTCGGATTCCAATTCGACTGGCACCACTTCGATTGGAGTTGCGAAACCTATGTGAAGACGGGCAAGATGATGCCCGACGACGGTATCGAGCAGCTGAAACGTTTCGACGCCATCTTCCTGGGAGCCGTGGGACATCCGCGGGTTCCGGACCACATCTCGCTCTGGGGCCTTCTCATTCCCATCCGCCGCCATTTCCGGCAGTACGTGAATCTCCGCCCTGTGCGGCTCTTCGAAGGCATTGAAACTCCCCTGAAAAATTGGAAGCCCGGCGAAATCGACTTCTGCGTGGTCCGCGAAAACAACGAAGGGGAGTACTCCAACATCGGCGGGCGTCTCTACGAGGGGACCGACGACGAGATTGCCGTGCAACAAACTGTCTTCACCAAACGCGGCGTGAATCGCGTATTGCGATTCGCCTTCGATCTGGCCCGCCAAAGGAAGAAGCATGTAACTTCCGCTACCAAGTCCAACGGCATCATCCACACCATGCCTTTTTGGGACGAATGCTTCCGGGAAATCGCTGACGGGTATTCCGATATCACAACGGACCAGTATCACATCGATATCCTGACCGCTCACTTTGTCCGCCACCCAGATTGGTTTGACGTGGTTGTGGGATCGAATCTGTTTGGAGATATTCTCTCCGACCTGGGCCCCGCCGTCGTGGGATCCATCGGCATTGCTCCTTCTGCGAATCTGAATCCTGAACGAGAATTCCCCTCGATGTTCGAACCCGTTCACGGTTCCGCACCCGACATCGCAGGCAAGGGAATAGCTAACCCCATCGGCCAGATCTGGTCCGGCGCGATGATGCTGCGGCACCTGGGAGCTAATGAGGCTGCCGATGCTGTTGAGAACGCGATCGCCGAAACATTGGCGCACTCTGCGATTCGTACGCCAGACATCGGTGGCACTTCGACAACGAAGGAACTGGGGTCGGCCATCGCGGAAAGAGTCAGTCCGAACAAGTAGCGAGCTCCGGGAATAGGGCGTCAAGATCTACTCTGGAACTCTTGCTAACGACGGTGTTCGATGCACGACGCTTCGCGTTGGCCGGGCTGCAATCACCTGCCCCGAGACCAGTCTGTTCTCATCCCGATCTCGATTGGGCCGGGACTTTTGGCGCAAATCGACGACCGTAATATCATTCAAGTGACCTCGAAATGCTTGAGCCGAAAGCAAATTCGAACTCAGTGAGACGACCTTCTTTTTCAGCCGGACTTCAGGTACGGGTGACAAACTGAAAAGATTGTTGATGGCGGGGACAAAGTGAGTAAGCGCTACTGGCTCATCGGGGTAGGAGCAATCATCGTCGTCGCCGTTGTTGCGAGCGTTTCGTTTCGTGGCGAGGACAAACCGCAGTACTTCACGTCGAAAGCCGACCGGGGCGACATTCACGAGGTTGTCGAAGCCACCGGCACCATCAATGCCGTCATCACGGTTCAGGTAGGCTCGCAGGATTCCGGGACGATCTCGCACCTATTCGTCGATTTCAATTCCAAAGTTAAAAAAGGCCAGATCGTCGCACAAATTGACCCAGCTCTATTCCGCGGCGCGGTGCTGCAAGCCACGGCCGACCTGGCCAACGCAAAGGCGAATGTAGCCTCCGCAAGGGCGAACCTGGACAAAGCGAAAGCTACAGAAATCCAGACGAAGGCGGATTACGAGCGCACCGTCGGCCTCGTCAAAGAATCCGTGATGAGCCCGCAACAACTCGATCTCGCTAAAGCCAACCGAGACTCGGCAAGCGCCAGTGTGTCCTCAGCGGCCGCATTGGTAACGCAGGCTCTTGCCCAAGTTCAGCAAAAAGATGCGGCCCTCACTGTCGCGCAAACAAATCTGGACTACACCACCATCCACGCACCAATCGATGGCACCGTCATCGCCCGGAACGTTGATGTTGGGCAGACGGTCGCCGCATCCTTGCAAGCCCCAACGCTTTTCACGATTGCCCAGGACCTGACCAAGATGCAGGTGTACGCCAGCACAGACGAATCCGACGTAGGCATGATCAAGAACGGCCAGATCGTGACCTTTAAAGTCGACGCTTTCCCTCGCGATGCTTTTACCGGGCGCGTCTCGCAAATCCGCATGAATGCGACCACCGTCCAGAACGTCGTCACCTACAACACGGTGATTGATTTCAACAATCCCGAGTTAAAGCTCTTTCCTGGCATGACCGCCTACATCACCATTCCCGTAGCCGCAGCCAGCAATGTCCTTCGGGTTCCGAACGGCGCCCTACGTTATAAGCCCGATATGAAAGCCGAAGAGATTCGAGCGCTGTTGCAAAAATACGGCCTCGCTGATAACACCCTACCCGCAGCCGAACTGGCCGACGCATCCGCCGCCAAGAAACCAACGACCGCTGCACCCGGAAAAGCCACTGCTGACGCGGGCGGAACTGCCCGTACACCACGCCTCGACGTCGCCCTGCTCTGGAAAGTTCATCCCGACGCCACCCTCGAGCCCGTCAGAATCCGCACCGGCATCACGGACCACACCGTGACGGAAGTCGCCGAAATTCTCAGGGGCGATCTGAAGGAAGGCGAAGACCTGGCGACAGGCTCCATGACCGCCAGCAAAACCGGCGGCCCCGGCATGGGCGCACAGCGCGGGCGCTAAACCTCAACATGACGACCACTCCGCAACTCGGCGCGAGTCCTACCGGCCGGCAGAATCGCGAAGCCGTAATCCGCGTCGAAGAAATCCACAAATACTACGACCTCGGGGAAACCCGCGTGCACGCTCTGCGAGGAGTGAGCGCCAGCATTACTCGTGGAGAATTTGTCACTATCATGGGCTCCAGCGGCAGCGGCAAATCGACGTTCATGAACATCCTCGGCTGCCTGGACAAACCCAGTGCCGGCCGCTATCTGCTGGAGGGCGTGGAAGCGTCGAGTCTCACCAAGAAGGACCTCGCACGGGTCCGCAATCAGAGGATCGGTTTCGTATTCCAGGGATTCAATCTACTCGCCCGCACGACGGCACTGGAAAACGTGGAGCTTCCCACGTTGTATGCGCGCGTCAGCAAGCAGGAAGGAGAAAGGAGGTCCCGCGAGGCGCTGGCCCTGGTGGGTCTCGCCGACCGCGTCGAACACTTCCCTTCCCAGCTCTCTGGTGGCCAACAGCAACGGGTCGCCATCGCTCGCGCGCTGGTGAACCGTCCTTCGATCCTATTGGCCGATGAACCCACGGGGAATCTCGACAGCCGCACGGCGGTGGAGATCATGGGTATTTTCCAAAACTTGAACGAAAAGGGCCTTACGATTGTGCTCGTGACCCATGAGCCAGACATTGCTCAGTTCGCGCAGCGCACCATTCAGTTTCGCGACGGCAAAATCCGTCGTGACGAGCCGGTGCTCAATCAGCCCCGCGCCGCGGAGCTTCTACGGAACCTCCCAGCCCTGGAAGACTAGTGCCATGGATTTACGAGCTATCGTTCGAATTGCGATGCGCACCCTGGACCGCAACAAGCTGCGCTCTGCACTCACCATGCTCGGCATCATCATTGGCGTCGGAGCCGTGATTGCTATGTTGGGAGTCGGTCAGGGTGCTCAGAAGACGATGCAGGATCAGATTCAGGCTATGGGATCGAACATGCTGTTTGTGGGCTCTGGCACGGTCACCCGCGGCGGCATGCACCTGGGGTGGGGCTCGACCAAGAGCTTGGTCTATAACGATATGCTGGCAATTCTGCGAGAGTGCCCCGCGGCCAAAGCTGCCGCACCGGGAAGCAGCTCTAACGCCCAGGTTGTATTTGGCAACGACAATTGGCAAACGCGCCTGAACGGCACGGAACCACAGTATTTTAAGGTTCGCAATTGGGCTTTTCAGGAAGGCTCTTCGTTCACCCAGAACGACGTCGACATGTCGGCCAACGTCGCCGTCATTGGCGAGACCGTTCGCAAGAGCCTGTTTGGCGCAGCCGATCCGCTAGGCCAAACCATCCGCGTCAACAACCTTCCCTTCCGCGTGACCGGCGTCCTGACTCCCAAAGGAACTTCTTCAGCAATGGGAGACGATCAGGATGACATCATCCTGATACCGCTAACGACGCTGCAAAAGAAAGTCACCGGCCAACCCTGGTTACGGTGGATCATGGTTTCCACCGAATCCCGGCAGGGCAGCTACGTGGCACAGCAGCAGATTGCGTCTCTTCTCCACGATCGGCACCGGATTCGCCCGGGGGATCCAGATGACTTTTTCGTGCGCAATCTGGCGGACCTGGCAGATGTAGCTGACGAAGCCGGGCGCGTGATGACACTGTTGCTGGCATCCATTGCGAGCGTCTCGCTCCTGGTGGGCGGCATCGGCATCATGAATATCATGCTTGTGTCGGTAACGGAACGCACACGTGAAATTGGCATTCGTATTTCTGTTGGCGCGACCGAGGGCAACGTGCAGCAGCAGTTCCTGATCGAGGCTGTTGTGCTTAGCCTGCTTGGTGGAATTCTAGGCATTCTGTTCGGATTGCTGTCTTCGCTGGTTATCACCCAGACGCTGGGCTGGCCAATCTTGATTTCACCATTTGTCGTCCTCATTGCGATCGCATTCTCGATGACGGTGGGAGTTTTCTTCGGCTTCTACCCGGCCCGCAAAGCAGCACGGCTGGATCCGATTGAAGCGCTTCGTCACGGATGAACGCGCCGGCTATTCGTATCGCAAACCCTGGATCGGGTTGAGTCGCGAGGCTCTGCGGGCGGGGTAAAACCCAAACAGAATTCCAATCGCCGCGGAGAAAACACCGCCAATAGTAAAGATGCTGGCGGAGAGTTGCGTGGGCATCTGAAAGAGCTTTTCGACTGCGATAGACGAGAGAAACCCGGCCAACAGACCAAAGGCTCCCCCGAGCACGCTCAGCGTGATCGCTTCGCTCAGAAATTGCAGTTGCACATCCCCTTCCGTTGCCCCAACGGCAAGCCGCAACCCAATCTCCCGCGTGCGCTGCGTAACTGATACCAGCATGATGTTCATGATGCCAATTCCGCCCACCAGCAACGACAATGACGCGACGCTCCCCAGCAACAGCGTCATGATCCGGCTCGTTGCCAATTGCGCCTGCACGACATCTTCCGGCCGCCGGACGTTGAAATCGTCATCCTCGGAAGCATTCAAGTGGTGGCGCTCCCGCAAAAGAGCCGTGATCTGCCGGGTCGCCTCCGGCATCGCCTCTCGTGAAACCGCTGAACAAAAAATATCGTCCAGCCAAAACGACCCGGTAATCCTCTTCTCCGCCGTCGTGAACGGCATCACGATGAAGTCATCCTGATCCTGCCCGGTCGCCGAAAACCCTTTCGGCGCCAAAACACCAATCACTTTGCACGGCATGGTCGTCACACGGACTGTCTGCCCGATTGGATTCTGGTTGGCGAACAGATTGTCCACCACGGTCTGCCCCAGAACGCAAACAGGAGCGTCGCCGTCAACATCCGCGTCCGAGAAAAACGTTCCCAGCCGTAAGTTCCATTTTCGAATCTGCAGGAACCCCGGCGTGACCCCGCGGAACCGGGTCGACCAGTTTTCCGCCTCGAAGATCACCTGCACGTTGCCGTCAACATTCGGCGACATCGTCTTCACCAGCGGCACCTGCTCGATGATCGCCGTCGCATCGCCCAGCACTAGGGTGCGGTCCCCGCGTGCTCCGTAGCGCACACCGTTGCGAGCGCGGCTCCCTGCCTCAATCCAAATGAAGTTATCGCCCAGACTCTGAAGCTGTTTCTCAATGCCGCTGCTGCCGGCATTCCCGATTGCAACCACGCAAATAAATGCGCCCACACCCACCGAAATCCCAAGAATGGTCAAAACACTTCGGATCCAGTTCCGCCGGAGAGCCGCCGTCGCTTCTCGAATTAAGCTTCTAAAGTTCATAGCGAACGCGGCCAACGACGTCTACAAGCATACAGGACACCCCACTAGAAGCGATCACCGTCAGCTTCGGAATGACACTATCAATCGGGCACCAGAATTACTCAGGCATAGCGCGGCCTTGGCATCCAAGTTTCTCCCCCACTTAGCACGAGGCATGGTTCCCTGCGCCGGGCACATCAGCACCACGATCAAAGGGCACGGTGCGCCGGTGACTGATGGCAGCCCTACTGCTCGAGAGTGGTGCATGTCTTGCTAGCGCAAGAACGATTACGCCTATCCGTACCCCAGTCCGACAGCTATCTCCCATGCCACGCCTTTCATATCAGCAGCTGAACGCTCTTTCGGGCAAACTCACTGTGAATCGGACAGCGGACGTATTCGCGGTTTGTCGCGAATACCCAGCATTTTGAACGGCAGTCCCCACAGTGGATCCCCGCGATGGCCGAATCGAGGTGTGCGGAGAGCACGTAACCCCACTGAAAACAAATGGCTCCTCAGGTAGGACTCGAACCTACAACCCTCCGGTTAAGTACCCCTGCTCTTCCCCGGTTTGTATCCAAAAGGGAAAGCCCCGTCAAACTTCAATGTG
>Ga0137418_10000194_pt1 | contig 48862 bp, 47 predicted proteins | sample CZODoug3_1_2_16f_FD_122242 | JGI IMG/M metagenome (GOLD analysis project Ga0137418, IMG submission 122242) | Vadose zone soil fungal communities from Angelo Coast Range Reserve, California, USA - CZODoug3_1_2_16fungal (Hybrid Assembly) | ecosystem: Environmental > Terrestrial > Soil > Vadose...
CTCGATGCCATGGAGGAGAAGCTCGCCGCAGCGCTGCTGGCGGGGTCCACGCACGTCTCCGTGAAAGCAAAGACGAACGAAGGCATGGGGTGGATCGGGCGGGGCGAGGGCATCGCGGTCTTCGCGGTCGCGACGTTGAGCGGAGGCGACCGAGTCTCCTGACGGACTTCATCGCGTTTCTCGAACAACTCCCCACCGGGCCGCTGTACGCCCTCATTGCGACTTTGGCCGCCGTCGAAAACGTCTTCCCGCCCGTTCCCGCCGATGTCGCCGTGTCGCTCGGCGCGTTCCTGGCCGGCCGCGGGGTGATGAATGTGTGGCTGGTGTTTGCGCTCACTTGGGCGGCGAATGTGGCGTCGGGCGCCGGCGTCTACGCGCTGGCGCGCCGACATGGCGCCCTGGTGACGCGCGGCTTCCTGGGCCGCCACATCTTTACCCCGAACACCGTCGCGCACATCGAGGCGCAGTATCGCCGGCACGGCGCATACGGCATCTTCATCTCGCGGCTCCTGCCGGTCTGGCGTGGCATGGTGATGCCGTTTGCCGGGATCGCGCGCGTGTCGCCGTGGCGCGCGCTGATTCCGTTGGCGCTGGCGTCGGCCGTGTACTACGGAGCGTTGACCTACCTCGTCAGCCGTTTGGGGACTGACCTCGAGGTCGTGATCAACGCAATACGCCGCGTCAACACCGTGCTCGCCGTTGCGGCGGGCCTGCTGGTCCTGGTGATCGTCATATGGATCATTCTGCGACGCCGCCGCGCCCGTCCTCCCCAGTAGCTCGGGCGTTCCACCTGGAGCGCTTTCGCGATTACCTCGCGCTCGAGGCCGGGAACAGCGCTCACACCGTCGAGAGCTATCTGCGCGACATCACGCGCCTGGCGGAGTACGCCACCAGTCGAGGAGCGAAGGCCCCAGAGCAGCTCGCCGCGCCGCAGCTCCGGGAATTCATCTACTTCCTCAAGGATCTCGGCCTCGCGCCCACGACGATCCGCCGTCAGATCTCCGCGATCCGCACCTACTTCAAGTTTCTGGTAGGGGAGGGGCTCGCCACGCGCGATCCCAGCGAACGGATCGAATCGCCCAAGCGGTGGCGCACGCTCCCGGCGGTGTTGACGGTGGCCGAAATCGACAAGCTGCTGGCGGCGCCGAACACCGACGAGCCGCTGGCCATCCGCGATCGCGCGCTGCTCGAGTTCGCCTACGCCACGGGCGCACGCGTCTCCGAGCTGGTGGCGCTCAAGCTGCAGGACATCCTGTTCGAGGACGGCGTGGCGCGCGTCTTCGGCAAGGGCGCCAAGGAACGGCTCGTTCCGGTCGGACGCCGAGCGCTGGGCGCAGTGTCGCTGTACGCGAGGGAGATCCGGCCCACGCTCGATCGCGGTAAAGCCCGAGGCATTCTGTTCTTGAATGCGCGTGGCACGCCATTGTCGCGCGTTGGCGCCTGGGGTGTCATCAAAGCCACGGCGCGGCGGGCCGGCCTCACCAAGCGTGTCACACCGCATACGCTGCGACACACGTTCGCCACGCACCTGCTCGAGGGTGGCGCCGACCTCCGTGCCGTGCAGGAAATGCTGGGACACGCCGATCTCGCGACGACGCAGCTCTACACCCACGTCGATCGGGATTACCTCCGCACCGTGCACAAGAGCTACCACCCGCGCGCCTGAGAGCGTACCGAGCCTAGCGACCGGTTGTGCCGGCCCGCTCACCAGTCAGAAACGCGGCGATCGCCGAAACTTCTGCATCCGTCAAACCGAGATCCGGCATGATTTGCGATGCCGGGTCCTTCATTTTCTGGATCACGAATGCTCGCGTCAGGTGACGTCCGCTCCCCAGCTCGGGGCCCACAGTCACATGCTCGTTGGCGGGCGCGTCGGCAAGATCGACGTTGACGTGGCAGGTGGTGCAGCCTTTGGCGATGAATAGCACCTGCCCACGGTCGCGCGGCGCCATTGCGGCGCGGGATGCCCCGGCAGCGATCACGGGCTGTGGATACAGCCGCAGCTCGTTGTTGCCGAACCCGCTTTGAATCGTGAGAAACACTCGCTCAGCGGCGGGAGCCGTAAAGGTCACGGCATACGTCCCCTCGGCGGACTTCGCCACCCCGGCAATCGTTGTCGCGTCGTTCCCGCCGATCAGCCCGCCCAGCCGCCGCTCCGAGCTACTGACGATCAGTCTGGGGTGCAGGTCGCTCAGCAACGTGCGGCCGTGCTGTCGAACCTGAAACTCGATCGTGTATTGCCGCCCCGCGACGAAGTACTCCGGCAGGTCTTTCACCGTCACAACCGCCCATCCGCCCATTGCGACTAATCCCGCGATTAGTGCTGCCGCGAGCTTCAGCATGAGGTGCCTCCTGGGGTGCTGTGGTGTATCTCAGACGTCTTTTTTTTGGATGCCGGTGGGCGTCCAGTGGTTTAGCCTCCCAAAAGGACCGTTCCTATGCTCAAGGGTTTCCGCGACTTCATCATGCGCGGCAATGTCATCGATCTCGCGGTCGCGGTCATTATCGGTGCAGCCTTCACGAAGGTCGTCAATTCGCTGGTCGACGACGTCATCATGCCGGTCATCGGCCTGGCGCTCGGCAAGGTCGACTTTACCAACGCATTCGTCGTGCTGAAGGAAGGCACGAAAGCGGCTGCCCCCTACGCGACGCTGGCAGACGCGAAAGCGGCCGGCGCCGCAACGCTCAACTACGGCCTGTTCATCTCGACACTCGTGACGTTCCTGATCGTCGGGTTCGTCGTGTACCTGATGGTGCGAGGGGTCGCACGGATCGGACCGAAGAAGGTCGAAGCCGCTGCCACAACCAAGGATTGTCCGTACTGCCTGTCGAAGATCCCGATCAGGGCGACGAAGTGCGCGTTCTGCGGCTCAGACCTGACGGGGAGAGTCTAGGCCGATCGTCCATGCGGACTAGTCCGGTGCTTCACCACTTGGGCCGATGCATCCTGACGACGTAAGGCCGTAGGCTTCGACATGCGTGATGCCCCCAAGTCTCATCTCGTGACGGAGAACCCGGGGCCGGCCGCCAGGCTGCAAGGCCGCACGGCCGTTCACCTCGATCCCCCGGCTGCCGAGCGGCAGCGGCGCGAGCGGGCGTTGAAGACGTCGGAGATCCGCTACCGCCGCCTGTTCGAGACGGCCCCCTTCGGCATTCTGGTGCTCGATGCGGAAACCGGCGTCGTGATCGACGCCAATCCGAGCGTCTGCAAGCTCCTGGGCTACGAGCAAGACGAGATGGTCGATCAGCCGCTCTGGAGCGTCCCAGCCTTCATGAACGCCGCGGCGACCAAGCGTCATTTTCGCGACCTGGTTCGCCAGCCCCATGTTCGCTACGACGACCTGCCGCTCGAAACCATGGACGGTCAAATCCGGCATGTCGAGCTGGTGAGCACGCTGTTTCTGGCCGACAACAAGCAGTTCGTGCAGTGCACGATTCACGACATCACCGACCGCGTGAACCGAGAGACCGAAGACGGCGAGCGGGCACAGCAGGAGCGCAGCGCGAGGTTGACCGAGCGCCGCACCACCGACGAGGAGACGCACGACGCCGCAACCGGGCTCGTGAATCCCTGGTACCTCGAGGAGACGCTGCCCCGCGAGTTGCATCGCGCGGCGCGCGCCAAGACTCCCTTGACCGTGACGGTGCTGCGGGTGGAGCAGGCGAACGCGCCGCCCGCGGAGCCGATGCTGCGGGAAGTGGGACGAGTCGTGCGCGAGCATCTGCGCAGGAGCGACATGGCATGCCGATACAACGATCGCGACTTCGTGCTCGTGCTCCCGGAGTCCACGCCGCACGCGACGCTCGAGCGAGTCGAGCAGATCCGCGCGGCAATCCAGGGCATCGAGCTCTATCACGGCGACCAGCGGCTCGAAGCGCCGCAGGTCTGTGCCGGTGTTGCGACGGCGGGGAAGGATGGTACGACAACGCGGACGCTGTTGGACGCCGCCTGTTCGGCATTGAACAAAGAGAGGGTGTGATAATGCGCAGATTGGGGAAGCGAGCGCTGTTTATCAGCATTGTGCTCGCCTGTGCGGCTTGCAACCAGAAAACAACGTCGATCAAGACACTGCTCGCAGATCCGGGAAAGTACGACGGCCAGACCGTTCGCATCTCGGGCGAGGTCGACAAGTCGATCGGCGCGCTGGGATTCGGCGCGTACGAGGTCAAGGATGGCACCGGCACGATACCGGTCGTCACTGAAGGGGGTGGGGCACCGGCGCGCGGGGCAAAGGTCGGCGTCGAAGGCACGTTCCGCGCCGCGTACACGTTCGGCACACAGAGCAGGGCGGTCGTGGTCGAAAAGCGTCGCGTTAGTCGTTGACCAACGCCGCATGGCCGAGTAGCGTAGGACGATGCTGTTCGTCCTCGACAATTACGATTCGTTTACCTACAACCTCGTTCAGTATCTCGGCGAGCTGGGCGAGGAGCCGGTCGTCTACCGCAACGACGCGCTGAGCGTCGCTGACGTGCAGGCGCTGAAGCCGACCGCCATAGTGCTGTCCCCGGGGCCGAGAACCCCCGCCGAGGCCGGCATCCTGGTGCCCCTGGTCCGGGCCCTCGCCGGTGAAGTCCCGATTCTGGGCGTCTGCCTCGGGCACCAGGCCATCGGCGAGGCGTTCGGCGGCAAGATCGTGCGGGCGCCCCGGCTGATGCACGGCAAGACCTGCCCCATCGTCCACAGCGACGACGAGCTGTTCGACGGTATCCCCAGTCCGTTCACGGCGATGCGCTATCACTCGCTCGTCGTGGACCCTGCTTCGCTTCCTCCCGCACTCGTGGTCACCGCCATGAGTGCGGATCGCCAAGGCACGGGAGATGCATCGGAGATCATGGCCATGAAGCATCGTGATCACCCGACCTACGGCGTTCAGTTCCATCCCGAGTCCATCGGGACGGAACACGGGAAGCGCATTCTCGAGAACTTTCTCCGCGTCGTCAGGTCCCCTAGCACCCTCGCGTGATCGCGGGGGTAGGGGCGTTGCTTCTCGTTGCGCTGGTGCAACGAGGAGACGACAGCGTCGCTGCGCACATCCGCGCGCGTGTCCAGGACAACCCATCGCTGCTGAGCTTCTATTCCCAGCGCGCCTTTCGCCCCGCGTGGAGTGGCGAGCACGGCCCCAACCGGCTGGCCGACGACCTCGTGGCAGCGATCAGCCGCGCTGATCTCGAAGGGTTGGAGCCGGAAGACTACTACCTCAGCCAAATCCGGTCGTCGCTCGACAGCCTGCGCGACGATGCCGCGCACGGCCGCGCCAGTCCGCCGGCCCGCGTCGCTGCCCTCGATCTGTTCTTGAGCGATGCCTTCCTTCTATACGCCTCGCACCTGCTCGGCGGGCGTGTCGATCCTGAGACGCTGCATCCCCGCTGGGACGCGAATCGCCGCGGCGCCGATCTCGGGATTGTGCTGCAGGACGCCCTCGAATCCCGCAAGATCGCGCGCGCCCTGCAGCGGCTCGTGCCGACCGATGAAGGGTACCGCCGGCTGCGTGAGGCGCTGGTGCGTGAACGGGTAATCGCCGCCCAAGGTGGTTGGCCGAACGACCTGCACGAGCGCCTGCGCCTCGAAGGGGATCTCGCGGGCGGTGACTCGCTGCAACTCGGTCTGCGCCGCTTCCAGCGCCGACACGGTCTGGAGGAGAGCGGCGTCGTGGACGCCGCCACACGCGCCGAGCTCAACGTGAGCGCCGCTGCGCGCGTCGAGCAGCTGCGGATCAACCTCGAGCGCTGGCGCTGGCTGCCCCAGGACCTGGGGCGCCGCCACATCATCGTGAACATCGCGTCGCAGGAACTTCAGGTGATCGAGGACGGCGAGGTGGTGATCGGGATGCGCGTCGTGGTGGGTCGCGAGCTCAAGCGCACACCGGTGTTCAGCGACACCGTGCGCTACATCGTGCTCAATCCCAACTGGCATGTGCCGCAAACCATCGCCGTGGAAGAGCTGATCCCCAAGATCCAGCGCGACCCGACCTATCTCGAGCGATTCGGGATGCATCTCTTCACGGCAGGGCCCGATCCGCAGGAAGTGGATCCGAGCACCATTGATTGGTCCACGGTGACGGCGGACAGTTTCCCGTATCGCGTGCGTCAGGACCCGGGCCGTCTCAACGCCCTCGGCCGCATCAAGTTCATGTTCCCCAATCGCTACGACATCTATCTCCATGACACGCCGTCGCGTGGCTTGTTCGACCAGGCACAACGGGACTTCAGTCACGGCTGCATCCGTGTCGAGAAGCCGCTCGATCTCGCCGTCTACCTCATGAAGAAGAGCCGCTGGGATCGCGCAGCGATCGAGGGCGCGCTGGACGAAGGCACCGAGCGCACCATCTATCTGCCTCGGCCGGTGCCGATTCATCTACTCTACTGGACCGCGTGGGCTGATGCAGACGGGACGATTCAGTTTCGTCCCGACATCAACGATCTCGATCAAACCCTCGCCGTGGCGCTCGCGAAAAAGAATTAAGCCCTTGCGCCGTTGGGGTCTAAACCCCTACGGTGTGGGGCATGGAGCTCGTCAGTTTCGTCTTCGCCGGCCTGTTAGCAGCCATGGCCCCGCGGCCCGATCGCACCCTCGCTTTTCACGGCCCCGTCAACACGCTCATGGTGCTGCCGGGCGAGACCGTCGCGCTCGCAGCGATGGACCGCCGCTGGATCTGGACCGCACCGGCCGCGCCGGGCCTGTATCCGCTGCAGGTAGTGTCGAGCGATCAGCGCGATTCGCTCACGATCCAGGCGTTCGTGCTCGTGCCCTACAGTCAGATGCGTGGCGAATACCTGAACGGCTATCGCATCGGGCGCTACCCCGTGCGACCGCTGCGAGGATTGGCGATCTACCGTCCGCCTTCCGGATTCGTCGAGGTCACACGCGACAATGAAGACGCATTCGTGTCGCAGCACTTCCGGCTGAAGCAGTTTCTCTGCAAGCAGTCAGGCGGATATCCGAAGTACGTCGTGTTGAATGAGGAGCTGCTCCAGAAACTCGAGCATCTGCTCGAGCTGACGAACGCCGCGGGTTATCACGCAGCGACGTTCTACATCATGAGCGGCTACCGCACGCCGGCGTACAATCGGTCGCTGGGCAATGTGATGTACAGCCGGCATACATTCGGCTCGGCGGCGGACATTTTCATCGATGAGAACCACGATGGCCGGATGGACGACCTCAATGGCGACGGTCGCACCGACGAGCGGGATGCGGCGGTCCTGTACCGCCTGTTTGACGACGCCCAAGGCAGCGGGGGCCTCGGCAAATACCACGAGACCCGGTCTCATGGGCCGTTCGTCCATGTCGACATAAGAGACCGCAGGGCAAGGTGGTAGCGCAGGGGTAGACTCAACGGCACGGATTTTGTATCTTCCCCCGTGCCCGTCCTTGGCGTGATTCCTGCACGGCTCGGCTCCAGCCGGCTGCCCCGCAAGCCCCTCCTGCCACTGGGTGGCGAACCCCTCATCGTCGTTGTCACCCGCCGCATCGCCGAACTCGGCATGTGTGATCGACTTGTGGTCGCTACCGACGCCCGGGAGATCGCGGACGCGGTGGCCGAGGCGGGATTCGAGGCGGTGATGACGTCGCCCGATCATGCGTCGGGCACCGCACGTGTCGCGGAAGTCGTTGCCAAACCGGCATTTAGCAATTTCAACTTCATCCTGAACGTGCAGGGCGATGAGCCCTTCGTCGCCGCAGCCGCCGTGCGTGGCGCACTGGCCTGTGTCGAGGGCGGCGATCCGCTCGGCACCGCTGCCGGCTCCCTCGATCGGGCGTTGGTCAACGATCCGAGCCGGGTCAAAGTGGTCGTGGATGCACGGGGCCGGGCGGTGTACTTCTCGCGCGCCCCGATTCCGTTCGATCGCGACGGCAACGGCGACGTGGTCTACCATCAGCACGTCGGCGTGTACGCCTATACGCGCGAAGCGTTGGAGGCATGGGTACGGCTGCCTCCGGTTCCCGAAGAGCAGTGGGAAAGGCTGGAGCAACTGCGCCCGCTGTTACATGGCATTCCGATGGGCGTGACTCTGTTTGACGGACCGGCAGCGCCAGGCATCGATACGCCGGCCGATCTCAAGTGGGCTGAAGCGCAAATCACCCGACATCTGAAAGAGGTGAGCCCGTGAGTTCGACCAAATACATCTTTGTCACCGGCGGAGTAGTGAGCTCGCTTGGGAAGGGTATCGCAGCCGCGTCGCTGGGCCGGCTGCTCGCCGAGCGAGGGCTCAAGGTCACGATCCAAAAGTTCGATCCCTACATCAACGTCGATCCGGGGACGATGTCGCCGTTCCAGCACGGCGAGGTCTATGTGACCGACGACGGCGCCGAGACCGATCTCGACCTCGGCCATTACGAGCGGTTCATCGACCGCTCGCTCTCACAGGTGAACAACGTGACGACGGGGAGGATTTACCTGTCCGTCATCACCAAAGAGCGGCGCGGCGAGTACCTCGGCTCGACGGTCCAGGTGATCCCGCACATCACCGACGAGATCAAGGGCGCCATTCGCCGGCTCGCGCCCGATCACGACGTGGTGATCACCGAGATCGGCGGCACGGTCGGCGACATCGAGTCGCTGCCGTTCCTCGAAGCGATCCGCCAATTCCGCCAGGAAGTCGGCCGTGACAACGTACTCTTCATTCATCTCACGCTCGTCCCCTACATCGCGGCGACGGCCGAGCTCAAGACGAAGCCGACGCAGCACTCGGTGCGCGAGCTGATGCAGATCGGAATCCAGCCGGACATCCTCGTGTGCCGCACCGAGCGGCCGCTCTCCGAAGAGCTGAAGCGCAAGATCGCGCAGTTCTGCAACGTCGATTTCGGCTGCGTGGTCGAAAGTCCCGACGTGAAGTCGATCTACGAGATCCCACTGAAGCTCCACGAGCAGGGACTCGACAAGGAAGTCTGCACGCGCCTGCATCTCGACACCAAAGAGCCCGACCTCCGTGCCTGGGCGGCGATGGTGGACAAGATCCTCAAGCCGCCACAGCAGGTCCGGATCGCCGTGGTGGGCAAGTACACGGAGCTCGCCGACAGCTACAAGAGCATTCACGAAGCGCTGGTGCATGGCGGAATCGCCAATGAGGCAGGGGTCACGATTCAGTGGATCGCGTCCGACCGGTTCACCGATCAGGAGACCGCCGGCGAGCTGCTCGCGGGCTACGACGGGCTGCTCGTTCCCGGCGGGTTCGGCGTCCGGGGTGTCGAGGGGATGCTCGAAGCGATCCGCTGGGCGCGCGAGCACAAGCTGCCGTTCTTCGGCATCTGCCTCGGCCTGCAGACCGCGATCATCGAGTTTGCCCGCACCGTCTGCAAGATTGCCGATACGAATTCGAGCGAGTTCGCGCCCGAGTGTGAAAACCCGGTGATCGCACTGATGCGCTCGCAGGAAGGCATTCAGGAGATGGGCGGCACGATGCGGTTGGGCGCGTACCCCTGCCGGCTGCGGCCCGGCTCACGCGTCGCACAAGCCTACAACGCGACCGAGGTGAGCGAGCGGCACCGTCACCGCTATGAGGTCTCGAACGCCTATCGCGACGTGCTCGCCGAGTACGGCATGCGCTGCTCCGGCTTGTCGCCCGATGGCTCGCTGGTGGAGATGATCGAGCTGCCCGATCATCCGTGGTTCATCGGCTGCCAGTTCCATCCTGAGCTGAAGTCGCGGCCGATGCGCCCGCACCCGCTGTTCGCGGGGTTTGTGGGCGCCGCGCTCGAGCACGCGAAGCAGCAGTCGCGCGTCGAATCTCCATCCCTAAGCACGTATGGCGCTCCGGTTCGCGACTGACAGTAGCCCGTTCCTCATCGCGGGCCCCTGCGTCGTCGAATCGGACGAGCTCAACGTCCGCATCGGCGAGGCGTTGGCCGAGCTTGGGGTCAAGCTCGGGATCAGCGTCATCTACAAGGCGTCGTACGACAAGGCCAATCGCTCGCGCCTGAACGCCCCGCGCGGCCCGGGGCTCGAAGCAGGGCTGCGCGCGCTCGAGAAGGTCCGCGCCGCCACCGGGCTTCCCATCGTGACCGACGTCCATGAACCGGGCCACGTGCCGCTCGCCGCGCGCGTGGCCGACGTGCTGCAGATCCCGGCATTCCTCTGCCGCCAAACCGATTTGCTCGTGGCTGCCGGCAAGGCCAACCGCCCGGTGAACATCAAGAAGGGCCAGTGGATGGCGCCCGAAGAGATGCGCGGGGCCGTCGAAAAGGTTCGTGAGGGCGGGGCGCCGGAAGTCGCCGTCACCGAGCGCGGCACGTTCTTCGGTTACGGCGATCTCGTCGTCGACATGCGCAGTTTCTCGCGCCTGCGCGCCGCCTGCAAGACGCCCGTGATCTTCGACGCCACGCATTCCGTGCAGCAGCCGGGCCAGGGGAGCGATGGCTCGAGCGGCGGCCAGCGGGCTTTCATTCCTCCGCTGCTCTACGCCGCCGCCGCGGCGGGCGCCGACGGTTTCTTCCTCGAGACGCATCCCGATCCGACGCGCGCGCCGTCCGACGGGCCGAACATGGTCCCGCTGGACCAGCTTGCGGCCATCGTCGGGCTCGCCGTGGACGTGTGGCAGCGCGTCCGGGAGGCTGTGCGTGCGTAAACTAGCGCCGGCGTCTGAGCGACTCGTCGACCGTGGCAAGCGCGTTCTCGCGCTCGAGGCAGCGGCTGTCCAGGCGCTCGCGGACAATCTCGGCGTAGCGTTCGCGCGCGCCATCGAGATTCTCGCCAGCGCCAAGGGCCGGGTGATCGTTTCGGGAGTCGGAAAGTCCGGCCTGATCGCCCACAAGATCGCCGCGACCTTCACCTCGACCGGCACCCCGGCGACGTTCCTGCATCCGGTGGACTCGCTGCACGGCGACCTCGGCATCGTCAGCCGGGACGACGTCGCGATCGTCCTGTCGAAGAGCGGCGCCTCCGACGAGCTCTTCGGTCTCGTCAATCAACTCAAGCGGCTGGGCGTGCCGATCATCGCTCTAACGGGTGATGCCGACTCGCCACTGGGGCGCCAGGCCACCGTCGTGCTCGACGCGTCGGTCGCCGAAGAAGCCTGTCCTGAAACATTGGCCCCGACCGCGAGTACCACCGTCGCACTCGCCCTGGGCGATGCGCTCGCCGTGACGCTGCTCGAGGTCAAAGGATTCCGGCGGGAGGACTTCGCCGCGCTGCACCCCGGTGGCGTCCTCGGCCGCAAGCTGCTGCTGCGCGTCGCCGACGTGATGTTGACGCAGGACCTGCCGACGTTGACCCCGGACCGGCCGATGCGGGAATGCGTCATGCTGCTCGCCGAAAAGCGCGGCACGGTCGCCGTGGTGGAGCAGGGCGACCGGGCAACGCTCGCCGGCGTGGTGACGGCGGGCGACTTGACCCGGCTCATGGAGCGCACCGACAAATTCCTGGACATCCCCGTCGGCGATGTCATGACCAGGACGCCGAAGGCGACGACGTCCGACGAGCTCGCCAGTGCCGCGGTGAGCCTCATGGAGCGATACGGGATAATGGCGCTGCCGGTACTCGACGGTGATCGGAAAATCGTCGGGATCGTGCATTTGCACGATCTGATGAAGGCTGGTGCCGTGTGAAACAGCTGTTGCTGATTGCCTTCATCTTCGTTGGAGCCTGCAAGAGCGGCACCCCCGTGACGGCTACACAGGCCGCCCTCGATAGCGCCGATCAGGTGCTGCTCGGCATGAGCCATTATGTCACCGAGCTGGGCATCCTCCGCGCCCGGGTCCGCGCTGACACCGCGTATTTCTACTCCAACACGCAGCAAGCCGAGCTGCGCAATGTCCACGTGACGTTCTATGATGCCACGGGCCGGGCCACGTCGACGCTCACGGCGCGCGAAGGCACCGATCACTGGCGGACCGAGGACATGGAGGCGCGCGGCAACGTCGTCGTCGTGCGCGACAAGGATGGCGCCACGATGCGGACCGAAGTGATGTCCTACAACAGGGCCCGCAACGAGGTGAGCTCCGACAAACCCTTCGTGTGGGACGAGCCAGGTCGCCACGTCGTAGGTGACGGGTTCACCTCCGATCCGGAATTCAAAAAGATCACCGCCAAACGGCCACACGGCACCGGCGGTCAGTTCCTGCTCCCGAATCAATGATTCCCGTGATTGCCGCTGTCCTGCTGCTGCAAGGTGTCCCCGCTTCACAGGACACCACGGCGGGACGCCCGTGCCGGGTGGCCGTCGATTCCATGGGTCATTACGCGGAGATCCCCAACTCCGACGGAACCAAGACGCTACACGGCGGCGGCGGCGTGCTCGCACACTGCGACGGCACCAGCACCACAATCTCCGCTGACAGCTTTGCGCATTTTCCCGCTTTGGGTCGACTTGACCTGATCGGGCGCGTCGCAATTCGTGATACAGGACTCGCACTGGACGCGCGTCTCGTTTCGTACTTCCTGCGCGACGAGCGCCTCGATGCCCACAACAACGTCGTCGCCGTAAATCGGCGCACCGGCTCGGTGCTGCGCGGCCCCAACCTCAAGTATTGGCGTGCCGCCAAAGGCATCCGCGACACGGTGGAGATGTACGCGACGCAGCGCCCCACCGTCGAATACCGGCAGAACCCACCGGGGGGGGGCGACACGACGTCCAATGAGCCGTACATCATCGTCGCCGACCGGCTGCGCTTCAAAGGCGACGACCGCACGTGGGCCGGTGGCAAGGTCACGATCGATCGCAGCGATTTCGCGGCGCGCTCCGATTCGATGATGATGAATCAGACGAGCGGCTTCGGCGTGCTGGTCGGGTCCCCCCGCGTCGAGGGTCGAGGACGCGCCGCGACGGCCGAGGCGGGAAGGACCTACACACTGGTCGGCACGCGCATCGAGCTCACGCTGGCGCAGCGCGACGTCCGCGGCGTGAAGGCCCTCGGCAAGGGAAAAGCCACCGGCTCGGACTGGGTGCTGACGGCGGATACGATCGACTTGCGCATCGCCGACCGGGTGTTGCAGCAAACGTTCGCCTGGGGCGACTCGATGCGCCCTCACGCGATCTCGACGCTCTACACGATTCAATCGGACTCGTTGGCGATCGATTCGCCCGGCGAGATCCTGACCGAGTCGCGGGCCTTCGGCAACGCCTTCTCGACCGCGAAGCGGGATTCGATCACGCCCGCGAATCAGACCGACTGGATCACCGGGGACTCCCTGACGATCCGTTTCGCGCAGGAGCAGGACTCCGTGACGAAGCAGCCGCGCTCCAGACTGCATCAGCTGGTCTCTCTGGGATCGGCGCGGGCGCTGACGCATCACCCGGACCCCAAGGACACCACCCATGTTGGCCCCGCGATCAACTACTCCCGTGGCCACCGCATCACCGTCGCGATGCTGCGCGACCGCATCGAGCGGGTGATCGTGGCCGGCAAGGCCGACGGGGTCCACCTCGAGCCACGACCGGCCGTCGTCGCTGATAGCCTGAAGACTCCTCCACCAGCCTCCAAGCCGGCAGTCCCGTGACCGGCCTCGACCAGTTCGCCGATCTGTTCGCGACCCGCGACTCCTCGCTGGCGCTGGCGGCCGCCGCCCTGGTGCGCATCGCCGATGATCAGGGCCGTGCCAGCTTCAGCGACCTCGCCGTCGCGTACCGTGAGGAATTCCTCAAGCTGCGCGCCCATGCGAAGGGCGAGCAGCCTGACGCGGGGAGCCTGTCGGTCGATGATGCCCGCGCCTACCTCGCGACGTCGGTTTTGCCGCGCCTGGCGATGCTGAAGCTGGTGGTGCTGCCGATGGGCGCGCTGTGGGGCGACGTCCCCGTCGCGTTCGCCCCCGCAGTCTGGGCGGGCGTTCCTGCCGACCGCGCGGCCGCGGCGCAGCATTTCCTCGTGCTCGCCGAGGAGACCCTCGCGCGCAGCGAATCGGTCAGCGGCGAGCATCCGGTCGTGCGGGGCGGCAGCCGCCTCGGCGCCCAACACCTCGTGAAAGCGTACAAGGGCCGCCGGGTCGTCAACGATGTCTCGCTCGACCTGGCGCAGGGAGAGATCGTCGGGCTGCTGGGGCCGAACGGGGCGGGGAAGACGACCTCGTTTTACATGATCACCGGGCTGATTCGTCCCGATGAGGGCACGATTCTGCTCGACAGTCGCGACATTACCTCGTTGCCGATGTACCAGCGGGCACGCTCGGGGATCGGCTACCTGGCGCAGGAGCCGTCGATCTTCCGCAAGCTCAGCGTCGAAGAAAACGTCCTCGCCATCCTCGAAACCCTGAATATCGACGAGGCCGAGCGGAAGCAGCGGCTCGAAACGCTCCTCGACGAGCTCGCGATCAAACATCTGCGCAAGCAGAAAGCGTATCAGCTCTCCGGCGGCGAGCGGCGCCGGCTCGAGATCACGCGCGCGCTCGTCACCGAGCCGAAGTTTCTGTTGCTCGACGAGCCGTTCGCCGGGGTCGATCCGATCGCCGTCAACGACATCCAGACGATCGTCGCGGGGCTGCGGCATCGCGGCATCGGCGTGCTGATCACCGACCATAACGTCGAGCAGACGCTCGACATCGTCGACCGCGCCTACATCATGTTCGAAGGCCGGGTGCAGGTCGCCGGCACGGTGCGGCAGCTCGTCTTCGACGATCGCGTGGCATCGCTGTATCTCGGGCCCACGCTCACCACGCGCCTGCGGGCGCGGCTGTCCTCCGCCGCATGAAGACCGGCCTGCATCAGCACACGTCGCTCCGCCAGGATCTGCGGATCAATCCACGCCTCTACCAGGCGATGGACTTGCTCTACATGCCGCTGCTCGACCTGGAGCAGCACCTGAAACAAGAGCTGCTCGGCAATCCCTTCCTCGAGATGGTGGAGCCGGAGGAAGAGGTCCAGGCGACCGCCGCCGACCAGCAGCAAAACAAGCCCGAGAAAGAAGCGAAGGCGGAGGACGGGCCCGATTGGGAGAACATCCTGCTCGAGGACCGGACCGAGCACGGCGTGCCCAGTGGCTCCTACAGCGATGCGCGCGAATACGTCGAGCCGGTCACCGTCGAGAGCAAGGACCTGATCGATTACCTGCGCGACCAGACGCAGATGCTGGACCTGACGCCGCGCCAGCAGCTGCTCGCCGAGGAATTTCTGGGCAACATCGGTGAGGATGGCTATCTGCAGCACAGCCTCGACGAGATCCTCAAGGGCGCGAACCAGCTGCTCGAGGAGCACGAGGCGGAGTCCGAGCTCGATCTGAATGTGCCGGCGTTCACGATGGCGGAAGTCGAGGAAATGCTGCGGGTCATCCAGCAGCTCGATCCGCCCGGCATCGGCGCCCGCAATTTGCGCGAGTGCTTGATGCTGCAGCTCGAGAACCAGAAGCGCACCGATTCGCTCGTCTACCGTCTCTTGAAGGACGCCTTCGACGACCTGATCGCGCACCGCTGGAGCGATCTGGGCAAGCGCTTCGGGCTGGCCCCGGACGAAGTGCAGCGGGCAGCCGATGAGCTGGCCCGCCTCGACCCCAAGCCGGGGCTGCAGCATTCGGCCGCCAACGACGCGTACATCATTCCGGACCTGATCGTCGAGAAGATCGACGACAAGTATCACGTCTTCCTGAACGACAGCGGCCTGCCGCGGCTGCGGATTTCCAAGACGTACCAGGAGATCGCGCGCGACAAGAAGAAATACGACGGCGAGAGCAAGGAATTCATCAATCAGCGCCTCAACAGCGCGCACTGGATGATTCAGGCGATCGAGCAGCGGCGCCAGACGATGCTCAAGGTGATGAACTTCATCGTCGACCGGCAGCGCGAGTTCTTCGAGAAGGGCATCGACCACTTGAAGCCGCTGACGCTGCGCGAAGTCGCCGACGTCATCAGCATGCACGAGAGCACCGTCAGCCGCGTCACGAACGAGAAATACGTGCAGACGCCGCGCGGCCTCTTGCCGCTCAAATTCTTCTTCTCGAGCGGCCTGTCCACCACCACCGGCGAAGACGCCAGCGCGCGATCCATCAAATCGCAGATTCAGAAGCTCGTGGACGACGAGCCGCCCAAGAACCCGCTCACCGACCAGCAGATCGTCGAGCTGTTCGAGCGCAAAGGCGTGCGGATCGCGCGGCGCACCGTCGCCAAGTATCGCGATCAGCTCGGCATTCTCCCCGCGCGGATGCGCAAGCGGCTATGAGCCTGGCGACCAATTCGACGCCGCCGGACGTCAGCGTCCTCGTTCCGGCCAAGGACGAAGCCGACAACCTCGCCGAGTTCGTGCGGCTCACGCGCGAGGCGATGCTGCCGCTGCCGTACGCGGTCGAGCTGGTGATCGTGAACGATGGCAGTCACGACGGGACTCCGAAGCTGCTCGAGGAGCTGGCCGCCAAGCATCCGTTCGTGCGCGTCGTCACCCATCGGACACAGCGTGGCATTGCCGACGCTCTGAAGTCCGGCGCCGACGTCGCCCGCGGCCGGGTCCTGGTCTACTATCCGGCGGACCTGCAGTATCTGCCCGCCGATATTCCCGCCCTCGTCGATCCGATCCTGGCAGGGCAGGCGGACGTCGTGACGGGAACGAAGCAGGGCGGCTACAACAAGCGCTTCGTTTCGGGCGTGTACAACGCCCTGTGCCGCTGGCTGTTCGGCGTACGGGTGAAGGATCTGAACTCGGTGAAGGCCTATCGCCGCGAGATCATGGACTCCGTGCCGATGCGGCCGGACTGGCACCGCTTCATGGTGGTCATCGCGGCTTCCCAGGGTTTCCGCCTTGCCGAGCGGCCGGTCCCGGTGCATCCCCGCCGGGCCGGCACATCGAAGTTCGGCATCGGCCGGATTCCCGTCGGCGTGCTCGACCTCATGTCCGTGTGGTTCCAGCTGCGCTTTGGGCGCAAACCGATGCTGTTCTTCGGCGTGATGGGCGCGACGTTGTTCGCCCTCGGTTCCGTCGTCGGCCTCGTGTCCCTCTACCTGCGCTTCGGCCCTCCCCATGTCGGTTTCCGGCCGCTCCTCGACCTGATCATGGTGCTCGTGATCTCGGGCGTCGTGCTGTTCGGCTTTGGCTTTGTGGGGGAGATGCTGGCGGGGATGCGGGAGGAGATGCGGGTGCTGCAGCGGGAGCTGGACCGGTTGCGGGAGGGCCGACGCTAAGGGAGCAAATTGAGACGCTCTAGGTATTAATTCCATCGAGCCATGCCGCCGCTCGCACTTGCTTCGCTCCTCCAGCATTCCCTTCCGTGGCTCTCGCCTCACGGCCGAGCCGTCGTCAACACGCTCATCTGCGATAACGGTCGCGTCGGATCGATAATCACACTGTGCGATCGTCTCGGCCTCCGCAGCCGCTACCAGCTCGGTCGCTTGTTGCAACGCGAAGGGCTGCCGCCCTATGAGGAGCTGGCAGGATGGATCTGTGTCTTCAGCTGGATGCTCCGGGCCGATGCCGGGGTGGGGCGGGGACGGTTGCGACCGCTCGCCGGGCTCACCCACATGGACAGCGCCACCTCCTATCGCCTGGTCCGCCGCGTGACTGGTAAGTGCTGGAAGGATCTCAGGCTCGCCGGGACCACGGAAGTTGTCCGCTGGTTTCAGCAGCGGACTCGGCGACCGCACGTGACACGTTCTCAGGCGGACGTTCGGTTATCCGCGCCGGACCCGCATCCGCCGCTGCCACCACTCGAACCGCTCGGCGACCGGCGCCGATCGCGCATCGCGCGCCTTCCCCTGAGCGGGGGGCCGTATGGCATCGCGGTGCACGGGCGCGACCTCGCCTATGTCACACGCGGTCATGCTGCCACGATCGAATGTCTCGATCTCAACACGGGACAGTTCACCACGACCATCCCCGTCGGATGTACGCCGACCTGTGTGACGTTTGATCCGTGCGGCGAACGTGCCTACGTCAGTGTGCAGCATCTGGGGGAGATCGCCGTCATCGACGCGCACCGCCACATACCGATCCAGGCGTGGCGCGTCCCGGGCGACCCGTTTCCGCTCGTACTGTCGCCCAACGGTCGGACCCTGTTCGTAACCACCAACGAAGACAGGCTCTTCGCGCTCGCCACGCAGAATGGCCACATTGTCGGATCGCTGGCGTTGCCGGCGACGTCGCATCATCTCGCCATCCATCCCGCCGGAGATCGCCTCTACGTGGCGACGCGGGCAGCGGGAGTGGTCCTGGAGGTGGACGCGACGCGGTACATGGTGCTTCGCACCTTCATGCTGGGGGGCTGGCCGCAAGGCCTGGTCGTCTCGCCCGATGGCACCACGCTCTACGTGGCGAACGAGCACCATGGTCTCGACGTCATCCGGCTGGGCACAGGGACGCGCATCGCGCGGCTGGACAGTGAGTGCGGCGCCGTCCCGCTCTCCCTGAGTCCCGACCACCGCTTCCTCTATACCGGCCTCGTTCACGCGGGTGAGGTCGGCGTGATCAGGCGTGAGTCGTTGACGCGGCACGGAACGTTGGCGGTCGGTGGCAGGCCGGGCCAGATCGCGTTTCAGCGCGGCGGCAACGCCATCATCTCCAACGAGGCGGGATGGGTTGACATTGTGCCGATCGGCGAGCCGCGATTCGCGTCGCTGCCGGCTCCTCTCCCCATGATTCCGGCGGCACGGACGGCGGGATAGACTAGTCGCGCTTTAGTCGAATCCCGTAGCGGCCAAGGAACAGCACGAGCTCCTCGGTGAGGCGAGAGCCCTCGCGGCTGCGCGTGCGGGCGCCGAGATCGAGCCAGTATACGCCCTGGTTCCGAAACCCGGTGATCGTTTCCTCTGAGAGCGCGGTTTCCGCCAGCACGGTGTCGCCGCGGCCCGGCACGACCGCAGACGCCGGGGTCCCGCGCAGCCACAAGAGGCGCCACGTCTTCCGGCCGGCCGTGTAGAGCCGGAACGGCTCCTGCTCCCGTACCATCACGCCGCTGTACTGCATGTACCGATCGAACTCCGTCATGATGGTCGCCACCAAGGCCGACCGCTCGTTGTCGCTCAGGTGGGGGGGGAAGTCTGGCGCCGACCGGATCACTCTGGCAGGAAACCCAACCGCCATTGATCTCGGCGGGATGGTACCGGACACGACCGAATTCGCTCCGATGACCGCGCCGTCGCCGATGGTGGTACCGGGCATGACGGACACCCGCCAGGGCAGCCACACGCTGTTGCCGATGGTCACCGGCTCGTAGGTCACCGGGTATCCGTCCAACCCGCTGAGCCACACGCCATGCGTGAAGATCAGACAGTGGCCACCGATGCCGGTGTCGTCGCCGATGATCACCGGCTTGGTCGGGTTGATGAACGCAAGCTGCAGGACGATCGTCCGGCTCCCCAACACGAAGCGCGACTCGGGGAGCTGCGGGCCGCCCACGTAGACCTGCTCCCGGATCCTCGCATCCTCGCCGATCTCGATGGTCTCGCACGTCACGTAGCTCATGACGCCGACGCTCGAGTGCCGGCCGATCTTGATGCGCCGGCCCTGCACGATGGCGAGGAAACCGATCTCCACGAAGTCGCCGATCTCCACGACCTTCCCGACCACGATGCCCCCGAAGCTGAAGCGCACGCCCCGGCCGATGCGGTAGCCCAGTAGCAGGCGATACGCGAGGATTTTCAGCGGGCTCGGCAGCCAGCCGAACAGGGCCAGGTGGCGCCACGGGATGCGGTCCTTCGGGATCAGGGGCTTCACTTGGTTTGCAGCCAGGTGCTGTTGGGGAAATGGTTTTGCTGCATGGAGTTTCGAGACGCGCCCAATCCGTCCACCAGCACCCGCGGTCGGTAATCGGACAGGATCTTCGCCAATGCGTCCGTGCGATCGTGGTGCAGCGCCGATTCGCACGCCATCACGGCCAGGTGCGGATTGTGAATCAGCAGCGCCAGCAACAGGGCCGTCTCCTGCCACGCCCAGTAGTTCGAGAGCACATCCGGATCATGGAGATAGGGAAGGGTGATGTCGTGAACATGGATGAAAACACCCGGCGGCAGCTGCGGGATGATTTCCAGATAAATGCGTTGCGTATCCGAGCCGGTCTTCACCGCGTGACCCGAGTCCACGAACAGCAGATCTCCCGCTTTCAGCTCCCGAAACACGCTCATCGGCACGGCCTGACAGAATTCGCGGTAGTGCGTGATGCCTTCCAGGCGGGCGAACGCCTTCGTGGGATATGGCTCGATGCAAATCACCCGTGATGCCCGCTGCCCCTGCTCCCGGTTCAGTCGAACGGCGTTGAGCATACAGGCCGTCGAGACGCCACTCCCGATCTCGATCACGGTGGCGGGGCGCTTGGCGCGGATAAAGCAATGCAACACCTGCGATTCAATCGGCCGGTAGCCGGCGCCCACACCGCTGGCGGTCAACTGCCGGTAGACGTGCAGCCCGCGCACCTCGTGATAATAGGGCGCGCACAGATCGCTGATCCAGCCCAACTGCTCGTCCAAGTCCCAGTGCACCCCGGTCATCGACGCCCGGCCGGCCCACAGCGGCCGGTGCTGTCGCAGCCAGCGGTAGTCGGGAATGGGCGTGTGGTAGTGTTTTGGAAGGACATGCACGCCCAGCCGGTCCCCCAGCATGAACAACTGGAAGGAAAGGCGCTTCAACAACGCTCGCATGCCGTTCATTGGGCAGCCTTCCCCGGCGTCTGCGATTTGGCTCGCACGAGCTGGAGCGCAGCAGCGAACGTCGTCATGTCGACCACCTCGTGGTCCGCCAACGCAATGCCAAACTCCTGTTCGATCGAGAGCACGAGATTCAGATGGGCAAGACTATCCCAACTCGCGGTGTTCTCCCGGGTCTTCCCGGATGCGGGACCAGGATCGTTCCAGAAAATCTCCTCAAAGATTTTCTCGAGCCGCAGCACGGCCTCATCCATTCGACGAATGCACTCGCATCCCCGTCTCGTCGAGGACGTCCTTGGCCGCCGACTCGATGACGGACCGGCTCAAGCGCCACCTTCCGCCATCGGTCCATTCAGATTTGAGCGAGCGCAGGAATTTGGCCGCAGGAGCGTTCTTTCCCGTGTCGATAAACCGCCCGGACACGCACGCCACGTCGGCCGACCGGCACAGGTACTCCAGGGCGGCGGTCTCGACTCCTCGACCGAACGCCCGGCAGCTCAACACGAACTCCTGAATCTCGGCGCAACGATCTGGCCCGATGGTGCCGACCAGCACCAGAATCGTCCCGAAGTCTCCGAAGCGGTCTCGCAGCCGCGCCGAGAGACACACCGATCCGGGCGTCTCCCGCTTGCGCAGCCAGTCGGCCGCCGACCACCGCTCGCCGGTGAGTCTGAACTGATTCGTCTTGTTGATGAGCTCGAGCGACCGCGGATCCGCGAACGCGTCCTGCCGCACCGTGAGCTCGAGGTCGAAGCCGCGCAGGTGCGTCAGGGATCCTGGTTCGACGGAGACGGCGCCGGCAGACAGCGCCGTTGCCCGCGAGCGCTCGGCGGCGAAGCTGGCCGTGCGCGCGCGGTCTTCGGCGCCGACCCGCCACGTGGCGAAGCAGCGCTGCAGCGCGTCGAACAACTGCAGCCAGTCCGGCCCCGTTCGCGGCATGCCGAACACGCGCACCTGCGGCAGGACTGACGCGATCTCCGCCAACTCCGCGGGATTATCGTCCACGCAGACGACCGCGTCGAGTCCGATATTCAGCTCCTCAGCGAGCGCGCGAAGATTGGCAGGTTTCGACTCCCAGTTGCAGCGATACGCCGCGAAGTCGCCCAGGGACAGGGGCATGCCGAGCCTGTCGAACACCGGCAGCACGTCTTCCGGGTTGTTCTTCGTGCTGAATGCGAGCAGGACGCCCTGGCTCTTGAGCTTCGCCAGGAACTTCTGAAACACGTGAAACGGAAACCCCAGCCCCTCGGGGCCGTGCGCGATGTGGTCGGGCCCGTCTTCGCCGATGACCCCGTGCCACAGCGTCCCATCGAGATCCACGACGAGCGCTTTCTTTCTCGGCTCCGGCGGATACATCAGGTCCACGGCACGCCGCGCCGAACGCTCACTCTCCTCCACCGTCAGCGGACAGCCTGCGCCCAGCAAGTCGCGCCAGTTGAGCGTCGTCGCCGGCAACTCCAAAACTCGGCACCCCTTCCGGGCGATCTCGGCCACGACGGCCCACAACGTGGCCGGGATGGACACCGCCTCGAGACTCAGCGCCCCGGGCGCGACGTGATCACTCGAGGGGAGCCAGGCGAGGGGTGGCAAGGCGACGTACGAGTCGGCACCGGCGCGCGCCTCGACCCACTGCACCAGGCGAGCGCGCAGATCGTCCGCCCGGGTGCGCAATTCGTCCGGCGCGGGCAGGGCGAGCGGTCCCCGCGTCCGCCAGCTCAAGTGGGGGTGCAGGTCCGCCCAGCTCAGGAACAGCAGCGCGGGATGCACGCGCAATGCATGCGACGATTCCTGCAGACCGACGTCCAACTGGTCGTACCCCCATGTCGTGACGCGCGGGACCGCCCCCGGGAAGCGTTCGGCCAGGAACGCCTGGAGGTACGTCTTGAAATGCAGCGGCTCGAAAGAGCAGAGCAGGGATAGTTGACGATCATCCGAATAGCGCGCCGAGCGCAGCAGCGCCAGCGCCTGACGCAAGAGCATATCTTCCAATGACACCCCCCGGGGGATAAAGGTAAGCGCTCCCGTCGGCGGCGGCAGTTCCTAGTATATTTGCCTCGACCCGTGATCCGACTTCCCCCCCGCGAGTCCCTGACCGCCGCCGAACGCTACGGTCTCGACCTTCTCATCGATCTCGCTCGCGTCCCGGCGGTGGACGACGCCGGCGTCGACGTAGTGCGTTTGCTCGTGGCCGAGCGCGACCCCCCCGATCCCGATCTGCAGACCTGCATCGCGCGGGATTGGTACTTCGAACGCGGCGCCGGGATGGTGCGTGTGCCGCGGGTCGTGCTGCGCCGCGTCACGGCGGTTGCGGCGGCGGCGGCCGAGCAGCAGTCAGCGGCGCGCGATCGCCACGGCCGTGTGCCGTCGCGGGAGAACGACCTGGTCCGCAGCGCGCTGCACACCGACCCCGTGGTTTCGCAGGCTGCGGCGCGGCTGCGCGCCGCCGTGATCGCGAGTGCAGAGCGCCGCCCGGTGGCGCTCGCCGCCCCGTGGCCCGATGGGAAGCGATGGGCCACGGCCTTCACTCACGACCTCGATGTCGTCGCGTTTTGGCCCCTGTTCACCATGCTGCGCGTCGCCGAGCTCGGCCGCAAACGCGAGCTGCGACGCGTCGGTCGCACGCTCCTCGCGGGCCTCGCCGCCGTGGGGCACGACCCCGTTCGCCGCGCGATACGCGAGCTGCTCGATGACGAGCGCCGCTCCGCGGTCGTCTCGACCTGGTTCGTGCTGTGCGGGACACCCACTCTCGCAACCATCCGTGCCGGAGATCTGACCTACCGTGCCGAGGCGCCGGCGGCCGCGGCGATCCTGCGCGACCTGGCCGACCGCGGCTGCGAAATCGGTCTGCATGGGAGCTTCGCGACCGCTGATCGTCACGAGCTGTTCGCTGAGCAGCGCCGCCGGCTCGAACGCGTGACCGCACGCCCGGTCCTCGGCGTGCGCCAACACTTTTTGCGCATGCGGCCTGGCACCACTTCCCACGGGATGGCCGCGGCGCAGTTCCGCTACGACTCCACCTACGGGTTCGCGGACCGCAACGGCTTCCGGCTCGGGGTCGCCGACGTGATCCCCGGCTGGGACGCTGGGGCAGGGCAGCCGACCGGGCTGGACGAGGTGCCCTTCTGCTGGATGGATCGCGCGCTGAGCAAGTATGCGGGAGTCGAAGATCCCGGGGCGTGGATCGCGGAGGGGGAGGCGCTCGCCCAAGCATGTCGGCGGGTGGACGGTCTGTGGGTGGGCGTGTGGCACCCCAACCTGACGCCCGCGCTTGGGTTTCCCGACGCGCCGAATGCATTTCGCACCCTGGTGCAGCAACTCGTCGCCGAGGACCCATTCATCGGAACTCTGAGCACCATCGTGGAGTGGCGAGCCGCGCGCCGCAGTATCCGCGTCCGCCAGGTGGCCCCCGATGGCCGCCTCGACGCCTACGCTCCGGTGCCGGGGTCCAAGCCGCTTACGCTGGAAGACCTGTCCGGCCGCACGCTGGCCAGCGTGTCGGCAGATCCGAGAGCGCTCGCGTAGCAGTCGAGCCATTGCGCGGTGACCGCGGGCCAGCCGAAGTGATCCAGCACGTGTCGGCTGCCCGCCTGACCCAACCGTCCGGCAAGGTCAGGGTCCGCGGCCAAGCGCGCGAGGGACGCCGCGAGCGCACGTGGATTTTCGGGCGGCACGAGGAGGCCGGTTTCTCCGTCTACGATGATGTCCGTGATGCCGCCCAGATTGCTGCCGACCACCGGCACGCCATACGTCATGGCCTCGAGCAGTACGACACCCAACCCCTCAGTGTCGCCCCGCGTGTCCACGATGGCCGGTAGGACGAGCACGTGGGCGGCGGCATACGCGCGCCGCAGCTCTTCCTCGGAGACTCGCCCCGGCAGCGTCACACGATGCTCCAGGCCCTGGCGTCGAACTTGTTCTGCGAGCCGGGGCCGCTCGGGCCCGTCGCCGATGATTGCCAGCCGCGCTGGCAGCTGCGGCGGCAAGAGCTGGAGTGCGTCGATGAGGTAGCGAACCCCCTTGCGCTCGACGAGGCTTCCGACGAACAGAATGACGAACGGGTCGTCGGGCTGTCGGCGGGGCAGGGCGGCAGCAGGGGGCGGAGCACCGTCGGAGAATCCGACGGCGTAAGGAATCACGCGCACCGGCACCGGCGCAAGTTCGGCGATCTCTCGCGCCGTGGCGGAGGAGATCGCCACCGCCTGGTCAGACGCGCGCAGCGCCCAGACCAGAAACCGCTTGAGCAAGGGCAGCGAGCTCTTCACCCAGCGCAGCTCGACCCCGTACCACTGCGTGACCATCGGGGCGCCGCACGCCCGCTTGGCGGCCCATCCGAACAGCGCGTGCGGCAAGGGCCAGTGGACGTGGATGATGTCGTAGCTCCGACGGCGGCACAGTCGCCAGGCGGCCCACATGCCGCCCAGTACGTAGAAGGCCGGCATGATCTTATAGAGCAGCGATCGGCGCACGCGGTCCGGCGTCGCCTGATCGTGCGTCAGGTTCTCCCATCGTGCCGGGAAATATCGGAACCGATGGACGGGAATCCCGCTGAGCTCGCGGTTCCCGCCGCCCCGATAGGCGGGCGCCAGCACTTCGACGTCGTGCCCCGCCGCTTGCAGCCGCTTGAGCAACTCGACCAGCCAGGGTGAGATGATGTCGGTTGGGGTGCGCGGGAACGCGGTGACGATGTGCAGGATGCGCATGGGGGTGAATACTAATAACCCTTCTCCCTGTCTGACGGCGTCACTATCTTTCCAGCCGCAGCGATACAACCACCCGACTTACAAGGACTTCAACTGATGGCTGAGCGGATTGCCCCGTCGTCGCCCGAGCTCACCAAGTTCTATAGCCAACGCTACAACTGGCGACACGCAGGCGAGGAGCGGATGCGGTTCCGCCGGGCGACCAAGCTCGCCCAGGTGCGTCCCGGCGCCGCCGTGCTCGACATCGGCTCGCGCAACGGTGATTTGCGCAAGTATCTGCCCCCCGACGTGAAGTATCAGGGCCTCGACATCGCGCCCGAATTCGCCGCTCCCCACATCCTGGTCCACGATATCACGGCGGGTTTGCCGTTTCCCGACTCGTCGTTCGACAACGTCTTCATGATCGAGGTGCTGGAGCATACGCCGACAGCGTACGAGACGGCCGGGGAGATTCACCGCGTCCTGAAGCGGGGAGGGGTGTGGGTCGTGTCGGTCCCCAACCCGTACCATTTCAAGGAACTCATTTGGAATCTGTTTCGGGTGGGGGACAAGCAGGGCCACATTTACAGCTGGACCCGGCAGACCATCACGCGCCTGGGAGAAATGAACGGATTCCGCCTGGTGGACTGGGGCGGGACGTACCTCTATCCGCCGATTCCCGCGCCGTGGTGGATGTTCGCCCGCTCCGTCGCGTATAAGTTCGTCAAGGACTAACCCCCCGCAATCGAGTGACGAATGCGCGGCGGTGGCTGTGGGGACTCCAGGCGGCCGTCGCCCTGGTGGTCGTGGTGCTCGTCGCCCGAACCGTGGAACGGAACTGGGCGGAGTTCCGATCGCTGGAGATTCATCTCCACCCCCGGGCCGGACTGCTGGGCCTCGCCATGCTCGGCGTCTTCTTCGCCTACGCCTTCTACATCGAAGCCTGGCGCCGGCTGCTGGCGGGGTGGGGACAACGCATCGGCTATCGCGCCGCGGCGCGGGTGTGGTGCCTGGCGAATCTCGGCCGCTACGTGCCGGGCAAGATCTGGAGCGTGACCGGTCTGGTCGTGTTGGCGCAGCGCGCTGGTGTGCGCGGTAGTGCCGCCGCAGCCTCCGCGGTGGCAACCCAGGCCCTGGTGCTCGGCACGGGCGTGGCCGTGGTGGCCGGGGCAACGCCACACGCCACGTCGGCGCTGCGCCTAGCGGCCGGACTCTTCGTCGCGTTGGCATCGCTCGGTGTTCTCGTCTGGGAACCGACGGCTCGGTGGCTGGGCCGCTTGATGAACGCTCAGACCCCGCTCACCCCGTTGCCCCTATCAGCGGTGGGACTGAGCGGGGCATTCATGTTCCTGGGCTGGCTGACCTACGGGCTGGTCTTCTGGCTGTTCGTTCGCGGGCTCCTGCCCGATGCTCACCTCCCCTTCGCGATTGCAGCCGGCGCGTTCACACTCAGCTACATTCTGGGCACCTTGGCCCTGTTTGCGCCCGGCGGCATCGGCGTGCGCGAAGTCGTGATGATCAGCCTGCTTACGCCTGCTCTCGGCAGCGGCGGCGCGGTCGCGACGAGCGTCGGCTCGCGGGTGCTGCTGACCGTCGGCGAGGCCGCGGCGGCGTTGATTGCAGTGGCGCTAGCGCGTCGCACCACACCATCGGAGACACCTTCTGAGTCGCCCTAGCAGCTTGCCACCGGCGCTACCGTACACGCCGACCCGTCCGACGCTCCTCGCCACGGCGTTGCTCACCGTCTGGGTCGCGATTCTCTGCCTGCCGATGCTGAGCGGTAAATGGCTGGCCGGTCCGTTCAGCGATCAGCTCTCGGCCGGCGTCCCGCTGCGGGGCTGGGGAGCGGAGTGGTGGAATCGTCTTGGTCACGTGCCACTGTGGAATCCAGAGATTCTGGGGGGCATGCCGTACCTCGCGGCGATCGCCACGGGAGACGTGCTGTACCCGACGGCGGTCATCCTGCGCCATTTCCTCCCGACGACCACCGCTACGAACATCGGATTCTTCATCCACTACGTCCTTGCCGGGCTCTTCACGTACCTGTTTCTGCGCAGCCTGCGCGTCTCGTGGACCGGGTCGGTGATCGGCGGCGTGGCGTATCAGCTCTCGGGGATCGTGGCGTCCTACGTGCAACCAGGACACGACGGCAAGCTCGTGGTGTCCGCGCTCATGCCGCTCGTGCTGCTGGGATTCGTCCTCGGCATGCGCGATCGCCGGCCGGCGGGGTACGCGATCGCCGCGATCGGCGTCGGCGTGAGCATCTTAACGCAGCACGTCCAGATCACCTACTATCTGCTGATCATGGCGGGCCTGTTCGCGCTGTATCTCACCTTCGGCGTCGGTCCGCTCCCACCCGTCGAACGCGTGCGCCGGCTCGCCCTGGCGCTCGGCGCCGTCGTGCTGGGATTCGGCATCGCCGCGATCCAACTGTTGCCGGCGTTTGCGCACATGCCGCTGTCGGCGCGCGCCGTCAGCGTGCAGGGCGGCTTCGAAGGAGCGACGAGTTACGCCATTCCCTGGGTCCACATCCCCGAGTTCTTCCTCAAACAGTTCGTGGGGTGGGGCTATCCCGGAGATCCAGCATCGACCTACTGGGGATCGAATGGCCTCAAACTGCACTCGGAGTACCTCGGTCTTCCGGTCATTGCCCTCGCGATCCTCGGTGCGGCCGGGGGAAGCACCGACCGGCGACTGCGATGGTGGCTGGCAGGCAGCGGCCTGCTGTTTCTGTTGATCGTGCTCGGGAGCGGAACGCCGTTCTACCGGCTGTGGTGGAGCCTCATGCCGTACGTGAAGCAAATGCGTGCGCCGGGCATGGCCTTCTTCGTTGTCGCCTTCATCGTAGCGTGCTTTGCCGCATTCGGCATCGAGCGCCTGGAGCGACGCACCGACGAGCAACGGTGCCTGTCTCAGGTCCGCGCGTGGCTCATCGCGGCCGGTGTGATCGTGCTCCTCGCTGCCGCGGGAGTGTTTGGCAACATGGCCCGCGCATGGGCTGGGGCACGGGCGGGCGCCGTCGTGCCGAGCAGCATCACGATCGGTGCGGTCACCAGCGCGCTGGCGCTCGCCCTCGTTGCCGCAATCGTGTGGGCGGGCATCCGGCAGCGATTGCGGCCGGGGCAATGGGCCATCCTGCTCGCCCTCGTGGTGGGGGCGGATCTCTGGATCAACGCGCGGCCGTTTTGGACCTACAGCACCGAGGACAAGACGCTGTATCGGCCGGACCAAATCATCGAACGCATCAAGGCCGCGCCGGGGAAGGAGCCAGGCCGTGTCCTCGACCTGGGTAGCACGTACCCAGGCGACGTGTTGATGGCGTTCGACGTCCCACAACTGCTCGGCGTGCACGGGATGGAGCTGCGTTATTTCGACGAGGTGATGGGCGGCCGCAACGAGTGGCGCAACCTCGGCAATCTGCACCTGTGGGAGATGTTCGCGGTACGCTGGGTGATCGCGCCGGCGGCAGCGCAGGGATTGGACTCGATTCCCGGATTTGCGCGCGTGCTGAGCAACACCACGACGTCCGCGGGGAGGCAGGCGCAATTGTTCGAGCGCAGAACACCCGTGCCCTACGCGTTGGTCGTTCCCGCCGCGGTGTCGCTCGACTCGGCATCGATCGTGGCGGCCGTCGCTGACCCGCGGATGGCCTACGATCGCATCGTGCTGCTCGATGTCCGCGCGGGCGCAACCGCGCCGATCACGCAAATGCCGCCGCCCAGCCCGGCGCGCGCATCGGTCGAGCATTGGGAGCCGGGGCGGATGACGATCGCGCTCGACCCAGCTCCAGCGGCGGCGGGTTATCTGCTCGTGTCGGAGAACTGGTATCCCGACTGGCGCGCCACCGTTGATGGGACGCCGGCAAAGCTGTTACGGGGAAACTGGACACTCATCACCGTGCCGATTCCCGCCGGCGCGAAACGGATAGAGCTGGCTTTCGTCAGCACGCCGTATCGCCTCGGGAAGGTGCTGACATTCCTGTCGCTGCTCGTCGCGCTGGCGGCAATCGCCGGACCGAGTGTGTCGCGGAGGTGGTGGAGTGCCCCCAAGCGTGCCTGAGCGCGCGCTCGTCGTCATTCCGACCTACAACGAGGCGGCGAACCTCCCGCAGCTTGTGCCGCAGGTGTTGGCGCAGGATCCGCGGCTCGAAGTGCTCGTCGTGGACGACGGCTCGCCGGACGGCACGGGCCAGATTGCCGATGAGCTGGCCCGCAGCAATCCACGCGTGCACGTGCTCCATCGGGAAGCGAAGCTGGGACTCGGGACCGCCTATCGTACCGCCTTCAAGTGGGCGCTGGAGCAGGGGTATGACTTCATCTTCGAGATGGACGCCGACTTCTCCCACGACCCCGTCCACCTCAAGGACTTTCTCACGGCCATTCAGGATGCCGATGTCGTGCTGGGCTCGCGCTACCTGAACGGGAAGGTCACGGTGGTAAATTGGCCGATGGGCCGGCTGATGCTATCCTATCTGGCCAACATCTACGCCCGTTGGTTCACGGGCCTCAGGATCTGGGACCTGACGGGGGGGTTTAAGTGCTTTCGCAGGCGCGTCCTCGAAGCGATTGATCTGTCGCAGGTCGGCTCCAACGGATACGCCTTTCAAATCGAGATGAGCGTTCGCGCATGGCGAAAAGGGTTCAAGCTTCGGGAGATCCCGATCGTGTTCGTCGACCGGACCGAGGGGCAGAGCAAGATGAACAAGGCCATCGTCCGCGAGGCGGTGTGGAAGGTGCCGCGCCTGCGGCTCATGGCCTGGTTCGGCCGCATCTAGTCGGCCTCCCGATCTACAAGATGACGGGATCGGGCAACGATTTCGTCATGCTGGACGCACGCGTGTCCGCGCCGGCCGACTGGACGGCCGAGGACATGCAGGCGGTATGCGCGCGCGGGACGGGGATCGGCGCCGACGGCGTCGTGTTCGTGGGACCGGGGTCGAAACCGGGCGCGGCGCGCATGATTTACTACAATTCCGACGGATCGCACGCCAACATGTGCGGCAACGCCGCCCTCTGTAGTACGACGCTCGCCGTTCACCTGGGGGTCGGCCCGGCCGTAGGAATGGATCTCGAGACCGATGCCGGCACCTACCGCAGCCGCACGGCGGAACCAGGACGCGCCGAGCTCAATCTGGCGGCTGTCGACCCACCGGCGGCAGTTTCGGGCCTCGAGCTCACCCCGGGCGAACGTCAGGCCGTCCTAACGCGCGTCGGCGTGCCGCATCTCATCGTGGTGGTCGCTGACGTGGACAATGTCGCACTCATGGAGCGCGGCCGGGCGCTGCGGTTCGACCCGGCGCTCGCGCCCGAGGGCGCCAACATCAACTTCATTTCCGTCGACAAGAGCAGCGTGTGGCGGATGCGCACCTATGAGCGCGGCGTCGAGGGCGAAACGTTAGCCTGCGGGACGGGAGCCGTCGGCGCGGGGTGCGCGATCCAGGAATGGGGGCTCGGCAGGCTCCCGATTACGATCCAGAGCCGCAGCGGCCGGATGCTGGGGGTGCGTGCGACACGGGCCCAGAACGGCCGTTATGACGACGTCTGGCTGGCGGGAGAGGGGAGAATGGTGTTCAGAGGGGTGATTACTTGATGGGCTTGTCCACATTCACACACAGGTCAACTTAACATAACATCTATTATACGAACCTAACTGCTACGAAACTGTACCCTTTGTGAGCTCAGCCATGCGCACCTTCGCCTCGGTCACTGTGCTCTCTTTCGGGAAATCCTTCACGATCCGCCGATAGACCGCCAACGCCTTCGCCGTGTCTGCAGCCGTCGTCCAGGCGCGACCGGCATCGGAGAGCATCTGGGCCTTCATGAAGTCCAGGCGGGCCGCTGCAGACCCATTCTCATAGGCCTGTCCCGCTTCCCGCGGACGTCCCATGTTCTCGTAGGCGGCTCCCAGGAGGCCGTAGGCTTGCGCCCGGAAGGCACTGGCGGCGCCCGGCGCGTAGTCCTGCAAGACCTGCACCGCTTGCTGCGGCTGCCCTTGTAGGAGCCGCACGTTGGCCAGCAACAACCGCCCTTCCTCGGCCGCATTCGTGCCCGAGTAGTTCTCCACGACGCGCGCCAGCTCGCTCGCGGCCAGCGGCAGATTCTGGTTCTCGAACGCGAAACGGGCGCTCTGCAGCTCGCGACTGGCGATGTCCTCGGAGCGACGCTTCGTGGATAGCTGCCACACCAACAGCACCGCGCCGATGGCGACAATCGTGCCGACCCACGACGTCAGCTGCCTGTGCGCCTTGATCCACGCCAGAGCGCGATCCGAGAACGGCGGGCGCTGCGGTTTGACCGGCCCCTGTCCCGCCGTGCCTGTCGTGCTGCCGCTACCTGTGCGCGTTGCCGTCTGCGTTGCCATCAACCGCTCCGCGGAATGATCAATGTTCAATGATCACTGGACATTGATCATTGGCCATTGGTCGTTCGTAGATGCCCCTGGGGTGACTCGAACACCCGGCCAACGGTTTAGGAAACCGCTGCTCTATCCACCTGAGCTACAGGGGCGTGTTCCGGGGGGCGTAAGCGCTGCAATCTATGCGAGTTAGGCGTAATGCAGCAAGGCCTCGACGCGCCTCCCCTGCAGCCGTTGTCGGCCCTTCAGGAAATCGAGCTCGATCAGGAAACTGAACCCCGCCACGCCGGCCCCGGTCCCGCCGACGAGCTGCGCCGCCGCGTTCGCCGTCCCGCCCGTGGCCAGCACGTCGTCCACGATCAGCACGCGATCCCCCGGCTGCACGGCGTCGTGATGCATCTCCAGCGCGTCGCTGCCGTATTCGAGCGCGTATTCGACCCGCTGCGTGGCCGCAGGCAGCTTCCCCGGCTTCCGGATCGGCACCAACCCTGCCCCGAGCTCGAGGGCGATCGGCGCGCCGAACAAGAAGCCGCGGGATTCGATGGCAACGACCCGGGTAATGCGTGCCGCCCGGTACGGATCCGCCATCAGCTTGACCGCTTTTCCGAACAATGCGATGTCGAGCAACACCGGCGTGACGTCTTTGAAGACGATCCCGACCTTGGGAAAGTTGGGAACGTCCCGGATGGCACGCTTCAGCTCGTCCACGAGAGCCTCCGATTTATCGGATGTCGAACGACCTGGGAAGATCAAGTTCAACTGGAACGTGAAGTCGTTCGACGTCGTCTACCCGCGCGTGCGACGGACCGCGCCGCAGCTGCTGCTCCAACTTCTCAAGCACCGCTTCAGGTCCCTCAGAAACTACTTCAACCGATCCGTCCGGCAGGTTGCGCGCGAACCCTCCGAGCTGCAATCGCTCGGCCTCACGCATGACAAACCACCTGAACCCCACCCCTTGAACGCGACCGCGGATGATCCAGCGTTGGCGGCTCAAATCGACTGACGCCGCTGCCGGCGCCGGCGCAGCACGTACACCAGCACGGTGACGAGGGTGAGTGGAATCAGGATGAGCAGCGCCCACGTGACATAGCGATGGATCTCCTCGTTGCGCAGCACGCCCTCATGTTGGCCGAGGAAGTATCCGATCCACGTGAGGATCGCGCACCAGACCGCGGCCCCAACCGCCGTGTAGAGGATGAACTTCGGCAGCGGCATGCGGTGCAGCCCGGCGGGGATCGAAATGAGGTGGCGGATCACCGGAAACAGACGGCCGATCAGCGTGCTGATCTCGCCATGCTCGGCGAAAAAGCGCTCGCTACGCTCGAGATTCTTCTCGCTGAGCAGAACGTACTTGCCATAGCGTCGGATCAGCGGCCGGCCGATCCATTGGGCGCCGTAATAATTGGCGAGTGCACCGATGACGCTTCCCACCACGCCGCACAGCAGCGCCACCGCGAAACTCATCTGTCCTTTGGCCGCCCAGTAGCCCGCCGGCGGCATCACCAGCTCGCTGGGCACCGGCAGGATCGACGATTCCATCGCCATGAGCGCGATGATCCCGGGGTATCCCAGGTCCAGCAGCGTCTTGAGCAGCCAATCGATCGACTGCTCAAGCATCGAAGCCGTGCTCGCCGACGAGAGGAACGAAGCGGGCGGCACCGATCGGTGTCGATCGGATGCCCTCGGCGGTGCGGCGCACGAGGGTGAGCGTCTGTGCCCCCCCCTTTGCTCCCAGAGGGATGATGATGCGACCATTGGGAGCGAGCTGCTCGACCAAGGGCGGTGGCACCTCCGGCCCTCCCGCCGCGACGAGGATCGCGTGGTACGGCGCGTAGGCGCTCCATCCTAACGTGCCGTCGCCCACGAGGACGGAGACGTTGCTGACGGCGGCGGCGCGCAATGCTGCCTGCGCCGCTTCCGCCAGTGGGCGCACTCGCTCGATGGTAAAGACCTGATCGGCTAGCGCCCCAAGCAACGCCGTCTGGTATCCTGAGCCGGTGCCAATCTCGAGCACACGCTCGTTCCCATTCAGCGCGAGCGTCTCGAGGTAGCGGGCCTGGGTGAAGGGTTGTGAGATCGTCTGGCCGTTGCCGATAGGGAGCGCCGCATCTTCATACGCCCGATGTCGCACCGCTTCAGGAACGAAGAGGTGGCGCGGCGTGGCGGCAAAGGCACGCAACACGGCGAGATCGCGAATGCCGTGCGTGCGCAGCTGCTCCACCAGTCGTGCGCGGTAGCCGCCGTAGCTGTCGCGGCTGCCTGTCACTTTCCCAGATCCCACTTCCTGACAACTTCGAGCAGCTTGTAGTTCGTCAGATCGACGTGGAGCGGGGTCACCGAGATGTAGCCGTCCTTCACGGCCTGGAAGTCTGAATCAGCACCGCCTGACCACGTCACGTGCCCTCCCCCGATCCAGTGGATCTCGCGGCCCCACGGGTCCTTCATCTTCGCGACCTCCTCGTGGAACACCCGGCTGCCCAGGTTGGTGGCCTTCACGCCTTTGACCTGATCGCCCGGAATCGCCGGGAGATTGATGTTCAGCAGCGTCTCACCGGGGAAGTTTTCGACTCGCACGATGCGCTCGATGATCCGTTGCAGCCCCTGGCGATGGCTTTCGAGGTGCTCGAGATCGAAGCTGCCGTACGACACCGCGATGCTCGGAATGCCGGCGGCCAGTCCCTCCATCGCCGCGGCGACGGTGCCCGAGTACAGCACGTCCTCGCCCATGTTCGGGCCGTGATTCACGCCGGAAATGACCCAGTTGGGGCCATCCGGCATGAGCGTGCTGAGCGCGAGCAGGACACAATCTGTCGGGGTGCCGTCGACCTGGAATGCCCCGTCAGATCGCCGGTGGGCGCGCAGCGGCCGATGCAGCGTCAATGAGTGCGACGTGCCGCTCTGCTCCCGATCGGGTGCCACGACGGTGACCTGCCCCACCGTGCCACAGACGTCGGCGAGCAGCGCGATTCCGGGTGCCAGGACGCCGTCGTCGTTCGAGACCAGGATACGCAGGTTTGGGTCGCTCACGCGCCAATCCGCCGCGCGAAGGCGCGCGCCATCCGCCAGCTATCGCTCCATGTACGGAAATGGCTGCGGGCGAGGGCGCCGTAAATGGTGGGGACGTCGACGGAGTCCACCCGATACCCGGCTCGCAGCGCATCGAGCAGGAAGTTGGCCTCGAACTCGTAGCGATCGCCCGCGGGTTGCACGCGCTCGGCGACCTCACGCGTGAAGGCGCGGAATCCCGTCTGCGCATCGCGCACCTGCTGCCCGCCGATGCGCGACGCCAGGCTCGCGGACAGCCAGTTGGTGAAACGGCGGGAGAGCGGCATCGCGTGATTACGTTGGCGCGCACCGAGCACAAGATCGGCTCTCCCTTCTGCGATCGGCTGCAACAAACGCGGGATCTCCTCCGGTGGGTGCTGCCCATCAGCGTCGATCGTCACGATCACCGCGGCACCCAGGGCACACGCCTTGGCGATTCCTGTTCGCAGTGCAAACCCCTTACCGCGATTACGCGGATGAATGACGAGCGTCGCACCCATCCCTCTTCCCTCTTCCCCCGTCCCATCGCGAGATCCGTCATCGACAATGATGATCTCGGCCGCCCCCCCGGTGACGGCCGATCGGGTGCGGGCAACGACGTCCCCAATCGTCGCAGCGGCCTGGAACGCGGGGATGACGACGCCAACCCGCACATCAACTCCCTTCGAGGATGCCGAGTACCGACTTCAGCTCGGCGCGCAGCTCCTTGACCGTTTCGGTGGCGAGCGCACGCCGTGCCTCCGGCTTCAGCTCCCCCGAGCGCCGGTACTGCTCGATTTTTTGGCGCGCGCCCTCGATCGTGTATTTCTCCGTGTACAAGAGGTGCTTCACGAGCATGATCAGCTCGATCTCGCGCCGTTGGTACACGCGGTTCCCCGAGCGGTTCTTGGCAGGATTCAGAAAGCGGAATTGACTCTCCCAGTAGCGCAATACATGCGGCTTGAGATCGGTGAGCTGGCAAACCTCGCCGATCGAGAAGAACTCCTGCACGGGCTGCGCGGGAGTGGGAGTGCTGCTCATTGGCTTTCCGCTTTCAGCTCGCGCTCCATCAAATCGCTCACCGCCTGCTTGGGCGACTTGCTCTTGAACAACACATTGGCGACTTCGCGGGAGATCGGCAGGTCGACGCCGTGACGCTCTCCCAGCGCGACCGCGGTGCGCGCCGTATTGACCCCTTCCACCACGGCCTGCGTTTTCGCGAGCGCCTGCGCCACCGATTGCCCCTGCCCCAGCGCGACGCCGAGCCCGCGATTGCGTGACAGCGCCCCCGTGGCCGTGAGGATGAGATCGCCAAGGCCGGCCAGGCCCGCGAACGTCATCGGTTGCGCACCGAGCGCCACACCGAGCCGCGTGATTTCGGCAAGGCCGCGCGTGATCAATGCCGCGCGGGTGTTGAAGCCAAGCCCGAGTCCCTCGAGGATGCCTGCGGCGAGGGCGATGACGTTCTTCAGCGCCCCACCCAATTCCACACCGATCACGTCGGTGTGCGAGTACACGCGGAAATGCGGGGTCGAGAACAGACGCTGCGCCCGCTCGGCGACCGCGTGATCCGCCGCCGCCGCGACGACGGCAGTCGGCTGGCGCTGATAGACCTCGAGCGCAAACGAGGGACCCGAGAGCACCGCAATCGGCGTCCCCGCGGGAAGCACCTCCACCAATACCGCGGAGGGCCGTTCCAGCTTGTCGGGATCGAGTCCCTTGGACGCGCTGACGATCAGCGGTGTCCGGGTGATGGACCGGGCCACCTGCGTCATGACCGGCCGCACGGCGTGTGAGGGCGCGGCTGACACGATGACCTCCGCGTCCCGCACCACGCTCGCGATGTCCCGCGCGGCGGCAAGTGTTGGCGCCAGCGGCGCTCCCGGCAGAAACAGGTCGTTCACGTGACGCTGGTTCACGCTCTCGACGACCTCAGGCTCGCGGGCCCAGAGGGTCACCTGCTCCCCTTTGCGGGCAAGGAGGTCCGCGAGCGCGGTGCCCCACGCTCCGCCGCCGATGACCGCGACTTTCACGCCGGTTTCCCTCGGGTACGGAACCGGTTTTCCGTCCCGGCAACAAGGCGCCCGATGTTGCGCCGGTGCGCGAAGACGATCAACGCGACCAGCCCAACGGCCGCCCAAAATGCATACGGATCGTGCGGCTGGAGCAGCGCGACCGAGAGCGGCACGCTCGCGACGGCGACAATCGAGCTCAACGACACGTAGCCCGTCAGCCAGAGACACACGATCCACACGGGAATGGCGATCAGCACCGCGACCGGCGCGAGGGCGAGGAACATCCCGGCCGCCGTGGCGACGCCCTTGCCGCCCTTAAAGCTCACGTACGGCGAGAACATGTGACCCAGCACCGCCGCGCCACCCACGGCCACGGGCAACCAGGCATATGGGGAAGAGCGAGCGAGCAAGACCGGCACAGCTCCCTTGGCGATGTCGAACAGCGCGACGGGAATCGCGTACTTCCAACCGAGGATCCGATAGACGTTGGTGGCGCCGAGGTTTTTTGAGCCGTGCTCACGCAGGTCGATTCCCCGCCCCAGCTTGCCGGCGATGTAGCTCGTGGGCGTGGCGCCCAGCAGATACGCCGCCAGAATGCCGAGAATGGCGTTCAGCGCCGGCCTCGTTTGCGCCGGAACTTGATCGTCAGCGGCGCCCCGGTGAACTCCCACGCCTCGCGAAAGCCGTTGTGCAAGTAACGCGCGTAGGACTCGGGGATCTCCTCGGGGCGGTTGGCGATGACGGCAAACCGCGGCGGAGCGGTGCCCACCTGCGTCGCGTAGAAGAGCCGGACCGACTCACCCACGGGCTGCGGCGGCTGCTGCCGCGCGAGCAGCCCCTCCAGCACGCGGTTCACTTCGGCGGTTGGGACGCGCTTCTGGCGCTCCTCGGCCACTTTGAGGATCCCATCGAACAACTTGGGAACGCGCTGGCCTGTCTTAGCGGACACGTAGTAGAACGGAATGAACTCGAGGAACGGCGCGCGCGCCTTGATATCCCGCTCGCCGTCTCTCGCCGTATTGGTCTCTTTCTCGTCGATCAGGTCCCATTTGTTTACCGCGATCATCACTCCTGCACCGCGATCCCACGCGTCATTGGCGATCTTCAGGTCCTGCACGTGCATGCCGTCCTTCGCGTCGACGACGAGCAAGCACACATCGGCGCGCTCCATCGCGCGACTCGTGCGCAGCGTGGAATAGAACTCGAGGTCTTCCTTCTCCTTGCTGCGCTTGCGCAGGCCCGCCGTGTCGATGAAAACGAGTTTGTGCCCTTCGTAGACGAACGGCGTGTCGATCGCATCGCGCGTCGTACCGGGCTCGGGGGCCACAACATGCCGGTCCTGGCCCAGCAGCCGGTTCACGATGCTCGACTTGCCCACGTTGGGCCGCCCTACCACGGCCACGCGGATGGTTGCTTCGTCCTCTTCGCTCTCCCCTCCCCCGGGCAACAGCGACACGAGTTTGTCCAGCAGGTCGCCGCTGTTCTTGCCTACCGCCGCCGAGACCGGAAAGGGATCGCCCAGGCCGAGCTCGTAAAACGACAGTTGCCGGGTTTCATCCGGCAGCAAATCGGCTTTGTTCACAACCAGGAGCACGGGACGCTTGGCGTGCCGGAGATACTGGGCGATCTCGAGGTCCATCGGATGGACCCCCGCGTCGATGTCCACCAGAAACACGAGCACATCGCTCTCGGCGATTGCCTGCTCCACCTGGCCGCGGATGGCGCGGTTCAACGGATCGGTGGCGCCGGGGACCATGCCGCCCGTATCCACCAGCCAGAAGCGGCGCCCGTTCCATTCCGCGGGCGCAAAGTGCCGATCGCGCGTCACGCCGGGCTCCGCATCGACGATCGCGAGACGCCGGCCGATGATGCGGTTGAACAGCGTCGACTTGCCGACGTTGGGGCGGCCGATGATGGCGATGGTAGGGATCTTCATGCCGCCGGTACCTCCTCCCCCACCAGCGCATCCGCAAAGTCGTACGACAGCCGCACGGGCATCGGCAGCTGAGCCGCGAGGTCGTGCGCCTCCAGATCGTCCATGAACAGCAGATCGTCGTTCACCGCCTCCGCGGGCAACAACGCGAAATCGAGATCACGGCGGTCTTGCAGCGCGGCGAGTACGGCCTTCCCAGGCAGCAAGCCGGCGGTCGTCACCGACGGCCCGAACAGCGTGTTCTCGAGTGCCAAGATCTCGAAATGGGCGCCGGTCAACGCGGTGAGATCGGCCGCCACCTGCGGCAGCAGCGGCCCCATGGCTTTCCCGGTCACGATGCCGATCCGCTTGTCGCGCCAGCGCTCGCTCTCCAGCGCCTGGCGGGCAGCCTGAATCCGAGTCTGCAGATACCGGACGGCACCGACGCCGTTCTCACGCTGCTCGAAGTCACCGTACCACTCCGCCGGCGGCAGCGGCATGTCGGCCTGGAGATAGAGGTCGTCGGCCCCGTAGCACCAGGGCGCGCCGCGATCGGCCACCGCCCGCGCCGCGAAGTCGTCTACCGTGGCGAGCGCGGCGCGGCATTCGTCGCGCGTCGGTTGACGCACCAGTGCGTGCTTGCTGAACTCCGTCAGCGCCACGGGCACGACCGACACCGAGAGGACGTTCGGACCCAGTCCGTAGAGGTCGGTCATCGTGCGCACGAGCTGCGGCCCGTCGTTCACGCCCGGTACGAGTACGACCTGGGTGTGGAACGAGATCCCTCGCTCCACAAACCAGCGGAGCTGAGAAACCACTTCAGGTGCCTCGGGATTGCGGAGCAGCCAGCGACGCACGACGGGGTCGGTGGCGTGCACCGAGACGTACAGCGGCGACAGCCGGTACTCCACGATGCGCTCGAGGTCCCACGGCTTGAGATTGGTCAGCGTGGCGAAGTTGCCGTAGCGGAACGACAGGCGGTAATCGTCGTCGCGGATGTAGAGCGCCTGCCGCATTCCCTGCGGATTGCCGTCCACGAAGCAGAAGTCGCAGTGGTTGGCGCAGCGCCGGATGCGCGGGGGCTCGAGCATGACACCCATCGGCAACCCTTCGGGCCGCTCGATGTCGTACTCGATCTCCTCTCCGGATGGCAGGCGCGCCCGCAGCACGAACTGGTCGTCCGCACTCATGAACTCCCAGTCGAGAAAGTCCTCAAGGTCCTTGCCATTGACCGTGAGCAGCTCGGTGCCCGGGATGAGTTGCAGGGCGGCTCCCAAGGAATCGGGGGCCACCGCCTGTACGCGAATCACTGCTACCGCCTAGAGGTTCAAGGAGTTTCTGAAGCTAACGGCGCAACTTCAACAGCTAATATCGCTTAGGAGGGACGGTAACGCCAGGCGACGAGCGCCGTTCCGGGAACGTGCAGCTCGATCTCATGTGAACCTTGAGGAGGTAATGGCGGGACTTCAACCGATTGCGTGACTTGGACATTCCCCATTGCGTCGAGGAACTCGAACGTCAGCCGCTGAACCGGGGATGTGCTGTTGGCGGAATTACTCGCAACCCCCGTCAGCGAGTAGCCATTCGCGTCCGCGTCGAAGGTGCTAATAGAGATCTCCACCTGAAGGCCGCCGTCGGCGAGATCCTTGTACTTCTGGGCCGAATCCCGTCGGCCACGCAGGTCCCAGCCGGCAGCCAAAAGGCGCAGCGTCGTGCGGTTCAGCGGGTCGATGGCGACGAGGCGCTGGGCGACCGGGAGCAGCCGAGCCGAATCCCGCAGCGCCAGGTAGCTGTTGCATAGATCCACGAGGGCATCGCGGTCGTATGGCAGCTGCGACAGGCCACGCTCGATCAGTTTGGCGCCCAGGGCGAAGGCATTCGCGCGCAAAGCGCCGCGCCCCGCCTCGAGCAGCGTCCGGGCGTCGGTCCGGCGGCTGGAGGGATAGATCGCTGCGAAGGCGGTGTCCGCCTGCGACAGCCGGCCGCTCTGGTAGTACATACTCGCCAGACCGGGGACTGCGTCGGTCGCCTCAGGATACGCCTTCAGATACGACTGGTAGGCCCGTATGACGGGCTCGTATGACGGCTGGGCGGCCGCGCTGTCGTTGGCCACCGCGCTGGCCCTCGCGGCCAACGCCGCGCGACGATCTGCGACCGCTCGTGCCCGTGCACTCGAGTCACGGCTGAACGACTGCTGATCGGCCGGCGCGAGTCGAGCGCCGCGCGCCCGGCGCGACGCGGACGAGGCTTCGACCCGCGCCAGTACCGCCGAGTCGGCGGCGAGCGCGCGCTGCATAGAGTCGCGCGTAAAGCGTGTGCGTTGCCACCGCTGTACGACCGTGTCCGACTGGAGGCGCTGGATATTGAGCCGCACGGCGGTTCCCAGCGCGTCCTTCTTCTGCTGCGCAAACGCGGTGTCGTCCCCCGCCGCGGCCGCTGCCTGAGCCAGCCAGACAGAAGCAGAATCGGTCTTATTCTCCGAGACATAGATCTGTCCCAGCGCCAACGCCGCCCGCGGATGCTTCGGACGGAGCGACGCGGCCTGGCGCAGCAAGGTCTTCGCCGAATCGAGCTTGTTCTCCTGCCAGGTGCGAAGACCGGCTTGCAGCACGTCGGCCCACAGCTGCTCACGATAGGAATCGATGTCCTGCTGGCACTGCGGGGCCAGGGCGAGCGCGCGGCGGAAGGCGCTGTCGGCGCCGGCGGCGTCTTTCACCTCGACGTAATAGCGGCCGAGGTAGTACCAGGCGGCGGGATTTTTGTCCTGCTGATCTCCGGTGATCGCACGCGTCAGGACGTCCTGCGCCGCCTCGAGCATACGCTCGCGCGTGTTGGGCTTGGTCGCCGCACTCTGCAGGTCAACGACGGCGGAATTGATGCGGAAATGGCCCGGCTTGATGTCGCACGGCGGCTGCGGCGGAACCCACGACCGCGCCTGCGCGGCGAGGACAGGCGCCACCGCGACCAGCACCCCGACACAGGCGGCTAAGAGTTTTCGCATCTCAGAGCGGGCGACGGGATTCGAACCCGTGACGTCCAGCTTGGGAAGCTGGCATTCTACCCCTGAATTACGCCCGCGGTCTGGGCGGAATGTGTTTCCACACCCCGCCCTGTGTCAATCGTTATTCCTTGCGATAGCGCCAGGCCGCGATGCCGATGCCATTCGGCTTGAGCTCGAACGCATGGGTCTGCGTTGGCTGGAGCGCGGCCACCTGTACGGTATCGGTGGCGACCACCTGGCCCGCCAAGTTCACGAACTCGAATATCAGCTTCAACGGCGGGCTCGCGGTCGTTCGCGTGTTCGTCACGGTCCCCTTCACATCTCTTCCGAGGTCCGTCGAGTCGAACTGGCTGACTGCCACCTCCGCGACCAGTGTCGAGTCGCCAATCCGGAGGTAATGCAGCGTCGAATCGATCTTGCCGTTCTGCTGTTGCGAGAACGCCATGATGCGAATCGAGGTCCGGTTCATCGGATCGACCGCCAGCAGTCGCCGGGACATCGCCAATGCCGTCACCGAGTCGCGCATCCCCAGCGCCGTATTGGCACGATGGATCAACGATTCGCGGTAGTACGGATTGAGCCGCAGGCTCGCGTCGAGCGCCTGAGCCGCAAGGCTGAACGCCTGGCGCGAGCTGGCGATATACGCCTTCGCTATCCCGGTGGTGACTGAATCGCAGCGGACGCGAATGCGCGCCGGCGTGAGCGCCGGCCGGGCCGCCCGCGCAGTGCTGCGGCAGCTGCTGCCGGCCGCGGCCGTGTCGGGCTCCTCCGGCACGCTCTGCGCGATCTCGACGCCCGCGCGATACAGCGCGTAGTAGCCCATCGAATCGCCGCGCGCAATAATCTGCTTGTAGATGGCGAACGCGCTGTCCTTGTTGCCACGCTGCATCGCGACGCTGCCCAGTGCCGCCAGCACTTCAGAATCGTTGGGATAGAGGGCGAGGTACTCGCGATACGTCGACTCCGCTTCCGCTAACTTCTGCACGCTCTGCTGAATGCGGCCGAGGTTGAACAGCACGTCCTTGCGGTCCTGCGCGAACTTGGGGTTCGTCCCCGCGATGTTCGCCGCCTTCCGGAAATAGAACAGGGCGGAATCGGTCTGCCCGGTATTGAAGAACAGCGTCGCCATGTACTTGAACCCGGTCGGCTCGTTCGGAAGCATCGCATTGGCGCGCCGGAACGAGGCGATGGCGGAGTCGGTGTTGTTCGCCTGCCATGCCGCGACCCCGGCGTTGAAAGTCGGCACCCACACCACGCGGCGCCACGTCGCGATGTCGTCCTTGCAATCCGGTTTCAGCGCCTCGGCGTGTGCGAACGCCGTGTCGGCGCCCTGCGCGTCATTCACGAGGATGTAATAGCGGCCGAGGTAGTACCAGGCAGCAGGATTCTTCTCCTGGTTGCCGCTCGTCAACGCCTGCGTCAAGACCCGCTGCGCGTCGCGCAAATCCTTGGCCTTCTGATCCTCAAACCGCGTGTTGCTCGCGCTCTGCAAATACAGCAGACCGCTGTTGACGAGATAATGGGCGGGCTTGATGTCGCACTTGGCCGCCGCCCATTTCGGGGACTGCGCCAGCAGCGGCGCAGCAACCAACATCAGTACCGCCATATTCCGAACCGTTCGCACGTTCACTCCTTACCTTTCGCGATAAGAGCCTCGGCGTCGCGCTCCACCGCGCGCGCCACATCGATGGGCGGCCGGCCCAACGCCTTCGCCGCCGCCAGCACGTCGTCATACTCCGGTTTCACCCGTTTGCTGCCGCCATCCAATACCTTGACGCGGACCGCGACGCCGTCGAGCCGCACCGTCAGCTGATGACGCGGCAGCGTGGCACGCTCCGCGCGCCAGCGCCGCACACCGGCCGTCGTGCTGTGACGAAACAGCTCCGCCGTCACTGCATCGGCGAGCGACTCCGGAGCCATGACCTCGACCCGGAAGCCCTGGCGCCCCTTTTTCATCTGCACCGGCCACGTCTGCACGTCGAGCGCACCAGCGGCGACCAGCGCCTGCCGCAGCGGTTCCACGTATTCGGGGCTCATGTCATCCACGTCGGTCGCGAGCACCACCACCCTGCCCGCCTCGGCCGCCGCCTCCGCCACCAGAATCCGCAACGCGTTCGGATAGTCCTTCGGGTCGCGCTGACCCGCTCCCCACCCGCTGCCGACCATCCGCCACCGCTCGGGAGGCGCACCGGCGGACAATACGCGTAACAGGGTCGCGCCCGTCGGCGTGGTGGCTTCGCCGTCGACGGGACCGTCCCCCGCGATCTCGAACCCCTCGAGCAGGATCGCCGTCGCGGGCGCCGGCACGGGCAGCCGCCCGTGCGCCGCCTCGATCCATCCCCGCCCGACCGCTACGGGCAAATGATGCACGGCCTCGACGCCCAGTCGCTCGAACCCCTCGATCGCACCCACGATGTCGAGGACGGTATCAACGGCCCCGACTTCGTGGAGATGCACCTTCTCAGGCGCGACGCCGTGCACGCGCCCCTCCGCCTCGCCCAACAGCCGGAAGGCGCGGAGGGCACGCTCTTTCACCCAGTCAGATACCTGCGCCGCTTCCACCAGGCGCAGCAGCTCGCCGACGTGGCGTCCATGCGGCTGCGGAGGAATCGCAAACTCGACCAGTTTACATGTGATTCCGGCTCGGCGGACGTCCCGAACCGTAACGCGCACATCCCCTACCCCCAGCCGTCCAGGTAGCTCCTCGAGCCACTCGACCGGCAGGCCGAGGGAAAGGAGAGCGGCGAGCGTCATATCGCCGCTGATGCCGGCAGCTGGATCCAGGATGGCGATGCGCATGGGGCGAAGTATAGAAATATAAACGGCTTAGGCTCTGTAGAGCCACCCGGCCCCTGTATTGAACAGGACGATGCGCTGCTCGCGATGCAGCACGCCTCGGTTCTTGAGCGCGACGGCGCCTGACAAGGCCGCGCCGCCTTCCGGCGATGCGTCGATCCCTTCAGCGACCTGCAGCTCGTGCGCGGCCGCCGCCAGCGCTTCGTCGCTCACCGCGACAGCGCCGCCCCCGCTCTCGCGCAGCGCCCGCAGCATGAGCCGGTCACCCAGCGGGGAAGGCACGCGCAAACCAGCCGCCACCGTCTTGGGATCGGGCCACGGCGTGCATCGCTCGGCGCCCGATTCGAAAGCCTGCACGACCGGGGCGCAGCCGCTCGCTTGCACCGTGTACATCCGGGGCAGCGGCCCGCGCAGCCAGCCGCTTTGGCGCAGCTCCTGGAACGCCTTCCACATGCCGATCAAGCCCGTCCCACCGCCCGTCGGATAGATGATCGCGTCCGGCAGTGTCCACCCGAGTTGCTCGGCCAACTCGAGACCGAGCGTCTTCTTCCCTTCGATCCGATATGGCTCTCGCAGCGTGGACACGTCGACCGCACCGGTATTGTCGGCGTGCAGCCGGGCGGCGATGCCGCAATCACCGATGTGCCCATCCAGCAGCATCAGGTCCCCGCCAAACGCGCGGATCTGATCCAGGATGGGGCGCGGCGTCGTGGCGGGCGCGTACACCCGCGCCGACGCACCCGCGCGCGTTGCGTACGCCGCGAGCGCGATCCCCGCATTGCCGGCGGTCGGCACCACGAACTCTTTCGCGCCTGCCAGCACCGCGCGCGTGACAGCAACCGCCAATCCGCGCGCTTTAAACGATCCCGTGGGATTGGTGCTTTCGTCCTTGACCCAGAGCTGGTCGAAGCCTTGGCGTGCTGCGACGCGCTCGACTTTGAGCAGCGGCGTACCGCCCTCGCCGAGTGTGACAGGATGCTCGCCCTCGGCGAGTGGCAGCCAGCCATCGTAGCGCCACATGGTCCAGCGTTGCCGCCGTAACTGATTTTTTAGCTCGGGAGACGGCAGCGCGGCATAGCGCACCAGATACGGCGATCCGCACACGTCGCAAACGGCCGGGAAGCCGTCGGCATTACGGGTGCGAACGGGATCGCACGCCGAACACTCCAGCGTCCAGTTAACGGTCACGCGCGCTGGTGCAGCCGGTCGAGGATGCGGTCCGCCAGCTTGTTGGAGAAGCCCGGCAGAGCGGCGATCTCGGCCGGTGTCGCAGTGCGCACCCCGGCGAGTGAGCCGAAGCGCTCCAGCAACAGCCGGCGGCGCGCCGGCCCGATGCCGGGGATACGCAGCAGCTCCGATGTGATCGTGCGCTGCGCGCGACGCTTGCGGCTGTAGGTGACCGCAAAGCGGTGGGCTTCGTCCCGCGCGCGCTGCAGCAACTTGAGTGACGGGCTGCGCCGCGACAGCCGCAGCGGTTCGCCGGAGCCCGGCAGGAAGACCTCTTCCTCCCGTTTCGCGAGGCTCACGATCGGGAGCCGCTCCTGTCCCTGCGCACGCGCCGCTGCGACTGCGGCAGCCAGCTGGCCTTTGCCTCCATCGATCACGATCAAGTCCGGAATCTGTTTGTTCTCCGCAATCCGGCGGGTCAGAAAGCGCGTCACCACTTCCTGCATTGCCGCGAAATCGTCGATTCCTTCTACACCCTTGATCCGGTAGCGGCGGTACTCCGCTTTGCGAGGCCTGCCACCCTCGAACCAGACCAGGGAGCCCACGGTGTCGCGGCCTTGATTAGTGGAGATGTCGATGCACACCATCGCCCGCGGCACGACCGGCAATCCCAGATCGCGGCCCAGCGCGAAGACGGGATCGGCGGCCCGCTCGTCGATGTCGAATGTTTCGATCTTGAAGCTGTCGAGCAAGTGGCGCGCGTTCTGGTCCGCCAGCTCGACGAGCTTGGCTGCCGAGCCCCGCAGCGGGACGACGAACTCGACGCCGGGCGCCAACTCGTGCAGCGCATCGAGATCGGCCGGGGCGAACGGCAGCACCACCCGCTGGGCGCGTTGCTCGAGCGGCAGATAGTAGCCCACGAGGAACGTGCGCAGCACCTCACCTTCCGGGGCGTGCTCGACATGCTCCAGGAACCGGTGCTCGCGCGCCACGAGCCTGCCGTCTCGAATGCGGAGGATCACACCGGCCGCGTCGTCGCCGTCGCGCGCCAGGCTGATCGCATCGGCGTCACCACCGCCGACGACTTCCACCGTCTGTGGCTGCTCGAGCTGGTCCAGCCATTTCAACGCATCGCGCAGCTGCGCGGCACGCTCGTAGTCCTGGGCGTCGCTCGCGTCCTGCATCCGCCCCCGCAGCCGTGCCCGGACGTCGAGCGTCTTTCCCGAGAGAAAGAGCAGCACGTCGTCGATCATCCGCCGGTAGTCTGCCGCGCTTTGATAGCCGACACACGGCGCCTTGCAGCGCTCGATGTGAAAATCGAGGCAGGGCCGGTCCGGCGCCTCTTCCGGCAGATGCCAGGAACAGGATCGCACCGTGAAGATGCGACGCACGATCTTGAGCGTCTGTCGCAGCGTCGCGACGTCGGTGTAGGGACCGAAGTAGCGCGCGCCCGGGATCGTGACCCGCCGCACGACCAGCACGCGCGGAAACGGCTCGGCCAGCGTCACGGCGATTTGGGGATAGCTCTTGTCGTCGCGCAGCCGGATGTTGAACTTCGGCTGGTTTTCCTTGATGAGCGTGTTCTCGAGCAGCAGCGCCTGCGCCTCGCTGGGGACGACGATCGTCTCGAGGTCCGCGATCTGCTCGCGCAAAAACTCTCGCTCGGTGCTCCCCTGTTCCTCGGCGAAGTAGGCGGGCACGCGCGAGCGCAGGTTGGCCGCCTTTCCCACGTACAAAACCTCCCCGGCGGCGTCTTTCCAGATGTAGACGCCGGGGCGAGCGGGAAGTGCCGCTAGTTGGCGGGCGAGCCGGTCAGAGATTGCCATGCGCGTATCGCGTCGGGGTGGCGGAACGCCAAAGTGAGCGCCCCGTAAGCCACCCCAAAGATACCCAGCACGGCAATGCCTCGAGGGATCGGACGCCACCCGGCGGCCAACTGGGCCACGCCGATGCCGAGCAGGACGGCGATCAGCGCCGCGGCCACCACGAGCCCGACGATCTGCCAGTCGGAGCGCTGCAGGATCGTGCCGATGCGCCGGTCGAGGTCATAGAGGTGCAGGACGGTATTGAGCGTGCCGCCGATCGACGAGCCGAGCGCGATGCCCGCCGGGCCGAAGCGCCGCATGAAGAACCACGATAGGAATCCGGAAATGACGAGCGAGGTGATCGCGATCCGAACCGGCGTGCGCGTGTCCCGCATGGCATAGAACCCGGACGCAAACAGCTTCACGGTCGATTGGCCCAGCAGCCCGATGCCGTAGGCTGCCAGCACACCCCCCACGAGGACCGTGTCGTCGGCATCGAAGCGGCCCGTTTGGAACAGCGCGCCCACGATTTGCGGACCAAACGCCGCGAACGCAAACGCGGACGGGAGGACGAAGAAGGCGATGCGGCGAAAACCGGTCGCGATCCGCGCGCGCAATTGATCGTGCGGCGTCTCGCCGACGGCATCGCGGGAGAGCTCGGGTAGCGCGACCGCGGTGACCGCCACTCCGAACAAGCTGATTGGCAGGACTTGCACGAGCTGCGCATAGCCCAGGCTCGCCAGCCCACCTTCCCCGGTGAACGAGCCGAGGAACGTATCGACGAGTCCCGATATCTGGGCGACACCCGCACCGACCACGAGCGGGGCCCAGGCGGTGATCACATCCCGCACCCCGTCGAGTGCGAGACTCACGGTGAGCGGGATGCCTTGCAGCAGTCGCCAGCACGTGGGCAACTGCACGGCGATCTGGAGCACGCTGCCCACGACGGTGCCCCACGCCAGGGCGAGTGCCAGCCGGTAGAGCTGCTCATTGGCTGTCAGTCCCTTCCCCGTCAGCCAGGCGGCCGCCCCGATCATCGCGGCGATACCCGCGACATTCCACAGCGCGGGCGCCGCATACGGCAGGAAGAAACGGCGGTGGGTATTGAGGATCCCGAGGCACCATGCGGAAACGACCATCAGCCCCGTCATGGGGAACAGAATGCGGACCAGAACGGTGGTCACCTCACGTTTCGGTCCGTCGAAACCCTGCGCGACGAGCGCGGTGATGCCCGGAGCGAATGCTATCCCGATGACCGCCAGCACACCGCTGGCGAGCAGCAGCAGTCCCAGGATCGCGCCGGCGAGCGCCCGAGCCGCATCCTTGTTCTTTTCGTTGAGGGCTGCGTAAACCGGAATGAACGACGCCGACAGCGTTCCTTCGCCCAGCAACGTGCGCAGCGCGTTCGGGATGCGAAGCGCCGCGCGAAACGCGTCCGCGACGGCGCCGTTGCCGAAGTAATGCGCGAAAACGCGCTCGCGGACGTAGCCGAGCACGCGGGTAACGAGGATACCGGCGGCTACACGCGCGGCGTGACGGCCGCTGCCGCCCTTCAAGACGTCGGTTTCTTGCGGCGGGGGTCTTCCAGCAGGCGCTGCATGAATTGCAGCTCTTCCCGCATCC
>Ga0137418_10000195_pt1 | contig 48814 bp, 41 predicted proteins | sample CZODoug3_1_2_16f_FD_122242 | JGI IMG/M metagenome (GOLD analysis project Ga0137418, IMG submission 122242) | Vadose zone soil fungal communities from Angelo Coast Range Reserve, California, USA - CZODoug3_1_2_16fungal (Hybrid Assembly) | ecosystem: Environmental > Terrestrial > Soil > Vadose...
CACCGTGGCCGCGCGGCGGCCGACGTCCTCGGTCATCTGCCTGGCCTTCGCGATCAGCTCGCCGTTGGAGCGGGCCATGCGGCCGTCGGGGAGGTAGAAGTTGTCCTCGAGCCCGACTCGGATCGAGCCGCCGAGGGTGAGCGCCGCGGCGACCAGCATCCACTGGACGCGGCCGATTCCGATCACTCCCCAGTGATGCGTTCCCGCCGGCATGTTGTCGGCCATCGCCGCGAGGTTTCGCGCGCTCGCGGGCACGCCGCCCACGACGCCAGCTGGGATTTTCATGGGACTCGCGAGATTGGCCTCCTCCACCGTCGCCTCGTGCGACTGTGGTGTAAGCTGCACCGACTGCGGCAAAGGAATCTCTGGCCGCCGGGCGTAGAAGGGTTGAGAAATGTTTTGCACAAACGACTGCGGCGCTCCAGCCACCAGGGAAAGATGCACGTCTCTCCAATCTTCGCCGATGGTATTGTCGACAATCGCCCAGCCTTGCAGCAGTGGCTTCGCGCCGGGTTTGGAAGTAGCTTCGTCGGGAAGAATGATGCGGTAGGTGCTCTTCCAGATGGGAACTTCACTGATATAGCTGACGAAGATATTGCGCTCGCCGGTGCCGGTGGCGGTGATCGTCATCTGCCGAAGGTCTTTCGCTCGAGAAGAGCCCACGAGGTCCAGATAGCGGCCCACTTCATTGGTCAGTTCGTGGTCGGCGAGGTGGACCGATACGAGGGGGCTAAGCACGAAGCTACGCATCTCGCCGGAATCGGTGACGATAGCGAATTCGGTAGTCTCGTAGAGGTCTTCGCCTTTGGCGTTTTGATGTTTCACTTTCTCGACGCTTAGGAGCTTGCCGGCGGAAGTTGCGGCGCCACTGCGCACATCGACGCGAGCGCCGCGCATGGCGCTGAGGAAGTCATCGCGTCCCACGTCCTCGCCGAAAGGGAGCCGGAGGCTTTTGAGACGCTCGCCAAGTGGCGCAATGGAGTTGTAGCGAACGGAGGAAATGCGGCCTTCGCCGAGGTCGACCACGGTGAGCGACTTGAGCACGTCGTTGAGTTGCGCGGTGGTGAAGTCGATGTTGAGTTCCTGCGTGCCCTGAACGCGGGCAGCGTGCTCGAAGTATCCGACGCCGTTTTTGTAGAGGACAACGCGCTTGACGGGCAAGCGGCCGGAGTCGTGGGATTGGGCGTGAGTGGAAACAGATAGCAGAATCGCTAGCGAGATCGACGTGAGTAGGCGCGGCATGAGGTTCCTCCAAAAGGTCTGATGCTGGGAATGGAACGAGGCTGGCCGGGAATATTGCACATTTTGTAGCCCGGTAAGCTCGGTCTGTGACGAACACCGGTTGCGCGCAAACCCACCCCTCCCGCCTACAAACACGACAAGGGACTTCCGCGATCAAAGAGGGGAATTCGAGCTCAGGGCTTTTGGACACCGGCGGGCGCTTCGATGTTCCAGCGGGCGATCATCCCTTTGAGGCCTTTGTCGAGGTTCGACTCGCGCAGGTACTGGTGCTGCAGGTCCCAGGCGTACCGCATCGGCGAATGAATGTAGGCAATGTGCAGTTGTTCGGGACCCGTCAGCACGCCTTTCGCAATCGAGGCACTCCCGGACAGCACCAGCGGGTAGTCACTCAAATCCAGCTGCTCGATGGCAAACATCAGGACGCGGACCGACCGACGGGGTCGCAGATCACAGTTGGTGCCAAGTGCTTTGGAACGGGATTGCGGTGACAATGAGTCAGACATTCATTGACAATGCGTCTGAATGTCTCTTTTTAGTCGTATAAGCGGATGAAGCTCAAGTCGCCCGGACGAACCGGACATTCCCACCCCGCGCATCCGCGGGCGGTAGGCTCCTAGGAAAGAACCCCAAACCCCAACGCCGAAACGTTGGGATTTGGGGTTTGGGATTTGGGAATTGGGATTTCCCGGACTACTTCGATAGAACGTCCGGGCGAACCTGGAACTTGATGATCTTCGCGGTCGTCCCCTTGCCGCCTTCCATGTGGAACGGCGCGCGGGTCGCGTAGGTCGAGTAGACCGCCTTCCCCTTCCAGCCGCCGTTGGCGTCGTCGATGCGCCCGTCGAACCCCTTGCCGTAGTACCCCATCGGATACGGGATGCGGAACGTCATGAACTTGCCGTCGACGAGCGCGTTCAACGCTTCAGACTCGTTGCCGGTTGCCAGCGGGATGTCCTTGCCGAGGCCGAGCATGTCGAACCGGTCGATGAAGTTGTAGTACGCCGAGTCGGCGCTCGCCACGTCGACCGCGCCCTTGAAGTTCGGACCCGGGTAGGCGTACAGCGCCCATCCTTCGGGGCAGTGCTGGCCGGTCGCCGACGGACCGTTCAGCGGCCCTTTGCACTTCCGGCGATCGAAGCTCGCCAGTTGTCCGCTCGACAGCGTCGTCCAGACGACGCCCTTGGAATCGACGTCCATGCCGCGCGGCGCGAAGCCCTGCGTCGCGGCCTTCGGGTTGTTCCACGGGATCTCGTAGATCTCGGACAGCGCGGTGTTGGTCGGGTCGGGTCCCGGCACCACGCGAACGAGCGAGCCGGGCATGCCGAGCACCGATCCCCACACGGACCCGTCCGGGGCCGGCGCGACGCCGTAGAAGCCGCCCTGGATCCGTTTGTCCTTGGTCGGGTCGATCGGATCCATGATGCCGACATACGCGTCGCGCTTGCCGTTGCCGTTGGTGTCGAGGACGAACGGCGCCCACCCCTGGGCCTGCGCTTCGTCGTGCGTCCGGTCGTAGATGCGCGTGTCGAACCACCCGATCACCGGGCCGCTTCCCGTGAACCACAGCTTGTCGTTGTCGTCGAAGTTCAGGTGATGCGTGCCGAAGCACGTATCGACTGGCGTCATCTTCTTCGTCTTCGGGTCCCACATCTGCATCTGGCGGTTGTTCTGCGCGATCGGCACCACCTTGGCGGACGGGTGGCTGCCGCCTTCGCGGCAGTACGCGGCGGTCTCACCCGGGCGGATGCGGGCGGCCACCCAGACACGCGCCTGCTTGTCCATCGCGAAGCTGTGCGACACCGACTGGCTGTTCCAGATCACCTCGTCGCCCCAGTACGCGGAGGGCGCCGCCGGCGGCTGGTCGGCCGCGCTCGGCGTCTTCGGATCGCGCACGACGAGCGCGACCTGAGTCGCCGAGTTGTCCGCGGGGTTCACGACGGGAAGGAACTGCGTGCTCTCCTCGGTCGCGCCGTAAATCGGGCCGTTGGCGTTGACCGTCGGGTTGCGCTTGTCGCTCGAGATCTCGTCGTGCAGGTACGTCTTGTCGGTGCCGTAGTCCCACATCGTGATGACGATGTTGCGTTCCCGTCCGATCGGGCGCGCCGGCGCGGCCGCGGGCAACTCACCGCGCGCCACGCGGTCGGTCCAGTCGGCGTACATCTGCAGCGCGCGGGTGCGGCCGACCTGCGTGAAGCGCGCGCTCATCGCGCCGCCCGCCTGGCCGGACTGGATGCGCCGGTCCCATGCGGCCACCGAATCCTCGAACGAGCCGAGCGCCTTCGGGATCTCGCGGGTCGCCTTGCCGCCGATCTGATGGCACGCGGTGCACGCGTCGGTGGCGACGATGTTGCGGACCCACTCACCCTGGCTCTTGATATTCTGCGCGATGCCGTTGCCGCCCGGTCCGCTGCCCGTGCCCGGGAAGTCGCTCTTCGGCGGCAGCTGCATCATCGACCACCAGTACTGCGCCGGGTAGTACTGCGCGGCGGCGGCCGCGTTCGGCGCGGTGACCGCGGTCAGGTTCACCGCCTTGCCGGGCGTCGCCTTGACCTTCGGCGAATCGACGAGCCCGTACCCCCGGACCCACACGTCGTAGGTCCCCTTCGGCAGGTCGGGCAGCACGTACCGTCCCTGGTCGTTGGTCACGACGATCTTGATCAGGCGCGTCGGGGTATCGCGCGTCTCCGCGACCACCCAGACGCCCGCTTCCGGTCCGCGGGCGCCGGTGACGACGCCGCCGATGTCGTCGTTGTCGATCGCGACCGCCCCGCCCCCCTGTTGGGCCCGGAGCGTGGTCAGCGAGATCGCCAATCCCAGGACGAAGCAGAGCAAGACGATCAGGCGCGTCATCCTCATATCGAGCCTCCTAGCGTGCCCCGCCGACGCACCGATACCCCCCTGGCGCGAGAGCGGGCGCCGTGAGTGTGCTCCCCGCCAGTCTGTGCAGTCAAGGACCTTCGGCACTACTATAGGAGCCTTCCATGCACCGCAGGTCGGCAGTTGCGGTCGTCGTCGCGCTCGTCGCGCTCGGGATAGGCGCTGCGGCGGGCATCGCGTACGCGCAGCAGATCTTCAGCGGCTACTACGGCTACACGCCGCCCAGGTTTCCGACCGCCAACAGCTTCAAGGGCGCCTTCAACATGTGCCGCGTCATGTTCACGAGCAATCGCCGTGAAAAGCGCGGCTGGGACACCGACTACCCGGGCGCCGACATCAACTTCAGCGTCCGCCTCGGCGAGCTCACCCGCACGCGGGTCACCAAGCAGCCGAACCACTCCGACCCCGAGTACGTCGTCGTCCGTCTGACGGACCAGGCGCTGTTTCAATGTCCGTTCGTCCTGATGGAAGACGCGGGCACCGCCATCTTCAACGAGCAGGAAGTGAAGCAGTTCCGCGAGTACTTCCTCAAGGGCGGCTTTGCGTTCGTGTCGGATTACTGGGGGCCGCTCGCGAAAGATCAGTTCGACGAGGAGATCGGACGCGTGCTGCCGCGCGAGAAGTATCCGATCGTCGACCTGCCGATGAATCATCCCATCTGGCACACGCAGTTCGAGCTCAAGCACCTGCCGCAGATGTCGTCGATTCAGTCGTGGCGGCGGAGCGGCGGCGGCACGACCGAGCGTGGCGTCTCGCCGGGCACCCAGAACGCGCGGGCCGTCGTCGACGGGAAGGGCCGCATCATGGTCGTCATGATCCACAACGACGACATCCCCGACGGCTGGGAGCGCGAAGGCGAGGAGAAGGAGTATTTCCTCAACTTTTCGCCCGATGCCTATTCAGTCGGGATCGACGTTCTCCTGTACGCGCTGACGCACTGACCAGGCGGGTCTGAAGACCCGCCCCTACACTGATGAGAGCACTGATTATGAAAACCGCGCTACTTTTCTTGTTGATGTCATCGGTTGCCTTCGCCCAACAGGTGACGAGGAAAGAGATCCCCGGCATCTCGACGTTCGCGCAGCTGGAGACGACCATCGCGTGCGGCGGCGCGACAAAGCCCGAAGCCATCCGCGAGGTCGCGAAGATGGGCTTCAAGTCGGTCATCAACCTTCGTCTCGCCAGCGAGCAGGGCGCGCAGGTCGAGGAGGAGGGCGAGGCGGTGAAGGCGGCGGGCATGACGTACGTCCACCTGCCGTTCGATGCGCAGAACCCCGACGCGCACCTGATCGACAACTTCATCGCGGCGGTCACCGCGCCCGCCAATCAGCCCGCGTACGTGCACTGCGCCGCCGGCGGCCGCGCCGCGTCGCTCTGGATGGTGAAGCGCGTGCTCGCCGACGGCTGGGACGAGCAGCGCGCGCTCACCGAGGCCAACGCGCTGGGCCTCAACGATCGGTTCCGCCCGTTCGCGCTGAACTACATCCACTCCCATGTCAAGTAAGTCACGGCGATCGTTCGTCGCACGGATCGGCATGGGTGGCCTCGCCGCCCTCGTTGCGCCGGATGCGCTCGCGCAGTCCTCTTCCTCCGAACGCAGAGGCGCACCTTCAGGTGCACCCGCTTCCGCCGAACGTAGAGGCGCACCTTCAGGTGCGCCCGCCTGGAGCCAGGAGTACTGGGCCCAGAAGGGCGGCGTGAAGCTGTACATGTTCCGCAAGCGGCGCACCGCGCCGAAGGCGGGGGAGCGCGCGCTGCCGGTCCTCTTTCTCGTGCACGGCTCCTCGTTGTCGGGGCGGCCGACCTTCGACCTGGCCGTGCCTGGCCGCGGCGAGTACTCGCTGATGGAGACGTTCGCCGGCTATGGCTTCGACGTCTGGACGATGGACTTCGAGGGCTATGGACGATCGTCGCGGACGGAGGGCAACTCGGACATCGCCGAGGGCGTGCGGGATCTGAAGGCCGCGATCGACCTCGTGACGAAGGAGACCGGCCAGCGCCGCGTTCATTTCTTCGGCGAGTCGTCGGGCGGCCTGCGCGCGGGCGCGTTCGCGATGGCCTACCCGGACCGCGTCGATCGCCTCGTCCTCGCCGCGTTCACCTATACCGGTGAAGGCTCGCCGACGCTCACGGATCGCGCGAAGCAGCTCGACTTCTACCGGACGCACAACCGCCGCGCGCGCGACCGCGACATGATTCGCAGCATCTTCACGCGCGACAAGGCGGGGACCGCCGATCCCGCGGTCGCCGAAGCGCTCGCGGAGGCGGAGATGCCGTTCGGCGACAGCGTGCCGACGGGGACGTACCTCGACATGTCGGCGAATCTTCCGGTCGTCGATCCGCTCAAGGTCCACGCGCCGGTGCTGCTCGTGCGCGGTGAGTACGACGGGATTGCGACCGAGGACGATCTCGTCAGCTTCTTTCGGAAGCTGCCGAACCGCGATCGTCAGCTGATCGTGCTGCCGGGAATGTCACACTCGGTGGTGCTCGGCCTCAATCGCGATCAGCTGTGGCACGTGATGCGCAGCTTCCTGCAGATGCCGCAGCGCCACGACACGCTCGCGACCAGCTAGCCTCTATCCACCGGTCCGGGCATGGTGCGCAATCCGTTCCATTACGGATTGCGCAACGTGATCGAGAGCGCCTGCGCGGACGGCAGCGTCCGGGTTGAAGCAGTCATTCCTGAATCCTGTAGCTGACGCCGAGGGCCGTCATGGCGAAGAGTTCCCGGCGCCGGGGGATTTTCCGCGAGGCGCCGCCGGCCTCTCACGCGCGTCGCGGGTAAACGCATCGCAAATCCGCACGGAAGACCAAAGCGCGGCGGCGGCACATCCGTTGCCCTGCAGTACCCAAGGCGGCGGACGTCATGTTCGACTGGTTCGACGACAAGGCCAGGAAACGTTCGTACACGGCGGGCCTTGTGCTGCTCGTCGCGGCACTGGTGACTGGAACCGCCGACCGCGTCCGCGCGCAGTATGCGGTGTTCGACGAGGACGCAGCACTGCGGCAGTTCCAGGAGCGGGTCGAGAGCTACGCGTCGCTGCATCGCAGGCTGTGTCCGCCGCCGGCGGCGGTCACCGGCACCGACCCGATCTCGAAGCTGCTGACGCGGAACTACCTGGCGGCGGCCATCCGCGGCGCGCGCCGGTATGCACAGCAGGGCGAAATCTTCACGCCGGGGGTCGCGACGCTGTTCCAGTGGAAGCTCGCGGATTCCATCGGCGAGCGCGACGGCGAGACGTTTCTCGTCGAGCTCAATGGCGGCGAGCCGATGCCGCGCGGCATGCATCCCGACGTCAACGAGCCGTACACGATGACGCCGCTCTACCGGATTCCGCCCGAGGTGCGCCTCGGCCTGCCACCGATCCCGGCGGAGCTCGACTACCGCATTGCGGCCCGCGACCTCGTGCTGTGGGACATCTACGCCGGCGTCGTCGTCGACTTCGTGCCCGATGCCCTCACGTCGCGTGTTGCGACGGAGTAGGAAAGAAGCAGCACGCCATGACCGACCGAACCGAACGCGCCGTCTTGAATCATCTGATCGAAACCTGCAAGGACGCCGAGCGCGGGTTCCGGCATGTCGCGGAGCTCGAGGTGTCGTAGCGGACGCCGGGGCATCGCCGTTCGGCCAGGGCGCGCCGCCTGCTGACCACCTGCTGAATAGTTCGAGCGGAGCCGCCGGAATTCCCGCAGCCAGCCCCGGCGCGGCACGCCCTCCGCGTCGAAATCCGCTCGCGTGCGCGCGGGCCCGCGAGGTACGCGGGTTGCTCCCATTACTCCCGGTTGGGGATTCGTGGTTTCCAGGGCTCTGCAGGAGGTGTGTGATGGCACGCCCCAGGGAGATGAGGGTCGCCGAGCCCGGCGCGTTGCTGCGCCGGATGTTCCGCGATCTCGATCCATGGCTCGAATCGCGGTTCCCGCTCGCGGGCCTGCGGAAGGCGTATGCGGACGTGCCGTGGCTGCCGCCGATCGAGATGCGCGAGCGCGATCGCCAGCTCGTGATCACCGTGGACCTCCCCGCGTTGAAGAAGGAAGAAATCGGCGTCAACCTGAGTTCCGAGGGGCTCGCCATCGAAGGCGAGCGGACGCACGACGCCGAGCGCTGGAACGACGAGTGGTTCACGACCGAGCAGACCTACGGGCGGTTCTACCGCATGGTGCCGCTGCCCGAGGGCGTGGATTTCAAGGAGGTCAAGGCGACGTTCAGGAACGGCGTGCTCGAGATCTCGGTTCCCATTCCCGGCGCGGCCGCGATAGCGCCGCACAGAGTGCCGGTTGAAGGGGAGCCGCAGGCGACCACCGTCCCGGTTGCTGCGTGACGGTTGGTACCCATCGCCTCGTCTGATCCCGACACGCCGGCGGGCGCGGGGAGCCCTTCCCCGCGCCCGTATTTTTTTGCCGTCGCGAGCGTTTTATTTCCGGAGGATCCGGGAGTAGCCGCCGGCGATCAGCGCGGCCACGTCCGCAAGCGTCCGCGGCAGGGTCAGGCCGCCCGGATACGCCAGGTACCGCGACTGCCAGTCCGGGTGGAACTTGTCCTTGTAGGCGCGCAGCCCCTGGAAGTTGTAGAACGTCTCGCCGTGCGTGTAGAGAAACGAACCGAGCCGCGTCCAGAGCGGCGCGACCGGCGATCGCTCGAACCCCGAGAGCGGCGCCATGCCGAGCGAGAACGAGCGATACCCCTGCTGCTTCCCCCATCGCATCACGTACACCATGAGGCCTTCCATGACGCCGTTCGGCGCGTCATGGCGGAAGCGCATCAGGTCCACCGACAGTTCGATTGCCTGCGGTCCCGGCCACAGGTTCGCGAATGCGACAACGCGCCCGTTCTCCTCGACGACCGCGACGGGGAAGCGCTCCACGTAGTCATCGCGGAAGAAGCCGAGCGAAAAGCCCTTCTCGGCGCCCGCCTTGTGTTCGAGCCAGTCGTTGGACACCGCCCGCAGCTGGCCGAGGATTGATGGAACGCCGGCCGGGCAGACCACCCGGCACGACGCGCCGTGATGCTCGAGGTGCCGGAGCGCGTGGCGCATCGGCTTGCCGCGCGAACCCTCGAGGCAGAACTGCGAGAGATCGACGACCGCCTCTTCACCCAGCTTGACGAACGTCAGCCCGAAGTCGGCGTACTGGTGCAGCGACTCCTTCCTGATCTCGTAGAAGACCGGCGTCGCGGCGTAGTCGTCGCAGCGCTCGAGGAAGAGACGGATCAGGTGTGCGTGCAGGCCTGCGGGCCCCACCGGATCCCCAAGCGCCACCCACGTCCGCCCTTCGACGCCGTACATCACGAACCCTCGCCGCTGCTCGTCGAAGAGCAGCGCCTTGTCGCGCAGGTAGACGAGATACGCGGAGGCGGTCGTCTGCGTCGTGACGATCTCCGTGGCGGCGTCGATGTCGGCGTCGGTCGGGTCCTCGGCCTCGTGCCGGGCGGGCGAGACGATCCGCGAGACGGCGAACAGCAGCACCGCCACCGCGGATCCGACCGACGCGCGAAGGAACCGCGATGCCTCGCCGTGGAGCTCGAACTGCCACCAGAGCTCGTTCGAATACGCCACGTGCTTGAAGGCGAAGAGGCCGAGCCAGACGGACGCGCCGAACGCCCCGGCCACTGCGAGGGCCCAGCCCGGGGAGAATCGCGTGTCGAAGAAGGCCGCGCGGCGGTCGAAGGCCGGGCGCGCGCGCCACAGCACGAGCAGGACGAAGGCGAGAATGGTCGCTTCCTCGATGTCCGCACCCTTGAGCAGCGAGGCGGCGATGCCGGCCGCGACCGCGGCGACGGTCAGCCCCCACGCGCCGTCGAGCCGTCGCGCAAGCCCCTGCGACAGCAGAAGCAGCGCGGCGCCCACGACGCTGCCGAGGAAGTGCGACGCCTCGATGATGCCGAGCGGGAGCAGGCGATTCAGGAGCGCCAGCCGGCCTTCCGCGGCCGGCGTCGCTCCCGAGAACAGCAGCACGACCCCCGCGAGGAACGTGAAGACCGCGAGTACGCGCGGCGTGAGCTGTTCGGTCAGCCAGTCGAACGCCGCGCCGACGCGGGCGGCCTGCGCGCGGCGCTGCGAGATCTCGTCGGCGACGAGCGTCACGAGCGCGATGCTGAGGGGCAGAAAGTAATAGACCGCCCGGTACGCGATGAGCGACGGCAGCAGCGCACCCGACGTGAAATACGGACGTAGCAGCAGGATCATGAGGCCCTCGAACACACCGACGCCGCCCGGCACATGGCTCGCCAGGCCGAGCAGTTGCGCCACGAGAAACGCCCCGAGGAAGGCGAGCAGCGGCGGACCTCCGGGCGGCAGCAGCGCGTAGAGTACGGCGCCCGCCAGCACCCAGTCGCACGTGGAGATGGCGAGCTGCGCGACCGCAAGACCGAGGGGCGGCAGCGTCACCTCGAGCCGGGAGAACCGGACCGGGTGCGTCCGCAGCCACGCGGCGGCCACGTACGCGACGGCGAGCGATGCGCACAGCCACCCGGCGACGACGACCACGGGGCGCCCCGGGATCTGCAGGTCGTTCGGCAACGGGCTCGTGGCGAGGCTGACTCCGCCAATCAGCAGCAGGCCCAGCCAGAACGTCGTGACGTAGAAGAAGACGATGCGTGAGAGCTCCTCGCCCGTCACGCCCCAGCGCGTGTAGAAGCGGTACCGCACGGACGCGCCGGACACCATCGCGAAACCGACGTTATTGGCGACGGCATAGGCCACAAACGAGGCGAGCGCCACACGCGCCCGCGCGACGCGCTTGCCGATGTACACGAACGCGAGCAGGTCGTACCCGGTGAGCACCGCGTAATTGAGGGCGGTCAGCGCGAGCGCCGCGGCAAGACGCGGCGGCGGCATCGAGACGAGGTCGCGGGTGAGCGCGAACCACGTCACCTGCCGCAGCTCCGCGCGGAGCACCGCGAGCGCGGCGAAGAACAGGGCGAGGCTGATGACCGCCGGCGCGGCTCGCCGCAGCCGTGCCGCGGCCGTATCGCTCACCGCCGCTGGAAGTGTTGCACCCATTCCAGCGCCTCCAGCAACCGGGCGTCGAATTCCGTCAGGTTGTCGCTGAAGCGATGATTCGACGCGTCGATGACCCAGAGCTGCTTCGGGGCGGCGGCCCGGTCGAAGATGCGCCGCGTGTCGGCGGCCGGCACGAATTCGTCATGCGTCGATTGCACGAGCGCAAGCGGCAGCGGCGCCACGCCGCCGGCCAGCCCGGCCGCGCTGAACACCGGTTCGTTCGGCGGGTGGTGCGTCAGGTAGGTGAGCGAATCCTTCCAGCGCCAGCCCAGCTCGTTCACCTCTGGAAGGCCGATGGCGATGACCCCCGCGATGGCAGCCTTCGTGTCGGGATCGTTGGCGGCGAGCACCGAGAGGCCGGCGCCCTCGGACACGCCGATGAGAATCGGCTTGCGCCCCGTGGCGGCCGACGCAACGCCGGCGAGCACCTTGTAGTCTCCCGGCTCCTCGGAAGGACGCAGCGCCGAGTGCTCCCCGGTAAAACCTGCCAGGTAGGCCTTCGCGTCGAAGCCGAAGACCGAGTATCCGCGGGCCGCAAGCCATTCCGCCACATGTGGGCCAAGATGGATCCACCCGCCGTCGCCGCTCGAGACGATGACGGGCGTTCCGTCGGGCGGTCCATACAGGTGCAGGAATTGCTCGTGTCCCCGAAGGGTTAGTGGGCGCTGGGGTTGCGCGCGCGCTGCGACAGTGGTGGCCGCCACGATTGCGAACGCCACGATGCCCCGCCGTCGATACCAGGCCTGCCTTGTCGTCACACGCGGCTCGATCCGGATGACGAGGTGCACCGGGTGTGCCAGCGGAGAGGGAGCCACTCGCCGTGTGACACCGATCTCAAGCCTTGGGGACACGCGTTTCGCGCGCGGTGAGCAATCTTTACGCGCGGCCTGAACTTTCCGCCGTGATCTCGTGCGAAAACGCCGCGTTTCCTGCGTGAGGGCGGTCCCAACTCCGCGGTACGCCAGTTGCTCGACACCTGGTATGCCTGACATCCCCACGCCGGAGGCACAGCAGCGCCGCATCGAGGACCTCGTGATGCGCGTCGAGGGTGAGTTCCTCGAAACGCCCGGACTGCGGCTGACGATCCCCGAGGCCGAGCGCCGGTTCGCCATCGACGAAATCACGTGCGAGGCGCTGCTGGACGCCCTTGTCGACGCGTCGGTTCTCTTCAGGACCCGCGACCGCGTCTACGGCCGGCTGTTCCCGCACCACGCCGCGGCGTGACGCCGCGCGCGGGCTGAACGTCGTGCCGAAAATCATCCGGTAGCGGCTACTCTAGTCGGATGATTCCGACGTCATTCGTCGACGTGTTCCTGCGTCTCGCGCTTGCGGCCGGGCTTGGCGGCGCCATCGGGCTGGAGCGCGAATACCGGCGCAAGCCGGCTGGGATCAGGACCAACATGCTGATCGGCCTAGGCTCCGCCCTCTTCGCGATCCTGTCGATTGAGCTGGGCACCGCCGCGGGATCTCCCGATCGCATCGCGGCCCAGGTGGTGACGGGAATCGGCTTCCTGGGCGCTGGCGCGATCCTTCGGAGCGGCCAGAACGTTCACGGGCTGACGACGGCGGCGACGATCTGGGTGAACTCGGCCATTGGCATGGCCACCGGTCTCGGGCTGTACACCGTGGCGGCCGGCGGCGCAACGCTCACGCTCGTCGTGCTCGCCCTGCTGCCATTGCTCGAACGGGTCTTCGACGAACGCGGCGGCAGCACCGACGATCGACCCTAGTCTAGAGTCGAAGAGTACGAACATTGGAGCTTCGTGCTCTTCAGATGCGTGATCTTTCGCGGCGGGCGCGCAGCATTCACCGGCGCCCGGCGCATCCCCGCCAGCGGTGCGCGCCCCGCCGCCTCGAACGCGAGGTACACCTCTTGCCGCCTCAGATCGGTACAGGAGGGCATCATGCGGCTCAGTGAGATCATGACCAAGCCGGTTCACACGATCGGGGCGGCGGAGCCCGCGGCCGCTGCGTGGGAATCGATGCGGCTTCACGGCACGCATCACCTCGTCGTCTCGGGGAACGAGGGGCACATCATCGGCGTCATCACCGAGGGCGATCTTGGCGGAAAGAACGGCGAGATCGTACGCGCTCGCCGGCGCGTCAGCGACCTGATGACCGAGAAGGTCGTCGAGGCGCAGCCGGACATGACCGTTCGCCAGGCGGCGAACCTGATGAGAGGACATGCGGTCAGCTGTCTTCCGGTCGTCGACCAGCGACATCATCTCAAGGGCATCGTGACCGTCGTCGATCTGCTCGAACTACTGGGACGGGGCGCGGAGCGTCCCGTGATTCGGCACCATGTGAAACGCAACGCCCACTGAGGGCACGGTCTTCCGGACGGGGAACCATGAGCGTCGGCACCGCAGACCCGATCGTGCAGCGTGCTCGCGCCGAGTACCTGGAAATGCCCGGCCTGTGCCTGACGGAACCGCAGGCACGGCGTCTGTGGCACCTCGATCCGGCGGCGTGTCATCTGGTGCTCTCGACGCTCGTCGAGGGCGGCTTTCTTCGTGAGACGCCACGCGGCGAATACGTCCGGGCCGCCGGGTCGCCTTCGACGTATCACCGCGGATCGCGAGCCATCAGCGGCCGCTGAGGGGCCGAAGGAACACGCTGACGGCGCGCTTGTTGCTCGACTAGCCTTCAAGTCGCGACAGAGCGCCCGCTGAGTGCGGAAAGATTCGCGTGGGCGCGGAATTTTCCGGATCCGAGGTTCGTATGAGCGCCCCAACCCTGCTGATCGTGGACGACGAGGACCTGGTCCGCTGGTCGCTGCGCGAGGCCCTGGTCCACGATGGGTACACCGTCCTCGAGGCCCGCACCGCGGCCGAAGCGCTCGAGCGGATCAACGCGTCGATCGATCTCGTCCTGCTCGATTACAAGCTGCCGGACGGGGACGGGCTGAGGGTGCTGCGGCGGATCAAGGAAACCACGCCTGAAACGCTGGTCATCCTCATGACCTCGTTCTCGACGGTGGAAAACGCCGTCGAGGCGATGAAGCTGGGCGCGTGGCACTACATCGACAAGCCGTTCAACCTGCAGGAAGTGTCGATGGCCGTCGAGAAGGCGCTGGAGACGGGCCGGCTGCGGCGCGAGGTGCGGACGCTCCGCACGTCGGCGCGCCTCGAGTACGGGCTCGACGCGATTGTCGGCACGTCGCCCGCGATGCTCGAGATCAAGGCGCTGCTCGCGCGCGTCGCGTCGAGCCCCGCCTCCACCGTGCTGCTGACCGGCGAAACGGGCACGGGCAAGGATCTGGCGGCCAAGGCGATTCACTACAACAGCGATCGCGCTGCACGGCCGTTCGTCAACATCACCTGCTCGGCGCTGCCGGAGCAGCTGCTGGAGAGCGAGCTGTTCGGCCACGAGCGCGGGGCGTTCACCGACGCGCGGCAGCAGAAGCGCGGGCTGTTCGAGACGGCCGACGGCGGCACGGTGTTTCTCGACGAGATCGGCGAGATCACCGCCGGGCTGCAGTCGAAGCTGCTGCGCTTCCTCGAGGAGAAGACGTTCAAGCGCGTCGGCGGGCTGGCCGACGTGCGCGTCGACGTTCGCGTGATCGCCGCGACGAACCGCGACCTCGAGCAGGAGGTGACAGACGGGAAGTTCCGCGAGGACCTGTTCTACCGCCTCCACGTGATGCCGCTGCTGCTGCCGCCGCTCCGCGAGCGCCAGGGCGACATCCGCCTGCTCACCGACTACTACGTCGAGCGGTTCAACCGCGAGTTCCGCAAGAAGGTGCGCGGCCTCAACGACGAGGCGATTGCGCTCCTCGACCACTGCCGGTGGCCGGGCAACATCCGCGAGCTGCGCAACGCCATCGAGCGCGCCATGCTGCTGGTCGATCGCGAGTGGCTGGTGCCGCAGGACTTTCCGTCGCTCATGCGGCACGCCTCGTCGGCCTCGATGTTCCGTCTGCCGCCCGACGGCGTGAACCTGGAGGACGTGGAGCGCCAGCTGCTCGTGCAGGCGCTCGACCGCTGCGGCTGGAACCAGACGCACGCCGGTCACCTGCTGCGCATCAACCGCGACCAGGTGCGCTACCGGATCGAGAAGTTCGGGCTCCACGCGCACGACGACCACGCGGCGCCGCACGACGCGCGGCTGCGCGTGCCGGCGTAGCCGCCGGCCCGCGCGCGGCCGCGCTTCACGTCGGCCGGCTGGGTTTGCGGTTTCGATGTTGCTCGTCGCTATACTGGGACGTGCGGTCCGCCACCATTCTCATTGTCGACGACGAAGCGCTCGTCCGGTGGTCGCTGCGCGAGCGGCTCAACGCCGACGGCTACGACATCCTCGAGGCCGGCCTCGCGTCGGAGGCGCTCGAACGGCTGGCGGCGATCGACAGCATCGATCTCGTCCTGCTCGATTACAAGCTGCCGGACGGCGACGGCCTCACGGTCCTCAAGCGGATCAAGGAGGTGTCGCCGGAGATCCAGGTCATCCTGATGACCGCGTTCTCCTCGGTCGAGACCGCCGTCGAGGCGATGAAGCTCGGCGCGTATCACTACGTGAACAAGCCGTTCAATCTCGACGAGGTCGGGATGCTCGTCGAGAAGGCGCTCGAGACCAGCCAGCTGCGTCGCGAGGTCCGCGCGCTGCGATCGAGCCAGGGGCGCGAATACGCCTTCGACGCCATCATCGGATCGTCGCCGGCCATGCAGGAGATCAAGGCGCTGCTCGCGCGCGTGGCGAGAAGCCCCGCGTCCACGGTGCTCCTCACCGGCGACACCGGGACGGGCAAGGACCTCGCGGCGAAGACCATCCATTACAACAGCGACCGCGCCCGGCGCGCCTTCGTCAACATCACCATGTCCGCGCTCCCCGAGCAGTTGCTCGAGAGCGAGCTGTTCGGGCACGAGCGCGGCGCCTTCACCGACGCGCACCAGCAGAAGCGCGGCCTGCTCGAGACCGCCGACGGCGGCACCGTCTTCCTCGACGAAATCGGCGAGATGGCGCCCGGCCTCCAGGCCAAGCTGCTGCGCTTTCTCGAGGAGAAGACGTTCAAGCGCGTGGGCGGCCTGGCCGACCTCCGCGTGGACGTCCGCGTCATCGCGGCGACCAACCGCGATCTCGAGCAGGAGGTGTCGCACGGGAAGTTCCGCGAGGACCTGTTCTACCGCCTGCAGGTGATGCCCATCGCGCTGCCGCCGCTGCGCGAGCGGCACGGCGACATCCCGCTGCTCGCCTCGTACTACATCGACCAGTTCAACCGCGAATTCAAGCGGCACGTGCGCGGCGTCTCGCCGGACGCGCTGAAGATGCTCGAGCAGTATCAGTGGCCGGGCAACATCCGCGAGCTGCGCAACGCCATCGAGCGCGCGATGCTGCTCGTCGAGCACGAATGGCTGCAGCCCGGCGACTTCACCACGCTGACGCGCTCGGTCACGCCGGCCGAGTTCAAGCTGCCCGCCGAGGGCATCAGCCTCGACGAGGTCGAACGTCAGCTGCTCGTGCAGGCGCTCGAGCGGGCGGGCGGCAATCAGACGCAGGCGGGGCAGCTCCTCGGCATCAACCGCGATCAGGTCCGGTATCGCATCGAGAAGTTCGGCCTCACGGTGAAGTCCTAGCGAGGCTCCGCCTCAGACCGGCGAGGCCGGGCCGGATGTCTGGCGCCTCCATCGGCGAGTCGGAGTCAGACGACGGGCGTCACCCGACTCGGAGTCGAACACGCCCCGTAGCCGACTCCGAGTCGAATACAAGCCGTATCCGACTCCGACTCGCAGGTAAGTCGAGCAGAAGGCGTACCACGTGGTGCGGCGCAACACGCCGCGGATCAACGAGATCCTGCCGTGCGGCAGCGGAATAATCCCGCGGCCGCCGAGCATTTGTCCCCTGCTCGCGCTCCTCTCGGGATTTCGAGACGAATTCCGTGTGGGTGGGGAATTGTCGGCGGGGCCGTCAGACGGCCACCGCCATCCGCAGATCGACGGCGCGTGCCACCTGTTCGTCCGCGACGGCGACCTGGCGCACCGTCAGCACCGGGCAGGGCGCGGATCGCACGACCTGCTCTGCGACGCTGCCCATCAGCAGGTGCGCGAGGCCCGTCCGGCCATGCGTGCCCATCACGATCAGGCCGGTGCCGGTCACCGTGGCGTAATCGACGATCGACGCGGCCGGCATGCCGAGCACGGCTTCCGCATGCGCGTGATAACGCGACCGGTCGACGAGGTTCATCGACCGCTCGAGCCGTCCGCGCGCGTTCTCGAGCAGCGAGGTCCGGATGCCTTCGGTGGACGGCGCGAACCCGTCGGCCACGAAATCGGATTCGGCGGTCGGATCGTCGATGACGTGCAGGATCTGCAGCGACGAGCCGAACTTCGCGGCGAGGATACGCGCGTACTCGAACGCGGCGTCGGACGGCGGACTGAAATCGGTCGGAACGAGAATCCGGCTGAACATAGGGCCCTCCCGAACCCGACGAAACGCACCGTCTGTGCCACGACACGCACGAACAGTTCCGCGCACGGTCTGAGCGGTCGCTCACGCAGACCTCACGCCGGCGGGAAATTTCCCACGATGGTTGCGCGATCTTTCCGCCGCCGCCGCGACCGTGTCCTCGGCATGATCCGCACGGGCCAGCCGGTCGAGCCCTTCGAGCGGCGCGCTGCGAGCTGACGTCGATCGTCACCTCGGCCATGGACAGCATGCGCCCCACGGCTGACGCGAAAGGGGTGTCGATGGTCGCCGCCGCCGCGTGCGCGCGAGGCGGCCAAGCTCGTGTAGGATTTCGGGCACGGCGTCCCGAACGCGCGCATCAAGCGCGAATCATACGGATAGGGATAGGAGGGGGAGCCATGTCGAAGCCGTGTACCACCGCTGCGATGATCCTGGCCGCGCTGTTGCTCGCGGCGTCGTCCACGGATGCCGCGGAGCTCCGGGTGCTGGCCTCCAACGGCGTGAAGGCCGCGGTCGAGGCGCTGAAGCCGCAGCTCGAGAAGGCGAGCGGCAGCACCCTGTCGATCGAGTTCAGCACCGCCGCGACGCTGCGCGAGCGCATCGAAAAGGGCGAAGCGTTCGACGTGGCCATCCTCACTGACGAGGCGATGGCCGCGCTCGTCAAGGCGGGTAAGCTCTCGCCGATGCTGACGAAACTGGCGCGCGTCGGCATCGGTGTGGGTTTCCGCGAGGGCGCCGCCAGGCCCGACGTCCGCACGCCGGCGGCAATCAAGCAGTCGCTGCTGAACGCGAAGGCCATCGCCTACACCGGCAACGGCGCGAGCCGTCCTGCGATCGACCGGATGATCGAGCGGCTCGGCGTCGCGAAAGAGATGCAGGCGAAGTCGCACCTCACCGCCGCCGGTGCGGCGCCCGCATCGGTCGCGAAGGGCGAGTCCGACCTGGTGCTGACGCTGATCAGCGAGATCCTGCCGGAGCGCGGCGTCGCGCTCGCTGGGCCGCTCCCATCCGACTTCCAGGCGTACCTCGGGTTCTCCGCCGCGCCGTCGGCGAAGGCGGCGGGCAATGCCGCCGCCGCGAAGGTGATCGCGTTCCTCCACGGATCCGCCGCGGCCGCGACCTACAACGCGAAGGGAATGGAAGTCACGCAATAGGACTCGAGCGACACCGTGAAACGGCGCGCACGATCGACGGAATTCGGAACGCCCGCACAATCCTGAAAGAGCCCGAGTTCGTTTTTCGTCGGCCGCGTGCGATTTTTGTTGAGTTCATGAGCTGGCACGCCGATTGGTCATGCGCGCGGCATGGAATCCCACGCCTCGCGCATCCACGATCCGCGGCAGGCGATCTTCAAGGACGGCCTCGGCGCCCGATACCGTCGTGACGACGCCGACGGGCCGTCCGAGATCCTCGTCCTGCGCGATGCCTTCGCGCCGATTCCGTCATTCGAGTTCCTCGTGCGGGAACGCGTCAATCGGCTCGCACATGTGCGCAGCGAGCACTTCGCGCGCGCCTACGACGTCGAGCACGTGCCCGACGGCGCGAAGGTCGCGATCGTCTCGCGGGCCGCGGCCGGCGTCAGGCTCTCGCGCATGCTCGCCATCGCGGAGCAGAACCTCCTGCCGCTCGACGTCGAATCCGCTCTCTGCGTCCTTCGCCAGCTGCTCGTCGCGATGTCCGAGCTGCACGACGACGCGCCCGACGCCTGCCACGGCACGCTTGCGGCCGAACGCATCGTCGTCACGTCGACCGGCCGCGTCGTAGTCGTCGAGCACGTCCTCGGCGCCGCGCTCGCGCAGCTGCGGTATTCGCCGGAGCGCTACTGGAAGGAACTTCGGATCGCGCTGCCCATCGCGGTCAGCGCGCCGCTGCTCGACCGCCGCGCGGACATCGCGCAGATCGCGATGATCGCGCTCGCGCTGCTGCTCGGCCGTCCCATCGCGGACGACGAGTATCCGGCCGACGTCGCCGCGCTCGCCAACGGCAGCTTCGGCCTCGGCGGCGGCTTCGAGCCGTTTCCCGACTGGCTGCGCACGTGGCTGTCGCAGGCGCTCTCGCTCGAGCCGACCCGCTGGTTCGCGTCGGCGATCGAGGCGCGCCACGCCTTCGAGCTCGGGCTGAAGGGCGGCGGACACCTGGCGTCGGAGGAACGGCTCCAGGCGTTCCTGCGCGAGTACGCGCGCTTCGATCCGATCGAGGCCGCTCGATCGGCTCCGGCGGCTGCCACGGCCGCTCCGGCGCCGGTCTCCAGGATCCCGAAGGCTGCGCCGGCGCCCGTCGCTGCGCCCGCTGCCGCCGCGCCGGCTTCCATGCCGGTGGCCGTCGCCGCGCCCGCAGCCTCCGCGCCAGCACGCATGCCGGCGGCCGTCGCCGCGCCGAGACCGGTTGCGCCTCCCGCGTCCGCGCCAGTCGCCGCGCCCAGACCCGTGGCGCCGCCCGCGCCCGCGCCGGTGGCAGTTGCCGTCACGCCGGCACCGGCTCCGCTGGCCGTCGCACCGGCGCCGACGCCGGTGGTCACGCCCACGCCCGCGGCTGCGCGACCGACGGTTGTGCCGATGGTCCCGAAAGATCCGCCCCGCCAGAACCGGTTTCTGGAGACCGAGCTTCCGCCACAGACGCACGATGACGACGAGCGGAACTCGGCGGCGCGCGTCAATCACCGGCCGCGCCTGATTGCCGCGGCGGTAGTCGTGATCGCGTTGACATCCGGCGGCGTCATGGCCGCACGGCGCTACCTCGTCGCGGCGCCCGTTGCCACGCCGCCGGCGACCGGCACCGTCGTGGTCAACACCGACCCCGCGGGCGTGAGCCTCGTCATCGACGGCCAGGCGCATGGAACGACGCCGACGACCGCGACGCTGAAGGTGGGCGCGCACACGATCGAGCTGTCGAACGGCGGCGCGCGCCGCACCATGACGGTCAACGTCACGGCCGGCGCGCAGCTCTCGCAGTTCATCGAGATGCCGAAGGCGGTCGCCGGAACCGGGGATCTGCAGGTGCGGACCGATCCCGCCGGGGCGAAGGTCTCCGTCGACGGCCAGTCGCGCGGCGTGTCGCCGCTGACGATCGCGGGCCTGACGCCTGGCAACCACATGGTGGTGCTCGAGAACAGCCTGGGATCGGTGAACGAGGAAGTGTCGATTCAGCCGGGTGCGACCGCGTCGCTCGTGGTGCCGATGAAGACGCCGGAGGGCGCGCTTGTCTCGGGATGGATTTCGATCACGGCGCCCGCCGAACTGCAGATCTTCGAGAACCAGCGCCTGCTCGGCAGCAGCCGCACGGATCGCATCATGGTCGCCGCCGGTCGTCACGAGATCGAGTTCTCGAACGACGCGCTCGGTTATCGCGGGTCGCAGACCCTCCAGGTCGCGCCCGGCCAGGTCGCGAGGCTCCGGCCGGAGTGGCCGCAGGGCACGATCGCGATCAACGCGGCGCCGTGGGCGAACGTCACGCTCGACGGACAGGAGCTTGGCGAGACGCCCGTCGGCAACACATCCGTGCCGATCGGCACGCACGAAGTGGTCTTCCGGCATCCGCAGCTTGGTGAACAGCGCTATACGGCAACGGTCACGGCCACGACGCCGGCGCGCCTGAGCGTCGACATGAGGAAGAAATGAGGAACACTACCTGCGCCGTCATCCTGCTGATCTCGACCGCGTTCGCCGTGTCGGCGCACGCCGCGGACGGAACGCTCGCCGCCGCGCGCGAGCTGTACGTCTCGGCGTCGTACGACGATGCGCTGTCGATGCTGAGCGGCCTGACCGCCGGCTCGAAGAGCGTGGAGGAGCAGCAGTCGATCGACCTGTATCGCACGCTCTGCTTCTTCGCGCTCGGCCGCGCCGTTGACGCGGACCGCGTCATCGAAGGAATGCTGATGCGCCAGCCGCTGTTCCGCGCGTCGACCGAGGAGCTGTCGCCGCGCGTGCAGTCGGCGTTTCAGACCGCGCGCAGGCGGATTCTTCCGGGTGTGATCCAGAGGGTATACGCGGAGGCGAAGAACGCGTTCGACCGGCAGGACTACGTCAGCGCGTCCGGCCGCTTCGACGAGGTGCTCAAGAGCCTCGCCGATCCCGACATCACCGCGGCCGCCGCGACGTCCCCGCTGGCCGATCTCCGCACGCTCGCGTCGAGCTTCCGCGATCTCAGCGTGAAGCTGACGCCGCCGCCGGCGCCGGCCGCGCCGAAGCTGGAGGCGAAACCCGTCCGCCCCGTTCGCAGCGTCTACTCGGCCGACGATCGCGACGTCGTCGCGCCTGTTGCTATGCAGCAGCGCGTGCCGAAGTATCCCGCGAACGTGACGAAGCCGATGTCGGGCGTCGTCGAATTCGTCGTCGACGAAACCGGCGCGGTGCAGGCGCCGATGATGCTCGTCAGCATCGATTCCACCTACGATCCGATGGTCGTGAGTGCTGCGAAGAAGTGGATGTACAAGCCGGCAAGCGTTGACGGCAAGCCGGTGAAGTACATCAAGCGGCTGACGATCAGCGTCTCCGTCTCGGCGCCGCAATAGGCCGCTGCCCCTGCCTCCTAGTTCGTCGAATTCGCCCAGACCGGCTTGACCGGCCTGGCCACCAGGTACGCCGGGTTGGCGCCAGGGCGCGGCTTGAATTTCTGCACCCGGCCGCTATCCACTTCGGCGAGATACAGATTGCCGTCGGAGTCCACGCTCATCCCGTGCACGCCCCAGAGACCGCCGGCGAAATTCCCCATCGTGCCCCAGGCGTACTTCAAATGGCCCTGCTGGTCGTACTGGACCATCTTGTTCGTGCTGCGATCGAAGGTCCACACCATGTGGTCCTGACCGATGTAGAGCAGGTGCAGGCTCGACGGCTCCGCGTCGATGCGCCACTCGGAGAGGTACTTGCCGTTCTCGTCGAACACCTGGATGCGGTGGTTGTTGCGATCGTTGACGAACACGTGGCGGTTGGTCGGGTCCACGGCCACGCCGTGCACGTTGTTCATGTAGCCCGGTCGCTTCTCGTTCGGCGGCATGCCCTTGATGCCCCACTGCGAGACGAACTTGCCGTTCTTGTCGAACTTCGCCACGCGCGTGCCGGTGTAGCCGTCGGAGACGAAGAACGTGCCGTCGGGCAGCCAGTCGAGATACGTCGGGCGGTTGAAGTGCGTGGCGTCGGCGCCTTCCTTTTCAGGCGTGCCGATCGTCTGCAGCAGCGTCTTGCCGTCGTGCGTGAAGATGTAGATCGCCTGCATGTTGTCGTCCACGACCCAGACGCGCTTCTGCATGTCGTACGGGCTGATGTAGACGGAGTGCGGGCGGCGGAAGATCTTGTCCCACTGCTTCCACGTTTCGAGGATGTTGCCGGCGCCGTCATAGACGACGAGGCAGTTCTCCCACTGCGCGTCCACGCCGAGCTTGCGGTACGGCGGGCCCTTGATGCCGATCTCGTCGTCTTTGCCTTCCCACGCCGTCAGCCACTTGCGTGTGTCCTGGTCGGTGCCGCCGACGCCGGGCAGCGATGCGGTGGTCGCGTCGCGCCAGAGGCCCGCGACGGGGAAGCTGATGCTCGGCCCCACCTGGGGCAGGAGAACCGCCTTGGGCGGCGGCATGTTCGGCAGCTCGCCGCGATAGAGGCCGTAGATGCGGTTCGGGCTCTCGGCGAACACGCTCTCGCCGGCACCGTAGGTCCACTTGCCGTTGCCGGGCAGCGTGGAGACGTCTTTCGGCCACCCCTTGACGACCTCGTAGGGTCCCGTGACATCCTGCGTGCCCACGGCGTTGGCCACAGCGGAGAAGCCGCCTGCTGCCGCGGCTGGTTGCGCCTGTCCCTCGACTGCGTCCTTGCCGTTCAGGAAGAACACGGCAAAGGCGGCGCCGAGAGCAAAGGTCAGAAGCGTCATGGCGACTTTGCGCATGCGATGCTCCAGGTTGATGGTTGCTGGTTGGCTGGCGGCCGCCATTATAGCCATCCCGTCGACGGCCGCCCCACAAACGTCGCTGCCCGACACCATCCCGATCTTTCCGCTCGAAGACGTGATGCTCTTCCCCGGGATGTCGGTGCCACTGCACATCTTCGAGCCGCGCTACAAGGCGATGATCGCCGACGCCTTGAAGGGGAACCGCATCATCGGCATGGTGCTGCTGCGCCCCGGCTACGAGAAGGACTACGAGCGCTCGCCGTCGGTCTTCCAGGTGGGGTGCGCGGGCGTGATCAACGACGTGGAGCAGCTGCCGAACGGGGAGTACAACATCACGCTCGGCGCGCTCACGAAGTACCGCATCACCCGTGAAGAGGCGAGCAAGCCGTATCGCATCGCGCACGTCACGCCGATTGCGGACCCGATTGCCGAGGCGGACACATCCACGCTGCACGTGCGACGACAGCGGCTCGAGGCACTCATTCGGGAATCGGGCGGACGCACCGGCGTGCGCGCCGCTCCCGACGGCATCTCGGACGAGGGGCTGGTCAACGGGATCTCGCAGCTCGCCCACATCGACGAGCTCGATCGCGAGCGCCTGCTCGAGCAGCCGACGCCGCTGGCCCGTGCCGAGACGCTGATCGCGATCCTCGAAAAGATGATCGCGGAACGATGATAGGCGAGCGAACCTAGATCGCGTTCAATGGCGCGCGGATGGCCTGATTGGCGGCCGCGGACGCGTGATGCGCGAACCGCGTGTTCCTGATCTTTGCCTTGCCGACGATGCGGCCGAGCGTCGAGGCGAGCGTCGCCGGGTCGTCGTCGAACGCGCCGTGCGATTTCGACGTGGACGCCTCGAGCGTCGCCGCCGTATTGGCGTTCGGCGCGACCACCCAGTCGAAGCCGCGCTGCGCCGGCGGCAGCTGTGAGACGAACTTCGCCATGCCGAGAATCGGCTCGCCCTCGCGCTCCTTCATGAACGGCGCCTTCCCCAGGCCGGCCTCGAAGGCGTGCGACACGAGGTACAGCAGCGACTTGTGGTAGATGTTCGCGCAGGTGTCGTCGCGCTCGGCCTTGTCGGTCAGCGTGAAGAGCGCCAGGTCCTTGATGTGACCGCTCCTCGTCGACGGCAGGTACTGGCCGCGGTAGACGTTCATCGTGCACGCGGGCGCCCACAGCGTGCACGTCGCGATGTTTACCGGCGCCGGCCGCGCGGCCGCCAGCCGCTCCACGAAGCTGCCGAACACGATCGATCCGGCGCTGTGGCTGACCAGGTGCACGCGCAGCGACGGGAACCGGCGCGTGATGTCGCCGAGCAGATCGGCCACGAGCGCGAGACCGCCGCCCGGCTGGCTCGCGGCAATCGCGTTCTCCTTCATCTCGTCCCATTCCGATTTCCCGCCAATCACGCGCGCCAGCGGCTCGAGCGCGTCGTCGAGCCGATCGAGCATGAAATCCTTCGACGAGTCGAGGAACCCCTCGGGCCGCCGCTTCGTGATGGCCTCCTCGAGGACGTTCTTCAGCGTGGTCCAGAAGTCCGTCTTCCAGATGAGCGCGATCGGATAGATGCCGGCGTCGAGCGCCGGACCGCGCAGGTCGGCTACCTTCTGAATCGCGGAATCTTCCGCGACCAGGCCGCCGTGCGCGTACAGCAGGAGATGCTGCCGCTGCGCGGCCTGGCCGGCCACGTGACCGAAGATCTCCTTCACGTCGGCGGCTGACGTGCCATAGGTGCCGTCGGTGCGGAGCAACCCGTTGTTGCCGAGGCTGATGATGTGCGGCCGCAGGTCGCAGAACATGTAGCTGCGCGACCCGCCGGCCGTGACGCCGACGCCGCGAGACACCGAGGTGTGCTCGTGGAACTCGATGGGCGCGCCAAGGCGCGCCACCCACACGTCGGTTCCGTGCACGAGCCAGTCGTCGTAGGTCAGGCGGGCGAAGCCGCGCCGTCCCCAGTCGGGCCCCCATGAGTTCTGAATCCAGAACCCTTCCTTGTCGTACGCGACGATGGCGAACGCGTGGCCGCCGGTGACCTTCGACTTCGAGTCGAACTCGATCTCGCCGTTGCGTCCGACGTCGTCCCAGCCGTCGTGGACCGAGGCGGTCGCGTACAGGATGCCGACCTCGCTGATGGCCGTGTGCATCGCGATGACATCCTTGTGGTTGACGCGCAGGTACGCGCCGAGCGGGCGGCGGAGTGCTTCCGCGAAGCGGACCCGGAACCGGTCGGGATCGCGGTCCACTTTCGGCCAGTTCGATTTCGAGCAGATGCCGTGCTTGTGCCAGCCCTTCATCGCGCCGCGCGCGCTTGCCCCTTCGTAGTTCTCGCCGGGCCACTCGTCGTAGCGGCGCGCCATGTCGTAGATCATCCACGGGCTGACTTCCCCGCGGTCGGGAACGACCTTGCGCGTGCGGAGGAGGTAATGAATCACGGTCGCGAGGCCGAAGCCGGTGCAGGCGCCTTCCTGCCCCTGGTCGAGGATGGGCACGCGGACCTTGAGGTAGTCATCGAGCGGCCGCTCGGTCGGCACCTCGATGAGGGTCGGCTCGTACATCCGGTCCCTGAAATCGAGCGTATCGGCTCTTGCATCGAGCCGGCGGGATGTGCGCTTTCGACGCACAGCCGTTCGTGGTTTCGCCGTCTTCGTGCCGCGAGCGCCGGCTCGCGGACGTGTGCGCTTCGCCATGGCGTCGTATTATCAACGGATCACCATCCTCCTCAACGCACGTGCAGGCAAACAGAATGCAACGCCGGCCGGTCAGGTCGCCGGGGCGTTTCGCGCCGCCGGCGCGGAGGTGGAGGTCAGGCTCGTCGAAGGACCGGCGATCGCGAGGGAAGCCGCCGACGCGGTCCGGCGCGGATCGACGGTCGTCGTTGCCGCCGGCGGCGACGGCACCGTGAGCGCCGTGGCGGGTGCGCTCGCGGGCAGCCGTGCGGCGCTCGGCGTCCTCCCGCTCGGCACGCTCAATCACTTCGCGAAAGACCTTGGCCTTCCTCTGCACCTCGGGGAGGCGGCACGCGCGATCGTGGCAGGCCGGACGCAGAGCGTGGACGTCGGCGAGGTCAACGGCCGGGTCTTTGTCAACAATCTCAGCATCGGGATGTACGCGCGGCTCATCGCGGAGCGCGCGGCGATGCAGCGCATCGGCCGCGGCAAGTGGCTCGCGCACGGCCTGGCAGCGCTGCGGGTGTGGCGGCGGTATCAGCGGCTGCGGGTAGACGTTCGAAGGGGAAAGGGGGAAGGGGGAATCAAGGAGGATGGGGGAAGTTCGGTGATCGTGCGCACGCCGTTCGTCTTCGTGGGGAACAACGAATACCAGCTGAGCGGGCTCGAGCTCGGCGGGCGGAAGGACCTCGCGGGCGGCCGGCTTCAGGTCTGCATGGCGCCTGGCATGAGCCGTGGAGGCGTCGCGAGGATGATCGTCGCAGCCGTATTCGGCGATGTCTGCACCCTTGAAGGCTTTGATTCGTTCACCGCGTCCGCGGTCGGGCTCGATGCCGGGGTCGCCCGGTTGCAGGCGTCGATCGACGGCGAGCCGGTGATGCTCGGCAACCCGCTGACGTTTCGAATCCGGCCGCAGGCGTTGCGGGTGGTCGTGCCCTGATGCGTACGCTCGTTCACCTGTCGGACCTGCATTTCGGCCGCGTCAACCCGGTCGTGGTGGACGTGCTGCGTGACACCGTGCGGCGGCTCGAGCCCGACCTGGTCGCGGTGTCGGGCGACTTCACGCAGCGGGCGCGGTCGCGGCAGTTCAGCGAGGCGCGCGCGTTTCTCGAATCGCTGCCGCGGCCGCAGCTCATCGTGCCGGGCAATCATGACGTCCCGCTGCACAACGTCTTCGCGCGCTTCTTCAACCCGCTCGGCGGCTATCGTCACCACATGACCGACGATCTGCGGCCGCATTACATCGATCACGAGATCGCCGTCATCGGCACGGATACGACGCGCTCGTTCACGATCGGCGGTGGAGGCATCCGCCGGCGGGAGCTGCGGCGGATCCGCGAGCTGATGCAGCAGGCGGACCGCTCGGCCGTTACCATCCTCGTCGCGCACCATCCGTTCGACGAGCCGCACGCGGGCGCCGCCTTCGGGCGCGCGCGGCCGGGCGCCGAGGCGGTGGAGCAGCTCGCTGCCGACGGGATCGACGTGTTCCTGACCGGCCACCTGCACGTCACCTTCGCCGGGCCTACGGCCAAGCGCTACAGGATTGGCGGCCGCTCGGCTATCGTCGTCGAGGCGGGTACAGCGACATCTACGCGCGTCCGCGGCGAGCCGAACGCGTTCAACGTGCTGCGGATCGATCGGCAAGCCATCGTCGTCGAGCACCTGGTCTGGAACGCGGCGAGCGGCGCCTTCGCCAGGGGCGAGGTGCAGCGCTTCGCGCACACTCCCGACGGGTGGACGCCGCTATCGCTCGATGACCAGTAGCTTGAACGTTCCGGGAACCACGGTCGCACGCCCGCCGCGCCCCTGCGGCGCACCGGCTGGCGGCGCCGGCGGCGGCGCAAACGTCGCGGCCGCGACATAGATGCGATGCGTCGCCGGATCGAGTCCCATGTTGCGCGATCCCATCGGGGTCGTCACGGAGCCGACGACGTGGTACTTGTCCGCGCTGTCCTGGTGAATGACGGTCAGGCTGCCGTCCACATTGGTCGCGAACACGTCTCCTGACGCGGCGTCGTAGCCGGCGCCGTCCACCCCCATCCCTATCGGCAGCGTGGTGATCGTCTTGCCGGCCTGGTAATCGGACACCGCGAGCACGCCGCTGCGGCAGCCGCTGAACAGCCGATGGTTCTTCGTGTCGAGGGCCATCGACACCGGCTGCCTGCACATGCCGGTCGACCAGCGGCGAGACACCGACGCCTGCTTCGCGTCGATCTCGACCACCTCGCTGGTGTCGGTGAGGTTCGCGTAGACCTTGCCGTCGCCGGCGGACGCGCCGTATTCCGGCTTGCCGCCGAGCGGCACGTTCGTGATCAGCTTTCCGGACGCGCCGTCCACAACGGTGGAGGAGTGCGCGTCGCCGTTGAGCGAGAACACGCGGTTCGATGGCGCGTCGTAGACGATCGCATCCGCATCCTCCGCCGCGGGAATGCGCGCGAGCTCCTTGAACGTCTTCAGGTCGAACATCACAATCGACTGGTCATTACCTGACGTCGCGAACCCGTGGCCGCTCGATTCCGCGATGGCGGTGCCGTGCGCACCCTTGATCCCCGTCACCTCGCCGATGAGCTTCCCGTCGGTGGTATCGACCACCATGACGCGGTTCGTGCGTCCGATGTAGACGCGATGCTGGGAAGGCTGCGGGACGATGTAGTCCCAGCCGCCGTCGCCGCCGAGCTCGTAGGTCTTCGTGATGTGGTAGCCAACGCCCGCCTGTTGCGCGATGCCGACAGACACGGACCACGTGAACACCGCCGTGAGCGCAAGGCACTGACGTGTCATAAGGCCATTCTCCTGTGCCGGTTATACGCCTCGAAAAATGAACTGCGGATGAATGCGTACTCTGCGATGATGTAGCGCATGATGCGCATCCACATGTTCGCGATGATTTCGCTGGCATCGGCGTTCGCAACGGTCGTATCAGCGGCCGGGCCGGCATCTCTCTACGACATGAAAACGCAGACGCTCCTCGGCAAGCCCGCGGACCTTGGCGACTACCGCGGCAAGGTGACGCTCGTCGTCAACGTCGCGAGCTACTGCGGCTACACGCCGCAGTACAAAGGGCTCGAGGCGCTGCACCGCGACCTGAAGGACAAGGGCTTCGCCGTGCTCGGCTTCCCGAGCAACGACTTCGGCGAGCAGGAGCCAGGGACGGCCGAGGAGATCGCGACCTTCTGCAAGCGCACCTACGACGTGACGTTCCCCATGTTCTCGAAGGTCGTCACGACGGCCGGCCGCGACCAGTCGCCTGTCTATACATATCTCGGGGCCAGCGGCCATCTGCCCGCGTGGAACTTCGCCAAGTACCTCGTTGGCAAGGACGGCCGCGTGCGCGCGTTCTTCCCGAGCCAGGTGACGCCCGAGGACCCGGCGCTGCGCCGCGCGATCGCGGATGCGATGGCCGCGAAGTAGCTGGCAGCGTCACCCCTTCACCGTAAACCCCTTCTGCCCGAGGACCTCGCGCAGGCGATCGCGCAGGTCGCCGTGGAGCTCGACGGCGCCGTCGGTGACGGTGCCGCCTGTTCCGCAGGTGCGCTTGAGCTCCTGCGCCAGCTCCTTCAGGAACGCGTCGTTTCGCGGCAGACCGTCGATGACGGTCACCATTTTTCCGCCGCGTCCCTTCTTTTCCATCCGCAGCTTCGCGACGATGCGTGAGGGCAGCGGCTCGCTGGCGGTCCGGCTGCTGCACTGGCAGTTGGTCTCGGGCCAGCCGCATCGCGGGCACATCCGTCCCTTTTCCGTGGAATAGACGACGCGCGAAGTCATGGCCTTATTATCGGAGAAGCGATGATTTCGTTCGCCCGCGTCAACAAGCAGTACGGCCGGCAACTCCTCTTCGTCGACGCCTCGTTCCAGCTCAACCCCGGCGAGAAGGTCGGCCTGGTCGGGCCCAACGGCGCCGGCAAGACGACGCTGTTCCGGATGATCGTCGGCGAGGAATCGCCGGACGAGGGTGACGTCTCGGTGCCGAAGAAGCTCACGATCGGCTACTTCCGGCAGGACGTCGAGGAGATGTCGGGCCGCTCGGTGCTCGACGAGGCGATTGCCGGGAGCGGACGGCTCGGCGACCTGCACCACGAGCTCGAAGCGCTGCAGCACGCGATGAGCGATCCCGATCGCGCCGGCGAGATGGACACGATCCTCGCGCGCTTCGGCGAGGTGCAGGAGGAGTACGAGCACGCGGGAGGCTACGCGCTCGAGAGCCAGGCGCGCGAGGTCCTGCACGGGCTCGGCTTCGACGACGAGCGGGTCGACGGTGACGTGGGGGAGCTGTCGGGCGGCTGGAAGATGCGCGTGGCGATGGCGCGCGTGCTGCTCGGGCGGCCGGACGTCCTGCTGATGGACGAGCCGACCAATCACCTCGACATCGAATCGATTGTCTGGCTCGAGGACTTCCTCAGGTCCACGCCCGGCGCGCTGCTCATGACGTCGCACGACCGCGACTTCATGAACCGCGTCGTCGGCAAGGTGGCCGAGATCGACGGCGGCGAGATCACCGTCTACAGCGGCAACTACGATTTCTACGAGCGCGAGCGCGCGATTCGCGAGGCGAACCGGGAGGCGGCGTACGCGCGGCAGCAGGCGATGCTGGCCAAGGAGCAGCGCTTCATCGAGCGGTTCGCGGCGCACGCCGCCAAGGCGGCGCAGGTGCAGAGCCGCGTCAAGGCGCTCGAGAAGATCGAGAAGATCGAGCTGCCCAAGCGGCGCCGCGTCGTGAAGTTCGACTTCCGCCAGCCGGCCCGGTCCGGCGAGCAGGTCGTCACGATCGAGCACGTGAAGAAGGCGTACGGCCGCCGGGTGATCTACGACGGCCTCAACCTGAACATCCGCCGCGGCGAGCGGTGGTGCGTGATGGGCAAGAACGGCGCGGGAAAGTCCACGCTGCTGAAGATGGTGGCGGGCGCCGTCACGCCGGACGCGGGCGCCATCCAGCTGGGCGCCAGCCTGAAGCTCGGGTACTTCGCGCAGCAGGCGCTCGACCTGCTCGACCCGGACCTGACGATCGAGGAGCAGCTCCAGCGCGATTTCCCGAACGAATCGATCGGCGTGCTGCTCAACCTCGCGGGGGCGTTCCAGTTCTCGGGCGACGACGTGGACAAGAAGATCCGGGCGCTGTCAGGCGGCGAGAAGACGCGGCTCGTCATGGCGCGCATGCTGCTCGACCCGCCGAACTTCCTGGTGCTCGACGAGCCGACCAACCATCTCGACCTCGCGACCAAGCAGATGCTCGTCGAGGCGCTGGGCGGCTTCGAGGGGACGATGCTGTTCGTGTCGCACGATCGCGCGTTCCTGCGCGGGCTCAGCAATCGCGTGCTGGAGCTCGGCGGCGAGTCTGGCGTCGAGACCGAGCCGCACGCGTACCCGGGGTCGTACGTCGAGTACGTCGCGCGGACGGGGCACGAAGCGCCGGGAGTGCATCACTAGTCAGCTGGCAGTAGGCAGTGGGCAGTGGGCAGTGGACCGACAGGATTGAAAGAGTTACATCGTTCCCGTCGACCCCGCCGGACCGCAAGGAGCGACAGTCCTTGGAAGTGCCGGTATTTGTGGGGTTGGGCGAGACGTCGAGGTGGTCTGCGTGTTGCCTTGGCAGGGACTGGAGGATACCTTCGATGCGCGTGATTGCTTTCGTTGCCGCCGCGGCCTGTGCGCTGTCGCTGGGGTGCGGTGATTCCGACACCGGTCCCTCGGGCACCACGGGGACGATGAGGATGATGCTGAAGGACAGTCCGTTCACCGACGCGAAATCGCTGCTCGTGACGTTCTCCGAGGTTGACGCGCACAAGAGCGACACCGCCGACAGCTCGTGGGCAAAGATCCCATTTGCCGCGGCCGCGACCGCGCGCACGTGCGACCTCAAGAAGCTGCAGACGGCGCAGGACGTGCTCGGCACGGGGCCGCTGGCGACCGGCCACTACACGCAGGTGCGCCTCGTCGTGTCGAGCGCCGCCGTCTACTTCGACAACGCCGCGACGGGCGATGCGTGCGCGCCGACGATTGCGGCGCCGGCCGGCCGCACGGCGAGCGTCACAGTCCCCTCGGGCGAGGTGAAGCTCAATCGCGAATTCGACGTGTCGTCGGGAACGACCACGACAATGCTGCTCGATTTCGACGGCGATCGATCGGTTCGAGAGACCGGCAACGGGCAGTTCATGATGTCGCCCGTGATCAGCGTCGTCAGCGTGCAGTAGGCGGCTGTCGGTCGGATGGTGGGTGGTGGTTCGTGGTTCGCGGTTCCATCCACCATCCACCATCCACCATCTTCACGTCCTGAAGTAGTCGTCCGTCCCATCGATCCAGTCCTGCCGGATCGGGCTGAACAGGTCCAGCTCGAAGGTGTCCTCGACCGCTTCAGCGCTGTGCGGCATCCATGACGGGATGCGCAGCAGCTCGCCCTCACGCACCGTGACGTCGCGCCCGTCGAGCGTGAACTTCAACGCGCCGGTCAGGACGTAGGTGAGCTGCTCGCTCTCATGCGAGTGGGTCGGGACGATGGCACCGCGCTTCAGCGTGATCTGTGCGACCATCTCACGGTCGCCGGCGATGAATTTCCTCGAGATGCCGTCCCGGACGGTCTCCAGGACGACGTCAGTCCACTTGTAGAGTTGAGCGGTGGCAGCCATGGCGGTTGATTCTAGACGAAACGTACTTTCCACTTAGCCCATGCCCGTCGTCTCCCTCACCCGCCTTCACCTCGCCTCGCGCTGGCATCTTCCTCAGTTCATGTTCCACTCGCTGCGCTCGATCGCGCAGGCCCGCCGCGCGCCAGGCTACCTGGGTGGGTGGACGGCGAACGATTCCGAGGACGGCTTCTGGACCGCTACCGTCTGGCAGAGCCTCGAGGCGATGCGCGCATTCCGCAACAGCGGCGCGCACCTGAAGGCGATGCCGAAGCTGCTGCACCTGTCGAATCAGGCGTCCTTCACACACTTCGACCATGGAGAGACGGACGCCCCCACGGCTGATGCCGCCTACGAGCGGCTGATGCGCGACGGGAAGCTGTCGAAGGTCAACGCGCCGTCGCCCGAGCACCTGGCCGGTGAGAAGGTCGGACGCTCCCGGCCGCTCCGCCGGCAGCACTGGACGCCAAAGCTGCGCACCTGAGGTATCCTTCCCTCGCTTTTCACAACTTGTCTCGCTGAAGCCGCGAAGCGGCGGAGGCGGACGGAGGAACCGTAATGGCGAAGACAGTCGGCGGGTTCCTGTCCGCGGTGGCGCTCGTCATCGTCGGACTCACGTGGGTTGGCCTCTCGGGCCAGGTATTCGTCGGCACGACGGCCCCCGCGCAGTTTGCGGCGCCGGGACAGCCGTCGACGAAGAACGGCGAGTGGCCCCACTACAACGCCGACCTGAGGGGCTCGCGCTATTCACCGCTCGACCAGATCAACGCGTCGAATTTCAGCAAGCTCCAGGTCGCATGGCGCTTCAAGACCGACGCGTTCGGCCCGTTCCCGGAGTACAAGCTCGAAGGGACGCCGCTGATGGTCAAGGGCGTGCTGTATGCGACCGCCGGCACGCGCCGGTCGGTCATCGCGGTCGATGCGAAGACCGGCGAGCTGATCTGGTCGCACAGCGTGCGCGAAGGAAAGCGCGCCGGCGTCGCGCCCCGTCAGCTGTCGGGCCGAGGCCTATCCTACTGGACCGACGGACGCGGCGACGAGCGCATCGTCTACGTCACGACGGGCTATCGGCTCGCGGAGCTGAACGCGAAGACCGGCGCGCCGGTCGCCTCGTTCGGCAAGGACGGGCTCGTCGACTTGAAAGTCGGCGTCGTGCACGGCAACGAGCAGCAGATCGATCTCGAGACGGGCGAGATCGGCGTCCATTCGACGCCGGCGATCGCGGGCGACGTCGCGATTATCGGTTCCTCCTTCAGGGAGGGGGGCGCCGTCAAGACCCACGACAACACAAAAGGGCTCGTCCGCGCCTTCGACGTGCGCACGGGCAAGAAGCTCTGGCAGTTCAACACCATTCCGAGGCCCGGTGACTACGGCAGCGAGACGTGGGAGAACGGGTCCTGGGCGAGCAACGGGAACGTCGGCGTCTGGAGCGAGATCAGCGTGGACGAAGACCTGGGTCTCGTCTACCTGCCGGTCGAGACGCCCACCGCGGACTTCTACGGCGGCCATCGACCTGGCAACAACCTGTTCGCGGAAAGCCTCGTCTGCGTCGATCTGAAGACCGGCCAGCGCAAGTGGCACTTCCAGTTCGTGCATCACCCGGTGTGGAACTACGACGTCTCCTCCGCCCCGCTCCTTGCGGATATCACGGTGAACGGCCAGGCAATCAAGGCGGTCGCGGTGCCGAGCAAGGAGGCGTTCCTCTACGTCTTCGATCGCGTGACGGGCAAGCCCGTGTGGCCCATCGAAGAGCGTCCGGTGCCGCAATCGACGGTCCCGGGAGAGAAGACGTCGCCGACGCAGCCGTTCCCGACGAAGCCTCCCGCCTACGCGCGGCAGAACATCAAGGTGCCTGACGACCTGATCGACTTCACGCCGGAGCTGCGCGCGCGGGCGATGAAGCTCACGGAGCGGTACCACTTCGGCCCGATGTTCAACCCGCCGAGCGTTGCGGACTCCGCCGGCTGGCTCGGCACCGCGTACATCGGCAACGGCATCGGTGGCACGAACTGGACCGGCGGCGCGTACGATCCGGAAACGCACGTCGCCTATGCGCCCGCCGCGAATGCCGCGGTCACCGCGCTGTCGCTCACCGAGCCGCCAAAGAGCTTCTCGGACATCCGCTACCTGCGTGGCATCAAGGGGCAGCCGTTCGGCGAGGCGTGGGGACCGGGCGACTGCTGCGCCGCCGATTCCGGCTACCGTACCCGCGAGGATCTGCCGGGGCCGCCGCCGACACCGCCGGGCACGCCGGAGGTTCCTCCGCTGAACGTGCAGGGGCTGCCGCTCGTCAAGCCGCCCTACGGCCTGATCGCGGCCATCGATCTCGACAAGGGCGATCTGCTGTGGCAGACGCCGCACGGCGACACGCCGGACAACGTTCGGAATAACCCGGCGCTGAAGGGTCTCACCATCCCGAAGACCGGTCAGAGCGGCAACGTCGGGCTGCTCGTGACGAAAGCGCTCGTGATCAGCGGCGACGTGCAGATGACGACGACGCCGGAGCACCCGCGCGGCGCGATGCTGCGTGCCTACGACAAGAAGACGGGGAAGGAAGTCGGGAACGTGCTGATGGCCGCGCCGCAGAGCGGATCGCCGATGACCTACAGCGTCGACGGCAAGCAGTACATCGTCGTCGCGATCAGCCAGATCGCGGGGCGGGGCGGGTATTCGGGAGAATACGTGGCGCTGACGCTGCCGTAGCTGGTTGGTGGGTGGTGGGTCGTGGTTGGTGGGTGCCGGGTCCGCGGTGCGATGGATCTCGTTCGCGCCGCGGAACCCGCCGACTCCGCTACTTGGTGCTGGTAACCGGTGCGACGTCCGCGAGCTTGCCGCCCGCGATCCAGACCGAATCGATCGTCCGCGTATTGCGGATGTTGTCCAGCGGGTTGGCTCGCAGCACGACGAGGTCCGCCCAGTTGCCCGGCTGCAGCGTGCCGACCTGTTTGAGGCCCATGATCTTCGCCGCATCGCCGGTCGACGCGACGATGACCTTCATCGGCGACATGCCGGCCTTGTTCATCATCTCCATCTCGAGCTGCTCGAAGAAGCCCTGCCAGCGGCCGACGTTGCCCGCCCCGGACACGCCGCTGTCGGTGCCCATGCCGATGGGGATGCCGGCGTCGCTGAGGATCTTCAGGTTCTTGTTCGCCTGGACGAGCGCGCCGCGAATCATCTCGGCCGTCGGATCCTTTCGCACCTTTGCCTGCCACTCGGGCGCGGTCACGATCGCCACCTGATCCTTGTACAGCGACATCCCGCGCAGGAAGAACGGATCCTTGATGAAGTCGGGCGTGCTCTCGTAGACGAAGACCGAGAGGTCGCGCGTCAGCGTCGGGATGTAGGACACGTTCTTCTGCTTCATCTCGGCGATCAGCTCCGGCGTCACGTCCTGATCGCGGATGCTGTGCGCGATGATGTCCACGCCGTCGTCAATCGCCGCCTTCGCGTCCTTGTGGTAGTAGACGTGCACGGCGGCCTTGAGGCCCTTCTTGTGCGACTCGTCGATGATCGCGCTCCACGTCTCGCGGTTCATGTCGTTCGGGCTGCCGTTGATGTGGAACTTGATCGCGTGCGCGTGCAGATCGGCCAGCCGATCGACGCTCGCGCGGGCTTCCGCCGGCGTCTTGCCGATCGCGTTGAGCCCCGCCGTGTAGAGCCGGGCGCGGTCGAGGCCGACGTGATCCTGCTCCTGCATCAGCTTGAAGCCCTCGGCCTCGTCGGCCTGTCCCGAACCGAGGCTGACAGTGCTCGTCACGCCGTAGTTCGCGTACATCTTCAGCCGGCGGATCAAATCCTCGCGCACGTTGCCGGTGAAGTCGCGGTCCACGTTGAGGTGCGCGTGATCGTTGATGAAGCCGGGCACGATGGTCTTGCCGGTCGCGTCGATGCGCTGGGCGCCTGCAGGGATGGTGGTCGAGTTCGCGGGACCGACGGCGGTCACGCGGCCGCCGCTGACGACGAGGGTGCCGCGCTCGATCGGCGCGCGTCCCGTACCGTCGATGATGCGCGCGTTGGTGAATGCGATCGCCGCGCCCGCGGGCGGCGCCTGCGCGAGCGAGGGCGGCGAGGCCAGCGTTGCGAACGCGAGCAGCGTGCCGACGCCGAGCGCACCGAGTCGGATGGAATGACGGATCATGGCGAATCTCCTATCAGCGGGCAGCTGGCAGCTGGCTGCAGGCAGCCGGTTGTTGTTGGCTGGTCGCAGCGGACGCGGGCAGACAAGAGCACGACGCTCTTACTGCCCGCTGCCCGCTGCCCACTGCCTGCTATTGGGCGCTCGCCGTCTGGCGCGGCTGCGCCGGGAACATCTTCGTGAAGTCGCTCCACGGAATCGGCTTGCCGTGGATCGGCACGAGCGTCTGCACGTCGAGTCCGAGCGCCCGGACGTTGTTCCGTAGCGTCGTCATGTCGCGCGTCGGCATCGCCGGCATCGGGTTGTTCGTGTTGACGATGTCATTCTCGATCAGGATTTTTTCTTTCGGCAGGTACGCGTAGATCATGCCTTCCGCGTGCTGCAGCGGGTTCGCGTAATACATGTGCATCACGCGTCCCTGATCCTCGAGCGTGTAGTTCTCGCGGACGGCCTCCCAGTAGTACCCCTCGGCCAGCTCGGTCGGTGGCCACTGCGAGACCATGTCGGGCCTGATGGTCCGTGCGTTGTAGTTGATGAAGTCGTGGCGGTAGTAGTCGACGTTGTGCCACGAGGTGACGAACGTTGCGCCGATGTGCGAGTAGGCGCGCATGCCCGCCGCCGCGTCGGAGTGCTGATGCGAGTTGATCAGGTACCGGATTGGCTTGTTCGGCATCTGCTTGACGATCGCTTCGATCGTACGGAGGCCAAAATCTTCGCTGCGGGGCGCTTCGAACACGGCAATCCAACGCGGGAACTCGACGGCGACGCTCTTGTAGCTGCCCGCTTCGAACGAGTACACGCCGTCGGCCAGCTTCGTCATCGTCGGGTTGATCGGTGCCTGGTAATTGCGCACATTGTCGGGCACGGTCACCGGGTCGGGGCAGACGTTCGCCTTGACGTCCTTCATCGTGCCGCCGAACGCGTTGTGGCCGGCGTTGAACGTCTGTCCCTGGAAGTTGTCGTCGAGCCCTTCATGCGAGTGCCAGCCGGTCGGGAACTTGATGCCGTTGCCGGCGTCGACGTAGCTCTCGTTGGTGAACTCGTGCTCGTAGTTCAGGTCGCCGAGCACGGGGTCGTAGGCCAGCGTGTGCATGCGCTGGAGCATGTGCTCCTTGTTGATCGTCGCGTCGATCTTCCATCCACCGGGCGCCGTGATCTGCACGACGTTGGTGATCTCCGGAATCACCGTCGGGCCGTCACGCCCCATCTCGCCCAGCTCCCAACGCCACGTGGCCTTCGGGTTCGCGCCCGGCATCTGCGCGGCCTTGAGGAAGCCGTGCGGATTCATCCAGAGCTCGATCGGGAAGATCTCCGCGACGTCTGGCTCATTCGGAACGGGCTGGCCGGTCGCACCATCCATGTGCCAGGCGTACACCTTCGGGCCCGATGCGTTCAGCATGAAGACCTGATGCGTTTCCTTCTGCACCGGCCCGTCAACCCAGCCGATGCCGTACTTCCACGCGGCAGGCACGAGGCCAGGCTTGCGGTCGAACTCTTCCTTCATCGTCTTCGCCTGCCAGTTCATCGTGCGCACGTAGTTTCCGAGCTTGTCCGGGCGCGGCCAGTCGACGTTCTTGCCGGCCTCTTTCTGCTGGCCGACGGCGCCGTTGTAGCCCTCGCCTGCAATCGTGACGCAGTTCAGCTTGTCGTTGCCGATGGTCCTGATCGCCGCATCGAGAATCGGCTTGGGATCGACAAAGCCGGGAGGGAGCTGCTGCTGCGTGGCGACCGACCCGCCCATCAGCGCGAGCAGACCCGCCGAGATCACCGGCAAGGCAAACTTTCTCAACATATTCCCTCCATTCAAGACGTGGTGAGTGCGGGACAAATTACCACTATTTCGTCGTAGCCGCCGGGGAAGTTGGGTACGCCTGCCACGTTCCCTGCAACGGGCGCTGCAGGACGCCCTTCTTGCCGTAATCGCACACGCCCTGCGGGAATACCGCGCGAAGCGCGGCGAGCTGGGCGTCGGTCACGGGACGCGCGTAATCCGTCTTGTCGATCGGCTTCAGCTCGCACTTGAAGACGTCGTCGGTCATCGGCGCGCCCGCCACGATGCGCGGGTTCGCGTAGACGGGGAACATCGCTTTGCACCGCGCCGGGTCCTTGATTTCCTCGGACTGCGCGGTGAAGCACGAATCGGCCAGGCCGGCCGGCTTGTTCCGCAGGACCTTCTCGCGCGGGCTTCCCGGCGCCGTGTCGCTCGCGACCGCCGCGAGCCACCTGTCGAGGATCTCGAGGTTGGCGTCCTGCGCGCGGACGACCGGCACGCGCTCGTCGTAGACGCGCGAGATGCGGTTGCCGCCGCCGGCGGCGTCGATGCGGTTGCCCGCGATCACGCCGTCGAACGTGTCGTGCACGTTGCCGCCCGGCCCTTCCGTGTACGGCCGCATGTCGATGATTGGAATCAGGGCAAGGCCGTGCGCGCCGTCGTTGACGCGGCCGGTCTCGTAGGCGATGCGCAGCGCCTCCCGATCGGCCACGGTGCGCTCGGCGACCAGGTTGCCGTTGATGTCGTGGCCGCCGGCCAGGCGGTTGATGTCGAGGAACTGGTTGAAATTGATCTTGCCGGCGTTGAAGGCCGCCAGCCCGTACTGGACGCCGGCGTTGTCGAACGGCCGGCGCGCGAAGCCGGTCTTCGGATCCTTCCCGTAGACGCTGACGTACGCGTCCTGGTACGTGCAGCGGACGCCGTCGGGCTTCCTGGCGGGATCGAAGCGCATCGACGGCGGGACCGTCTGCGGATCGCAGTTGATGTCGGCGGCGACCGCCGCATACCGCAGCTTGTTGTTCGTGCAGTAGTCCCAGTGGCTGAACCCGGAGACCGCCGTCTTCTGGTCGGTCGTGAACGGCTGCTTCGAGACGGTCATCGCGCGATCGAGCAGCTCGCAGTCGAGCAGCGACGTCTGGAAGGTGATGACGTCGGCAAAGCTCGCGGTCGGCACGATCGCGTCGAGCAGCCCCGGGTAGTTGTTGGCGATCAGGTGCTGCTGCATCGAGCCGCCCGAGCGGCCGCTGCCGATCGTCCACCTGATCGGGCCGAACTGCTCGATGAAGTGCTCCTTCACCATCATCATCGTCTCCGCGGAGACGACGTCGTTGGCGTAGGTGCCGAAGACGTTGAGCGACGAGCCCGCCAGCGCGAAACCCTTCGCGACCGGGAAGTCGCCGTACTGACCGTCTTCGAGATTGCCGCGATTGCCGTTGAGGCCGCCGATCGTGCGCCCCTGGTGATAACCCCAGGCGACGCCGCCGCCGAAGGTGTAGACGAGGCGGCCGTTCCATGCGGCGCCGGCCGTCCACGGCGAGGGAAGCGGCGTGCCGGGCTCGTGCAGAAACGCAATCGAGTAGACCGCGCGATTGATGGTGCCCATCTCGCGCCGGACGATGTACGGGACCGTCTTGCCCTCGGTGGTCGTCGTCATGGCGATGTCGGCGGGACGCGGGGCGTTCGGGTCGAGCGGCTTGAACGGGTTCGCCGCGGCGTTGCCGCGTCCTCCGCCGAAGCCGTTCGCGTTGTCGGCCGCGGCGAGATCGCCGCCCTGGTTCTCGCGCGGCGCAGCGGCTGCCGTCGAGCGATAGAAGTACTCGACCTTCGTCGAGGCGGAGCAGTCCCCGTCGAGCGGCTCGCCGAGGCCGCTCGCCTGCGTCTCGCAGACGAACGGCGTCTGATGCGGGCTGTAGAGGACGGGACCGGCGATCGGATGATTGACGACGGTCAATTGCACGGCCGCCTTGCTGCCGCGCATCGCCGCCTGGACGGTATTCGATCCGACGTTGAGCCCGGTCACGAGCCCGACGAATGTCTTGTCGGGGGCAACTTTGAATGCCGCGCTCGCATCGTTGCCGTTGACGCGGACCGTGAGATTTTTCGCGGTGAGGTTCGCGGGACCGGCGATTTGGAGAAGAACGTCACCGCCGCTGACCAACTCGGCCCTCGTCGAAAGCGCGCGAATCTCGAGTCCAGCTCCCGCAGGCGTGCTGGCGGCAGGTCCCGCGGCTTTCTGCTGCGCCGCGACGGGGGCGGCCAGGATGCCGACCACTGCAACGAATCCGATTACCGCGATGCGCTTCATCGCAAGTCCTCCAAAAAACCGGATATTGTTCAAGCTGCTGGATGACCGGTCCGGCGGACCGATGTTTAAAGAGGCCAATAACATAGCGCGAAACTGAGTCCGCCGTTTGCTTGACGTTTCACATCGCCGTCAGTTACAAGAGTTGGCTGCTCTCGCACGGCTGGGCAGATCAAGGAGACATGAATGCAGGTGAGTATTCTCAAGCGGGTGGCATTGGCGCTCGGCCTTCTGGCGGTGCTGCCCCTGGCAGCCTCCGCGCAGGAGGCGACCCTGAGCGGTACCGTCACCGATTCGACCGGGGGAGTCCTGCCCGGCGTGACGATCACCGCGACGCACACGGCGACGGGCAATACCTTCGTGGCCGTGACCGACGAACGAGGCGGCTACCGCGTCCCGGTTCGCGTCGGGCTGTTCAAGGTAGACGCCGAGCTTCCCGGCTTCGGCACGGTGACGCGGCAGGTGGACCTGCTGGTCGGCCAGGTCGCGGTGCTGAACCTGCAGATGGCGCCCTCGACGGTCCAGGAATCGGTGACGGTCACGGGTGAGGCGCCACTGGTGGACACGGCGACGTCCACGCTCGGCACCAACGTCGATCCGCGGCAGATGCAGGAGCTGCCGGTCAACGGCCGCAACTGGATGGACCTGACGCTGCTCGCGCCGGGCAGCCGCGCGAACGCGGTGGCCGAGACGCCGATCAACTCGACGAGCTCGAACATCCCCTTCCAGCTCAATCTCGACGGCCAGCAGGTGACCAACCAGGTGGCGCTCAGCTTCGGGCAGCCGCGCTTCAGCCGCGATGCGATTGGCGAGTTCGAGTTCGTGTCGAACCGCTTCGACGCCTCGCAGGGGCGCTCGAGCGGCATCCAGGTGAACGCCATCACGAAGTCCGGCACCAACACGCCGGGCGGCACGTTCTCGGGCTACTTCCGCGACTCGAACTTCAACGCGGCCGACCCGGTGGCGACCGATGCGACCGGCAAGCACATCGTGCTGCCGTACCAGAATCAGCAGCTGAGCACGACCTTCGGCGGCCCCATCGTCCGGGATCGCGTCCACTACTTCCTGAACTACGAGTTCGAGCGCGAGCCGCAGACCTACGTCTACAACACGCCGTACCCGAAGTTCAACACGACGCTCTCCGGCGTGCGCCGCCAGGACACCGAGATGGGGCGCTTCGACTTCCAGTTCAACCCGCAGATGCGCTTCACCGCGCGGGGCAACCGCTACGACAACCGCATTCCGTACGACTCGCGCTACACGGGCGGCTCCAATCGCACGCCGGCCTCGGCCATCGGGACCAACCGGCGCAGCGAGCAGGAATTCGGCAGCTTTACGCAGGTCCTGGGCCAGAGCATGGTCAACGAGATCAAGGGCGGCCACTCGCTCTTCCACTGGAACCAGTTCGCGCACGTGAACAACGCCAACAGCCTCGTCGGCCAGACGCAGGGACTCGGCGCGCCGGTCATCCTGCTGCGCGGCTTCACGCTCGGCCAGACGCACGCCATCACGCCGCAGAACATCCGTGAAGAGGACTGGGACATCCAGGACGCGTTCACGATGTCGTTCAACGCGAAGGGGCGCCACGACACGAAGATCGGCGGCGAGTACATGCACGACTTCACGTGGGAGACCACGTGCCAGACCTGCATGGGGCAGTTCACGGCGAACAACGGCGCGCTGACGGCGGCCGTCATCCAGGACATGATCCGCGACGTCAACGACGTCACGACGTGGAACCTCGCGCCGCTCTCGGCGGTGACGACGCAGTACATCCGGAACGTCGCGATGACGAGCTCGCCGTTCTCCCGCCCGACGGGGAACAACGGCTTCACCGAGTACGCGCCGCGGCACGTCGTGGCGTGGTGGGCGCAGGACGACTGGCACGCGACCAGCAAGCTGACGCTGAACCTCGGCGTCCGCTACGACGCGCAAATCGGCGAGTTCGTCAACTGGGTGGAGTTCAAGCCGTTCATCGACGCGAACCGGCCGAACGATCTGAACAACGTCGCGCCGCGCCTCGGGTTCAACTACGCGTGGAACGACCGGACGGTCATCCGTGGCGGCTACGGCATCTACTACGGTGAGGCGACGGGGCAGCCGCCGCTCTTCACGCTGCGCTACGTGCAGCAGATCGCGATGACGGTGCTCAACGACGGCCGCCCGGACTTCGCGGTCAACCCGTTCAATGGTCCGGCGCCGACCTACGATCAGGCGAAGGCGCTGCTCTGCGCGTTCCAGCCGAATCCCGCCGCGCCGACGTGCAACCTGCGTCACAGCACGCAGAACTTCGCGGCGCCCGATCTCGTGGATCCCTACAGCCACCAGGCGTCACTCGGCTTCGCGCGCCAGGTCGGCAGCCAGGCGTCGCTCGAGGTGGACTGGGTGTACACGGGCGATCGCGCGCAGCTCAATACGCGGAACGTCAACGTCGCGTTCAACCCGGCGACGGGCCTCCCGTATCCGCTCGTCGGCGCGCAGGCGGCGGCCAATTACATCAATCGTCCGTATCCGGGCTGGGGCACCGTCCAGTTGAACCGCAGCGACGGCCAGCAGAACTACCAGGCGCTCCAGACGGCATTCACCAAGCGCATGGCGAACCACTGGCAGGCGTCGGCGTCGTACACGCTGTCGCGCACCAGGCAGCTCGACCAGCTGCCGCTCAACCCGGGCTGCCAGTATCCGGTGACGACGGTTGCGGGATCGGGCGTCTATCGGTGCGATGTGGCGGTGACGCTGCCGGAATACATCTCGGAGAACGCGTGGTATTCCGGGAAGGATCAGCACAATCGCGTGACCTTCAACGGCATCTGGGAGGCGCCGCACGGACTGCAGTTGAGCGGCCTCTACATCTTCGGCGACAACGGATGGGAGACGGCGCAGGCGGGCGTCGACGTGCTCAACCAGGGCGCGACGGGCCAGACCTCCGCGCAGGGCCGCCTGCGGCAGAACGGTACGGTGATCCCGCGCAACGGGCTGAACCTGCCCGCGATTCACCGCGTCGACATGCGGCTGCAGAAGCGGCTCTCGTTTACCCAGAAGTTCAAGGTCGATGGCATCTTCGAAGTGTTCAACGTGCTCAACCGCCAGAACTTCGATCCGACGCTGTTCGAGCTCAACGAACAGAACGCGCGGTACGGGCAGCCGAACCAGAGCGTGACCACGGCCTACTCGCCGCGCATGCTCCAGTTCGGCTTCAGGACGCAGTTTTAGGCTTCAGGACAATCTGCCGGGTCCGAAAGGACCCGGCCTACGCTACCGACACTCTGCCGGGTCCGAAAGGACCCGGCCAGAGCGGATCGCGTCCGCTGCCCCGCCGTCATCGCGGTCCGGACGTCCACGAGAATCTCGAGCAGCGAGTCGATCTCGTCCTGGCAGGCGAGGTGGAAGCCAGCGCACGCCTGCTGCAGCGCGACGCCCTTGTTGCCGCCGCCGCGTGGCAGCAGGCTGACCGCCTCCGCGCCGCCGAGCGCCCGCGCGTCGGGCAGGCGGGCGACCACTCGATCGATCGCCTCGACCGCGCGCCGCTTGTCGCGCGCGTTGCGGTAGTGAATCGTCAGCGAATAGCGCTTGTCTTCGATCACGATGCCCGGGTCCTCCGGAAGCCGGCGTTCCAGCTCGCGTGCCCATTCGGTCGCCGGCGTGGGGGAGACGATGCCGGGCGGCGGCGGCTCGAGGCCGTGGTTGCCGAAGAGGTACCACACGGGAACGCCTGCCAGCCGCTCCGAGAGGTCGTCGAGCGCGCGCCCGGAAATGATCACGCAGGGATACAGCCGCGCGGCCTCGATGAGGAGCCGGCGGGTCGTTTCGCGCATGCGCGGCTCGGCCCGCCGGGGGAATGTCGCCTCATTACTGGCTGGGAGTATAATCCGCCATCCTCGATACTTCGTTCAAAGGAGGCGGCATGGCCCTCCTCGGCTGGCCGCAAACGAAGATACGTAACTACCCTACAGTGTCATCAGCCCCAACATTCTTTGAGCGACACTTCGCGAAAGTCGCTGTCGGCGTCCTCGCCCTCGCGGCGTTCAATCTGATGTGGCGCCTGAACGCCGAGGTTGTCAGCGAATGGGATGAATCGCTCTACGCGATCAGCGCATGGGAAATGATCAGGAGCGGACGTTGGATTGGGACGACGTTCCTCGGGGACCTGGACTATTACAACGTGAAGCCACCGCTGAACGTGTGGCTTGTCGCCCTTTCGTTCAAGGCCCTCGGCGCCAGCCTCGTGTCGATGCGCCTCGTCTCCACGTTGTCGGCATGCTGCACGGTCGCCGTCCTGCAAGTCTGGGTTCGGCGCCTCACACAACCTGCCGTCGGGTTGCTCGCGGGTGTCGTCCTGGCGAGCAGCTTCGCATTCGTGTACGTCCATGCCGGGCGAAGCGGCAACGCCGATTCACTCTTCACGTTACTGATTTTGCTCACCGTCATTGCTTTGTGGGCCGCTCAGGACCGCCCGCGGCGGATTGTCTGGGTCGGGCCGCTCGCGGCGGCCGTCTTTCTGCTCAAAGGGATGGCGGTCTTGATGCCGCTGTCGATCGTTCTCGCGGTTGAGGTGTGGCGCCGAGCACACCGACGACGCCGCGAATGGATTCCCGTCACGTGTGCGTTGTTGCTGTTTGTGGTTCCCGTAGGCGTGTGGATATGGTCGCGGTGGAACTTGGACCAGTCGCGGTTTCTCGCCAGATTGTTCTTGTACGACTTCATCGGCGGGAGCTTCACGGTTCTCGAAGAACACGAAGGCGGCCCGCTGTACTACGCCAATGTCCTGCAGAAGTATCACTATGACTGGCTGCTGGCAGGCGCGGCCGCCTGGCTTCTATTTCCGATCTCGCGGTCCGAGCTGCGTAACGGGCTCAGGTGCTGGTGGAGCGCCAGTGAGACCAGCATCCTCCTCTGCTCGTGGGCCACGATCACGGTCCTGATCCCGACGCTGATGCGAACGAAAAACTCATGGTACCTGCAACCCTTCTATCCTGTGTTTGCATTCGGCATCGCGTGGCTCGTCGTCCGCGGTTTGACGCGTCCAGGAAACGTGCGAGGTTCGCGTCGCCGGCAGGTCGTTTTGGCCAGTCTCGTTGTGATGGTCTTTGCCGTGGCTGAGGGGCGTCTCGTGTCGTACTCGTACCACTATCGTGACCTGGAGCAGTCGCCTCAGGGCTTGCTCCTTGCAGAAACCGCACAGCTTGCGGGACAGCAGGTTTTTCGTGACCGGTGGAATTACGCCGAGATCTTTGTCGTTCGGGCGCTCATCGGTGCCGAGCACCGAACAGCTGAAGACCTTGACGCGTTTCTACGGGCGAGCCGTCCCGGAAATTACCTGCTCTCGACCGAGCCGATGGACCGATCCGACCTCTTCATGGTGCGATCGAACGGTCGTCAGTGGCTCTATCGGCGCACAGCGAGTACGGATCAGACGTCCTCGCCGTGTGATCCCGCCACATCAACGTGTGGCAATTTTCCCGCCCGGATGGCGATACCCGCCAGGGAATGACGGCGGCGCACCGCCCGCGCGCTATCGGATCACGCCGCGCCGGACCGCGTAGAGGACGATCTCGGCGGCGCTGTGGACGTCGAGCTTCTCCATGATGCGCGCCCGGTGGGTTTCGACGGTGCTGGGGCTGATGAAGAGGATCGCCGCGATGTCCTTGTTCGTCTTCCCCTCGGCGATCAGCTGGAACACCTCGCGCTCGCGGTCCGACAGCGACTCGTAGCGGTCGACGACGCCCGGCTCACCCGAGCGCTGCTTGACGTAGTCGTCCAGCATGAGCCGCGCGATGGCGGGGCTGAAAAACGACTTGCCCTCCGAAATCGCCGTCACCGCCTGCAGCAGATCGACGTCCGCCGAGTCCTTCAGCAGGTATCCGGCGGCGCCCGCCTGGAGGATCTGCGTCACGTAGGCCTCGTCCGCGTGCATGCTCAGCACGAGCACGCGCACGCTCGGCACGTGCTTGACGATCTGGCGCGTCGCCTCGACGCCGTTGAGCAGCGGCATCGCGACGTCGAGGATGGCGATGTCGGGCTTGAGCTGCTCGGCCTGGCGGACCGCCTCGCGGCCGTCGCCGGCTTCGGCAATCACCTTCCAGTCGGGCCGCTCCTCGAGCACCTTGCGCAGCCCCTGGCGCACGACGGTGTGGTCATCGGCGAGCAGGATGCGAAGCGCCATCGTTACCCCGCGCGCCGCATCGTGTCGTCCCCGGCGGGCGACTCGGTCGCGGCGACGTCGAGCGGCAGCGTGACGGCGACAATCGTGCCGCCGCCATCCCGCTCGCGAATGGTGAAGGTTCCGCCGAGCGCCTGCGCGCGCTCGCGCATCCCGATGAGGCCGAGACCGCGGCCCGACGTCAGCCGCGTGGCAACCGGACCGATGCCGCGGCCGTTGTCCTCGATGACGAGCCGCAGCACGCCGCGCCCCGAATTGAGCGACACGGTGCAGGCGGTCGCGCCGCTGTGCCGCGCGACGTTGCTCAGCGCCTCCTGCACGATGCGGTAGACCGCGACCTCGATGTCCGGCGCGAGCCGCGTTTCCAGCGTCTCGGCCAGCTGCGCCCGGATGCTGGTGCGGTGCGAGAACGTGCGGAGGTAGGTCGTCAGCGTCGCGGGGAGGCCGAAATCGTCCAGCGCCGACGGGTGCAGCAGCTGCGACATGTCGCGGACGCTGCGCAGCGCGTTCTCGCTGAGGTCGCGCGCTTCCTCGAGCGCCGTCCGGACGCGCGGCTCGACCTCGGTGCGCAGCGCGATGCCGATGTCCATCTTCACCGCGGTGAGCGCCTGGCCCACCTCGTCGTGCAGCTCGCGCGCGAGCGAGCGCCGCTCCTGTTCCTGGACGTCGACCAGGCGCGCCGACAGCCGCTCGAGATCCTCGCGGTTGTCCCGCTCGATGCGGCGCTGCCGGTCGATCTCGCGCTGCAGCCCGCTCACGTGGCGCGACGCCATCACCGCAACCAGCAGCGCGACGACGAGCGTGACGGCGCCCATCGTCAGCAGCCGCGTGCGGACCTGCCGATAGAGGAGGGTGATTTCCACCTGGCGGCGATCGTTGGCGACGTTCTGCAGCGCGGACAGCTGGTCGAGGATCTGCAGCACCGTGTCGCGCTTCGGCACGACGCGGTTGCGCAGGAGCGCCGCGGCGTCGTCGGGCGCCGTGAACGCGAGGTCGCGCGAGGCCCAGTAGTCGGCGAGGCCAGCCTGCAGGCGCGCCCAGTGATCGCGGTCCTCGGGCGACGACACTTCGGGCACGTAGCTGCCGAGCAACTCATCCACCTCGGTGCGCAGCCGCGTGAGCTCGGCGCGGTACGCGTCGCGGCGCGCGGCCGCGCGGTCAATCAGCGCGTCGCGGAGGTAGATGGATCCGAGCAGCACGTTTGTGCGCACTTTGGACAGCGTCTCCTCGCCGCGCACGTACGAGTCGTGAACGGTAGTCACCTGACGCTCGATCTGGAAGAGGCTGCGGACGAGCTGATACCCCCACAGCAGCCAGAGGGCGAAGACCACGGCAAAGCCGGCCAGCAGCGCCGCGCGGACGCTGCCCGCGCCGAACGCGCTGGCGTCGGATGCCGCGGAAGCGGGCATCCGCCGATCGTAACGCATGGCCGATGATGCCCGTTCGGAGGCGGCTCCGCCATAGGGCGGCGCGCCGGCGCCGAATACTGTCCCGACCGGATGGCGACAGGGACGGACGCCGCGGTACCTTTTTGAGGTCTCGTCTCGCTCCGAAAGTCACCCGCGACGCTTGTCCCCGTCAGCGGGTGGTGAGTGCGCGTAATCACATCCACACGGTCGCGGTGATTGCGCGCACTTTTTTGTACGGTTCAGGAGGTTCAGAGGGTTCAATAGGTTCAACCCCTTGAACCCGTTGACCCCAGTTCTTGCGCTCATCATCTTCGGCGCGGGCACGATCGCCGGCGCGCTCGGCGTCGCCCTGGGGCTCGGC
>Ga0137418_10000197_pt1 | contig 48730 bp, 38 predicted proteins | sample CZODoug3_1_2_16f_FD_122242 | JGI IMG/M metagenome (GOLD analysis project Ga0137418, IMG submission 122242) | Vadose zone soil fungal communities from Angelo Coast Range Reserve, California, USA - CZODoug3_1_2_16fungal (Hybrid Assembly) | ecosystem: Environmental > Terrestrial > Soil > Vadose...
ATGATCACGGTACTTCGCCAACTGCCCAGAAAGGTGAGGATCATGAAAGCTGTCAGGCACGCGGCAATCAGCGTTTCTCGCACCACTCCACTGATCGCGCTGCGGACAAAAATCGACTGATCAGCTAGCGGCGCTATCTGCAGCTGGGGGGGAAGTGTCGCCTTGATTTGCGGCAGAAGAGCTTTGATTCCGGAGATCACGTTCAACGTTGACGCATTCCCCGCTTTTTGGATCGTCAACAACACGGAGCGCTGCCCGTTGACGCGGACGATATTCGTCTGGGGCGGGAAGCCGTCGCGTACCCAGGCGACGTCTTTGATGTAGATCGTAGTTCCGTCAATGGTCTTGATCGGGATTCGATTCAGGTCCGCAATGGTCTGCGGCGCCGCGTTGGGAATCGATACATCGTATTCCCTGGAGCCAATCTTCGACGTCCCCGTTGGCAGGACCAGGTTTTGTACGCTGATCGCATTGACTACGTCCAGCGCGGATAGTCCCTTAGACTGCAATGCCGTGGTGTTCAGATCCACTTGCACCTGACGCTGTTTGCCGCCATAGGGATAGGGCACCGAAACCCCAGGCACTGTAATGATCTGCGTTCGAATGAAATTAAGGCCGTAGTCGTTGAGCTGTTGCTCTGACAGATTTTGCCCCGACAGAGCCAGTTGGAGGACGGGCACGCTCGATGCACTATAGGCAATGATGAGAGGCGGCGTCGATCCGGCAGGCAACTGCCTAAGCTGGGTTTGAGAAACCGCCGTAACCTGCGCAATCCCTTGTTGAATGTTCGCGCTCGGCTGGAGGAACACTTTGACAACCGCGATTCCATAGAGCGACTGCGATTCGATGTGTTCGATATTGTCGACGGTGGTGGTAAGGTTCCTCTCCGTAATAGTAACGATCCGATCGCTCATGTCTTGTGGAACAAGACCGTTATAGTTCCAGATGATGCTGACGACAGGAATGTCGATGGTCGGAAAAATATCCGTTGGAGTGCGAACGATCGCGAGTCCGCCCATAATCAGGATGAGTATGGACATCACCACGAAGGTGTAAGGCCGCCGTAATGCGAGTCGAACAATCCACATAAAGTTTTCCCGTTGCTGTTTTACGACTGACCCCAATGAGGCCGCCGTCTACTATTTCATTTCTTTTAGGCCGACGGCGCAGCCCGGACACTAGTGTTCTGAATCTTGTTCCCTAAGCAGCCTGCAAATCAGGGCGGCTCACAGCTGAACGATGTTGCGCATTAAGGCGCTGGCGCATGAACCGCCTCAGCCTGGCGCGTGCCCGGGCCAGTTGCGCCTTCACCGTTCCTTCCGGAACCCCCAAAACGCGTGCCGCTTCAGTTGTGCTTAGTCCATCCAGGGCACGCAACTGGAATGCCTTGCGCAAGGGCGGGGAAAGCTGCTCTACGAATTGCTTGAGGTACGTACCCAATTCCGACTTTCGACATTCATCTTCCGGACTTGGTCGCACGTCCGCCAACCGGTCTGCGACCGAGTATTCCTGCTCTTCCGTTAATGGCTCGTCAAGCGAAACATGGATTTGGCGCGGCCGTCTGCGCAAGTGCATCCGGGCAGAATTGGTGACAATGGCCGTCAGCCAAGTCGACAGTTGTGCTTCTCCCTTGAATTGGTCGAGATGCTTGTAAGCGGACAGCAGTGCGTCTTGAACCGCATCCTCTGCGTCGGCGGCATTGCCCAAGTATCGATATGCCCTTCTGTAAAAGGAAGGAAGATAGCGCGAGAGAACATCTTGCATTTCTCGAGTGCCGTTTTTGCTGATGCGAACGCTCAAGCGCGGTTCGTTTCCGATGTTTGCTTCTGCTGTATGCATTTTTTCTTGTCTCCCCGTTCAGACAGGAAAATGCACGCCCCCTTCCAAATCAGCTAGAGCCGACTTGGCTGTGTATTTTCAGCGATATGGAGGAATTTGGGTCTTGGGATTACCTTGTGAAAGCCGCGGGAAGCATTCCACCGCTTGACACACTGTCGACATTTCGACAGTGAAGCGGATCTTAGTTGTCTCGGCGCAGACGCAAGAATTGTAGACAGACACCGTGAGATTTTGACTCCTGCTCCGGCACGTCTTAGATGAAAGTACTAACTTAACTAGGAGTCTTGGCCCTTTGCAAACGACTGAAAGTACAGAGCCGCCTTCGCAGCGAATCGGGGGTGTATAGAGGCGGGACTGCGAAGGCGACTCTGCGTTTGGCGTGGTTGCATTGTTTGTTGTGATGCCGCGGTTCCAGAGTGCGTTGCGATTTAATGAAAATCACGGTTGAACTTGGCCTCCAGCTCCCGTTTTTGTGTTGGCATAAGAAGTGCACTCAAACTTTGTGGATCAGCCTCTGCAACCACCGAGCGTTCGGGAACGGGCTGAAGGGCCGCGGCGCTGCGAGCAGGAAGGCAAATGTGATTCCGCTGGACAGTTGATTTGAACTACTGCGACTGAACCGCACTTTGTGCAAGCTGAGTGAGAGGAGAAAACTATGGTCAAGGTTGCGATTGACGGCAGCGTTCAAGAGGCCCAACCCGAAGAGCTGCTCATCGATGTGATCAACCGTACCGGCGGGTCGGTTCCCCACGTCTGCTACCATCCGCAACTCGGCCCGGTTCAGACCTGTGACACGTGCATGGTCGAAGTGAACGGTCGCCTGGTTCGAGCCTGCGCGACGGCAGTCGCCGAGGGACTGAAGATCTCCACCAAGTCAGCCAAGGCGTCGGCTGCCCAGGTGGAAGCATTCGATCGCATCCTCAGCAATCATCTGCTCTACTGCACAGTCTGCGACAACAACAACGGTAATTGCACCGTCCACAATACAACGAAGTTGCTGGCCATAGAGCATCAGAAAATCCCGTTTCGATCGAAACCTTACGAGGTCGATAACACGAATCCGTTCTATCGCTACGATCCCGATCAATGCATTCTCTGCGGCCGCTGCGTAGAGGCTTGTCAGAACGTTGAGGTCAACGAAACGCTTTCCATCAATTGGGAAGATCCGAATCCTCGCGTGCTCTGGGATGGCGGCTCCACTATTGGAGAGTCGAGCTGCGTTTCGTGCGGCCATTGCGTCACGGTCTGCCCCTGTAATGCGCTGATGGAAAGAACCATGCTGGGTCACGCCGGGTTCTTAACCTCGATCAAGAAGTCCGCGCTAAGCGGCATGATCGACGTGGTCAAGGGCGTTGAACCGGAAACCGGCTACGGAAGTATTCTTCAGGTCTCCGAGGCAGAAGAGGCAATGCGCGAGCACCGCATCCGCAAGACGAAAACGGTTTGCACCTACTGCGGCGTAGGCTGCAGCTTCGATGTCTGGACGAAAGATCGCCACATCCTCAAAGTAGCGCCCGAGCATGGCCCCGCTAACGGGATTTCCACTTGTGTAAAAGGAAAGTTTGGCTGGGGACACATCAACAGCGAGGATCGGCTCACCACACCGCTGATACGCGAGGGAGGCAAGTTTCGTCAGGCAAGTTGGGACCAAGCTCTCGATCTAGTTGCGCGCAAACTCTCAGAGCTCAAGGCAAATAATGGTCCGGATTCACTCGCATTCATCTCTTCGTCCAAGTGTACGAATGAAGAAAGCTACCTCATGCAAAAACTGGCGCGAGCGGTGATTGGCACGAACAACATCGACAACTGTTCGCGCTACTGCCAGTCGCCGGCGACCCAGGGTCTATTCCGCACCGTCGGCTATGGCGGCGATTCGGGTTCCATCACTGACATGGAGAAGGCCGATCTTGTCATCATTATTGGTAGCAACACCGCCGAGAGTCATCCGGTCATTGCCACCAGGGTAAAGAGCTCTCATAAACTCGACGGGCAGAGACTGATCGTCTCTGATTTGCGGGAACATGAAATGGCAAGGCGCGCCGACCTTTTTCTGCACCCGAAGCCCGGTACAGACCTGGTTTGGCTGAGTGCGATCAGCCGCTACATGCTTGACAACAGCCTTGCCAAGACCAAGTTCCTCGATCAATGGACAAACGGGTTGGCCGAATATCGAAAGAGCCTTGAGCCTTTCACCATGGAAGCCGCTGCGCGCATTTCCGGAGTGCCCGAGGAAACTCTCAAAACCGTGGCACGGATGATCTCGGAAGCCAAAGCTGTATGCATACTCTGGGCCATGGGGGTAACTCAGCACAGTCAGGGCTCCGATACGTCCACCGCGATTTCCAACCTGTTGCTGATCACCGGCAATTACATGCGGCCGGGAACCGGCGCTTATCCGCTACGCGGTCACAACAACGTGCAAGGAGCCAGCGATCATGGATCCATGCCGAACATGCTGCCCGGTTACCAACTTGTGAATGATCCCGACGTGCGCCAACGATTTGAGGCAGGCTGGAAAGTAAAGTTGCCTTCCACCAAGGGACTCGACAATCACCAGATGGTGGAAGCAATTCACAGCGGCAAACTGAAAGCGATGTATCTGATCGGCGAGGAGATGAGCATCGTCGACTCCAACGCCAACTACGTCGGAGATGCATTCGCCAAGCTCGATTTCTTTGTCGTGCAGGACATCTTTTTCAGCCAAACCTGCCGATATGCGGACGTTGTGCTGCCCGGAGCTCCGAGCCTGGAAAAGGAAGGAACCTTCACCAGCACCGAGAGACGCATCCAGCGGCTCTACGAGGTGCTCGCACCTCTGGAAGGTTGCCGGCCGGACTGGAAGATCACCCAGGATGTTGCCAACCGGTTAGGAGCGGGTTGGCACTATCAAAATCCTTCCGAGGTCATGGATGAAATCGCGTCTCTGACTCCGATGTTCGCCGGCGTTAACTACGAGAGACTGGCTGGATACAAGTCCCTACAATGGCCCGTCGCGGCGGATGGAACCGACGAGCCTCTGCTCTATACCCAACGTTTTGCCTTCCCCGACGGAAAAGCGAAGCTATTTCCCGTTGCCTGGATTGGACCCACCGATCGGCCCGACTCTAAGTTTGATTTGCACCTGAACAATGGACGTCTTCTCGAACACTTCCACGAAGGAAACCTGACCTACCGTACCGACGGGATTCGAGAAAAGACTCCGGACACGTTTGTGGAAGTCTCCCCCGAACTCGCCGAAGAGCGCGGGATTCAAAGTGGGACCTGGGTGCAACTCGTTTCGCGCTACGGCCAGGTCCGCGTGCGCGCTCTTGTTACCGACCGCGTGCATGGGATGGAGCTATACATGCCCATGAACTCGGTTGAGAGTCCAGTGAACCGATTGACCAGCAGCCATACGGACCCAGTGACCAACACCCCAGCCTACAAAGAGACCAGCGTCAACCTGAAGGTCTTACCCGAAGCCGGTGAGAGTCCGTTACCCCGCAACAACTTCCGTTTCGGTCATCCCACGCCGCAAAATGGCGTGGAAGTCGAACGCAAGTGGAAGCGACCGGACTACGCCCCTCCGGGAAATGGCCTGGTGCAGTTGCAGACGAACAAATAACACGAGGAGAACCCGATGGCTCAACCGATTCCTCTGGAAATCCCGCCGCGCAATCCGCGGGCGGAACTGCGCTCATGCTTGGAACAGGCACCCGAAGAGCACGCAGAAGCGATCCTCGCTGCCTACGAAGTGTTGCAGGAGTTGCACAATCGTGGCGTGCTGGAGATCCTGCGCGGCGGGCTGGCGGCGAGCGACGAGATTCTGGAGAAAGTCGTGGACAATGCCAGGACGCCCGAGGCGATTCGCGCCATGAGGAATCTCCTTTTTTGGCGCCGCATTCTTGGCAGCATTGAGCCGGAATGGTTCCAGGGGATCTTTCAGGCAATTCCGGAGGGAATCGCGCAAGCGACGGCCGAACGGAATCAGCCGGTCAGCCTTTTTGGGCTGCTTCGGCGAGCGTTCAGCAAAGATAGTCTCCGCGGTCTGGCCGCGGCCGTCGCCTTTTTGCAGGCCTTTGGACGTCACCTGCACGCATCAGAGAAACAGCCCACGCAAACCACTATCGCCTAAGGTCGCTATTGAATTGCGCTATCGCGACAGAGATTGGACATGACAACTGCAAGAATGGAACAGCCCATTGGAATGAATGCGGAGATGCGCTACGGAACTCCGACTTCCCTCCTTTCGCGATCACTCTTGCGAAAGGCTTTGACTGCCGCTGGCCCTCCCTGGTTGCCGGCGGTGCTGGTCCTCGGATCGATTGCTGCGGTTGCCTATGCCGACTTCATCGTCACAGCGATCTCGCTAGGGTATCTCTATTACTTGCCTCTTGGAATCGGCGCAATGTTTCTGCGCAGCCGGGTCAGCTATGGACTGATCGTCGTTTGCGTATTTCTGCATGACCTTTTCGGGCCTCCTTATTCCAGCGCCGGGGCCCGCATTACACACAATCTGACGGCGGCTGTCGGTTTTACGTTTGTCGTCTACGTAATCCAGAGATACGTGAGGCAGAGAGAACTGCTCGACCGGGCAGTGCGCGAACAGCGCGATCAGCTTCTACACGACGTTGGACTGGCCGCGCAGGTTCAGAGGATGTTCCTGCCCAATCATCGGCCCTCCATCGCAGGACTCGAGATCGCAGGCATGATGCAGCCCGCCAGAGGTGTGAGCGGCGATTACTACGACTACATCCCGATCGATGAACACACGGTCGAGGTAGTGATTGCTGATGTTTCCGGCAAGGGCGTTCCTGCTGCACTGCTGATGTCCGCCACGGCAGCTGCCGTTCAACTGGAGGCCACGGAGAAGCGGGACATGCTGGATGTGGTGGATCGATTGAACCGTGGGATCCATTCCGTATCCGACGGCAGCCACTACGTGACGCTCCTGTTGGCGGAAATTGACGCGCGCGGCCACTACCTTCGCTACGTCAACTGTGGCCACAACCCCGCCCTGCTGTTTCAAGCGGAAACCCGTGATGTTGTTCCCATGGACTCGTCCTGCTCCCCGGTCGGAATGTTCGATCATGTTGCGTGTGAAATCAAGCGAGCCGACCTCGCTGCGGGGGATATTCTGGTTTTATACACCGACGGTGTCACCGAGGCAGAGAATCGACAAGGTGAGGAATTTGGGGTGGACCGCTTGTCGGCCCTGATTCGACGCCGCCATGTGCTCTCCGCGGAGGCGCTGATGAACCATATCCTGGAGAACGTCGCCCACTTCTGCCGGGGCGTTGGCTTCAACGACGATGTCACCATTCTCGTCGTGAAATGTGGTTTTCAGGCAGCCTGAAGCCTTTGCATAACTTGATCTTCAGCTACGGCTTATCTGCGACGGGGATGGGGAGCTCTTCCTCAATCTTCAAGATCCTCCTTGGTGCATGTTTCCGGAACAAACGCTTCATGTCGGGCGTGAACTCACGCAGTAGATCCCCAATCGCATCTGAGCTCAGGGCGCCACTAAAGCGATTCATCGTAGCCCCGAAAGTCCGATCATGTCTTGGGTAGTAGGCATTCTGTAGCGCGCTGGTGAACAAAGCGCCCAGGAACTCGGATGTGTTGAAAGTGTTCTTGCCCTTGTCGTTCTTGGTGACCACCACTCTGGTCGTGGAATACCATGCCCGGGCCATAAGGGTTCGTTTGCGCGACGGAAAGTAGCGGGGATCCTGGTGCAGGATGGTCGACAGAGCAAATGTCTGGATGAATCTCCGCGATTCTGTATCCGCTAGAGTCGCGCCCAGTCGCTTTCCCCAGCCCTGCGCACCTCCGCCATAGTGGGGCCATTGCCCTGAGGCTTGGGCTAGGGTGGCCTGAAAACTCGCCGACACAAAAGTGTAAGGCGAATCCGTGCTCGACAGAAAGACTTTGAATTTGCAGCGCGCGGACAGGGGAGCGTAGCCCGGAATGGAACCCAAGGGTCCCGTCGTCCGAGCTTCTGTGGCGTTTGCCGGAGATTGGAACAATGTGTCTGGCACGCGTAGGCTGCACGGACTGGTCGCGACATGATCCGACGATCCGTTGATCGATGTCGCGTGGTTGTTGCCGGACCCGGCATGCGCGGGAATCGCAGAGGGTAGCAACGCCTCTTCTGGGATAGCTGATGTCTGCCCGTTGCCGCGGCCCTGCGTCATCACGATCACAATCGTTATCAACAAGACGTGCGTTACGAACGCTATTCCTTGATCGACGGTACTCATTTCAACACCGTTGAGTTGATCCACGCTCATATTGGTCCCATCGAGAAGCCGCATCTTCTGCTGCAAACCTGACTCGCTTGCTCTCAAGCATTCACCTCTCCAAACGCTCGCTCTGAGCAAGGCGTAAGCAGCCGCTCTCTACATCTTGTCGGATGGGAAATCGATCATCGCAGTGTCAGCAGGCGGACACGTTGTCGGCAGGTTGACCGTGCCGGTCTCGCTTTTTCTCAGCGGGAAACGCACATTAGGGTTGTCAGGTCAACACAATCAACAGCATTCCTCGTGAGCAATGTTTGGAAGTCCGCTTGCATCTTGGAGAAACGGAGGAGATACCGATGAAATTCGCAAGTCGAACTGCAAGTTACAGTCTGCTTTTTCTTACCATGCTGGGGGCTGCGTTTGCTCAGCACGTCCAAACCGACTTTGATCACAAAACTAATTTCTCTCAGTACAAGACCTATTCCTGGCAGGACATCAAGCCTGCGGACTCGCTGTGGGACGCCCGCATCAAGAACGCCGTGGATGCGCAATTGACCGCCAAGGGATTGACTCAGGTGGACAATGGCGGCGACATCTCCATCGTAGCGATCAAGACGACGCATACTGAACGAACCCTGCAGACGTTTTATGACGGCTTCGGTGGGGGATGGCGCTGGCGGGGATTCGGAGGAATGGGTGAAGCGACTACGACCGAACAGGACTACAAGGAAGGAACCCTCGTGGTTGACCTGTACGACGCAAACAGCAAGCACTTGATCTGGCGCGGTAGTGCTGAGGACACGCTGTCCGACAAGGCGTCGAAGAATGAAAAGAACCTGGACAAAGGCGTGGCTAAGATGTTCAAGGGCTTTCCTCCGTCCGCGAAAAGCAATTAACCAGCAAGATGCCGCCACGCGAGGGTCGTTTGCGCGGCGGCGGTTCGAACGAGACTTGAAGAGAGGATTGAAAAATGCAAACTCGCAAGCTTGGTAATTCAAACCTGAACATCACTCCCGTTGGCCTCGGCGCTTGGGCCATCGGGGGCTCAGGCTGGGAGTTCGCTTGGGGATCGCAGAACGACAACGATTCCGTCGCCGCGATTCACCGTGCGCTCGAACTCGGCGTCAACTGGATCGACACGGCCGCCATCTACGGTCTGGGACACTCCGAGGAAGTGGTGGGCCGCGCGCTGAAGGACTGGCGCGGCCCTAAACCTTACATCTTTACCAAGTGCGGGCTGCGCGGGAATGCCAAGGGTGAGGTGCAGAAAGTTCTGAGCGCCGACTCAATTCGCGGCGAAGTCGAAGACAGTCTTCGCCGCCTTTCTGCGGATGTAATTGATCTCTACCAAATCCACTGGCCTCCCGACCCTGACTCTTCCGCCCTTGAAGAAGGATTCTCCACACTCGCCAATCTGAAGCGGGAGGGCAAGGTGCGCTGGATTGGGGTCTCGAATTTCGATGTCCAACAGCTGCGTCGCGCCCAGGCCATCGCACCGGTAACTTCTCTGCAGCCTCGGTATTCTCTTGTACACCGCGAAGTCGAAGACGAGGTTCTACCATACTGTCTAAGTGAAGGAATTGGAGTCATCGTCTATTCCCCAATGGCATCCGGTCTTCTGACCGGCGCCATGACTCGCGAGCGTGCAACCAAGCTCCCCAAGGACGACTGGCGTAGGGATCATCCCGACTTTACGGAGCCAGATCTCTCTCGCAACCTGGCGCTGGTCGATCGTCTGCGGGAGATCGGCAATCGCTACAAGCGGTCAGCCGGCGAAGTCGCAGTCGCCTGGACGCTGCATAATCCGGCAGTGACTGGAGCCATCGTTGGGGCGCGAAACGCCGGGCAGGCCGAGCGAGCCATGCGCGCCGGCGAACTACGCCTGACGGATGAGGAAGTGAACCAGATCGAAGCCTTCTTCGCCGATGCTGCGGCATGATGGAATTTCAAGACGGGGTTACGGACCGATCGTTGGGTTCAACCCAACCAGTTCAAGCCACTAATTGCGACCGGAAAGACGCTGGATGAAGCCGTGGCCGCAGCAACCAACCAAGGACGTTAACGCCAAGTGGGGCAGTGGCTCGGTATCTCCGAATGTCTTTACAAAAATGGTATTCAGCAGTCGGATCACCAGCCGCAGTGAGAGTCGGTAGTTACATCAGCGAGACCCGGACGCGTCAGTAATCACGCCTCTCACCCGGCAACCGCACCACAAAATGACCGTAAAGCCATTCGCAGAACCGTGCTTCGACGGCCGGACTTGCACACTCAAAGCTCATTCCAGCTTTCCCGTGCTTGTCATCCCAAATGATGGTCGCTTCGGCACTCATTAGGAGATCAGTATTGGGAATTGCAAACGCGATGTCTAGCTTCTGGCCAACCGTACACGAGGAAAACATACTCACTGCCATCCCGCGTTGGCTAAGATTGATGGTCGTACATTGCAACATCGTTCCCGTTGCTGTCCGTATCGAAACAGGTAGTTCGACCGTCAGTCTGAAATATACCTGGGAATTGCGCAGCATCCGTCCGTACGCGGTGCGCAGTAGGTTTCTGCTTTGCCGTGGGACGAGTGGACGCTCGATGATCAAGGCATCGTCCAGCGCAGGCGTCTCTTTGACCTGCTCGCCCCATCCCACCGCAATGACGACTACGTTCTGATTGGGACGTATTTCTCGCGCACTCCGCAGAATTGTGGTACATCCGGAGTCATTGTCAAAGTCCAAGACCAGGGCATCGAACTTTTCTGACGAAAGCTTATCCATCACATCGGATTCGAGAGCGCAGTCATGCGTCTCGACAAAAAGCTCGTCGAACAGCTGAGAGAGGATGACGACCAACGCTGGATCGCGCGTGAACAATAGAGCCTTCATTCGGCGGCCGTGTTTTGCATCCTGGCCGCCGCTCGGATCTCCTGCTCCCTGCTCGATAGGAGGGGCATCACCTGTCAAATGCAACTTGGCTTGCTCTGGAGTAAGTTTTGTCGACTTCGGAGGTATATACCTCTTCCGATCATTCTTCGAGGCCAACGGCATACCTCTTGGTTCGACTTAAGACGCTATAGAACGGTCCCGGGGAGGGCTGATCTTCGTTAGCTTTCCGCTTCTTACGGCGATGAGAAGCGCCGACGCGCCCAGGCGCTCCCCATGACAGCTTCCGACCTGGCAAACCTGTATCGAGTGAGAGTATCCGAGGTCTCGGCGTGGAAGGTAGCGCAAAGAAACGACAGGAGACCGACAAGGCAATCGGCCAACCCTGTTCGACGAAAGCGCTTCAAGAGATTTCTCGATGGAGCTCAAGTTTGCCGCGGCCCGCTTTGTAAAACACCTCGCGCGTCGAAACCGGTTCAGGGCGCACCGAGGTGAGAGTGAGTATGTGCAGACCCGGGAACAGGTTCTTCAGAATATATTCAGCCGCGAAGATGGTGCCGTCAGCTCGCCAAATATTGCGTAAGCCGACAGACACACCTGCCTTTTGGAATAGCCCCCATTCTCGTTCGTTGTAGTCGCGTGTTGAGTTGTACCCGAGACTGTCGAGTGTTCTGCCGATCAGGTCGATTCTTGTTCTGCCAATCAAATCTGCCACCGCGATATTCGCGTCAACGATGACACGGTCGTTCTCAACGATCAGGGCAGGGAGTGGGCAATTGAGAAACATTGCCCGCAAGTGCTGATCTTTGAGCCTCGACCTCGTGCGCCGGGTTCGCTTGCGGATCCATCGATCGACTTCGGATCTCAAGGCAAACACCATCGCCCCCTTTTTCACAGCTAACCGTCGAATGGGAAGCTTGTATATCTGCTCCCAGCGTTGGACGGTCCTGACGCAGGCTCCCATGTGGCTGGCAATTTCCTTCCATGACCGCAGCACTTCGGAATCAGACAAACCAGTCAAATCGCGATTCGAACTACCCGCTGGTCGCGGCCTTTCGCCCGTCGCGTGTTCTACGACGACCACGCCGACCTGTTTCACCCTGCCCGTTGCGTCCTTCAGCGGGAACAGGTGATCGACCCAACGTCCCCTCCCAGCTCTGGTCGGTAATACTCCAGTGATCTCGAGATTCAAAATAGGTCGGCCGGTAGTGAATACTTGCTTGACAGCAGGCTCAACCCGCGACGCAACTGCACCAAGAATTTCCCGCAGACTCTTTCCGAAATGGGATTCGGCCGGGATGCCATTCATCGCAGCAAGGCCAGAATTCAGTGCCCGGTAACGCAGGCGGTCGTCAAAGATGGCCAGACCGATGGCCGAATGGTCAAAAACATCGGCTAAGATCCGTTCCGCACCCTTCATCTTTTCACTGGTCGGGTTACGCGCCATTTGTCGGTGCTCCTCGAGAGATCATGTTCATCTCTGAGTGTACGATTGAAAACACGCGCTCGCACCCTCAGCACAATACGGCCATCTACTTATTAGCGGTCTTCTTTATTGGCGGTCTTCCTATTAGTCCTCTTCGTATCATGGTTTGCTTGGTCTCGTTCAAGGGTGTTGCTCCGGCTATCCGCGCCCGCGTAGCTGATGCGCCAGATCGAGTTCGAGCCGTCATCGCTCACCAGCAGCGATCCGTCCTGAGCTACCGTAATCCCGACCGGCCTTCCCCAGACGTGTCCGTTATCCACTACAAATCCGGTGAGGAAATCTTCGTACTCGCCGCTGGACCGCGTTGTCTGGTGCAGGGGTACGCGGATCACTTCATAGCCGGCGCGTACCGACCGGTTCCATGAACCGTGCTGGGAGGCGAAAATATCCCCCCGATATTCGGAGGGAAATTGTTTGCCCGAGTAGAATGTTAGCTGGAGCGATGCGTTGTGCGGCTGCAACAGCACGTCAGGCACAAGGATCTTATCTCTCAGCTCCGGATGCTTGCCCTCATGGCGCGGATCCTGATGACCGCCGATGTACCACCACGGCCAACCGTAAAAGCCGCCTTCCTCGACGTGAGTGATGTAGTCGGACACGAGATTATCTCCCAGTCCGTCGCGCTCGTTGACCGAGCACCACAACTCGCCGGTTTGCGGATTGATGGCCAGCCCACCTCCGGCGTTGCGGATCCCAGACGCATACACTTGCATGCCTGAGCCATCGGGGTTGAACACCAGGATGTCGGCGCGATTCGTTTCTGCCGGGGTGGTGTCGGTGTCGTCTACATTCGAAGCCGACCCGACAGCAACGAACATCTTCTTGCCATCGGCTGTGAACTGCATATCGCGGGTCCAATGCCCCCCGCCGGGAGGCAGGTTGGCGATGTGCTGCGCCGGCCCGCCTGCTTGCAAGTCTCCGTTTTTATAGGCGAACCGGACGACTGAGTCCGTGTTTCCGATGTACACCCAGTCAGGGTTGTCGCCGGGAGGAAAGAAGGCGATGCCATAAGGCTGATTGAGTCCGGTGGCAAAAACGCTAACCTGCTGCGGTTCGCGATCGCTGGTAATTCCACGGAGTACTTTGATCTTCCCGCTGCCACTTTCTGCCAGGAAAACGTCGCCGTTTGGGGCAGTCCGGAGCAATCGCGGATTCTCGAGTCCCGTTACATATTGCTGAACGGTGAATCCGGCCGGGGCTTTCGGCCACGCGTCGCGAGGACGGGCGACCAATCGAGGTCCGTTGCTGGCTGACGTGGTGACGTACGGCACTGGAAGATCTTGCGCTGTGATCTTGCGAACTTTCCCGGGCTGCTCAAAGCGGAAATCCGTAAAGGGTGCCGGCGGAGGAGGGGCATGCGTCTGGACTGGTTTCGCCGCGGGAGCTGCAACATCGGTCTTTTGCAGGTTTTTGTCTAGACCCTGCGAATTCTTGAGCGACTTAATGTAAGTGACAATTTGCCATCGGTTCTGTTCGGACAGTCGGGCCCAGGACGGCATGCCGTCGCGAACGGACCCGGTGGTGATAAACCAGAAAACCTCTCCATCCGATGCCGACTGCGCTGGCCCCTTGGATAGCGCCGGAACGTTGCCGCCTCCCGCCGCGCGACTTCCATGACAGGAACTGCAGTTTGTCGCATACAGTCTTGACCCGGCTGCGATAGCTGTTCGCTGCTGTCCATATGGATTCTTCAACCGGACGCTGGACGAGGGCGCATCGTGGAAGCTCGCGACTTGCGCTGTCAGCGGCGAAACGGAAAAAATCCATGGCATCGCGCAGATTGCAGCCGTAACTAGGTACGACCGGACTTCGACTCTCAAGGCTCTCCTCCATCGACTCAGATGGACTCAATGGAAGCAACTTCCTTGCCATCGCGAGGAGCTATCACAACAACGAGATGCGGGTTTGCTTTGACCTGGAGGTGTCGGCAGGCGGACACGACGACTAAATGCTGACGCGCCGCCAGACTTATTTCAGTCGCTTACTGAAACAGGATCTTGGCCATCATGCCTTTGTCTTCGTGATTCAGCAAATGACAATGGAACACCGACATGCCCTTGATGGCGGGGTCAGTAAAATCCAGGATGACATCGACAGAACCGTGATACGGAACATTCACGGTATCCAGCCACGCAGGATGCTCGAGCGGCCTGCCGTTCTCTGCGTAAGCCAGAAAGTGCACCTGGTGAATGTGGAAGGGATGCAGCTCGGCAGTCTCGTTGACAATACGCCAGTGCTGATAGGTGCCCACGCGGACGCTGGTCATTGGACTCGCATCGGGCGCAAACTTGCGGTGATTGATGTAGAAGCCGTTCTTGTCCTCCGTGAAGGTGACAACGAAGTCGGGTGCGAACTTCTTCAGCGGCTCGCTGTCGATCGGCTTGTAAGGCGGCGGGCGATTTTCGAGGGCATGCCCCGGCCCAGGCGCTCGATCCGTTGTCGACTGAACCGCTCTGGGTTGCACCACGTCTGCCAGCACCATCCCCGGATTGGGATCTCCGTCGGGACCCGTATCTACACAAAGCGTACGCAGAGCACTGTGGGCTCCAGGCGGTGGACCGGTGACGATCGTTTCCAGCCTTCCCGCGGGGGCCAGCAGCAGGTGGTCGGCGACACGCGTCGGGCCTTTCGGTTGGTGGTAGACGAGGGGCATACCGTCCAGCGCCACGATTTCGAATGCCTGCCCATCCAGCTGCACATCCAAATAGCGATCGGGCGAGGCGTTCACAATGCGCCAGAACTGACGCTCGCTAGGCGCGATTTCGATTCGCGGTCGAATGACCCCATTCACGGTAAATACTTCTTCTGCTGCCTCTGCTTCTCCGCCACATCCTTTGGATGGGATCTCGACCTGATGCCTGAGTGCGGCCGCATGTGGGTCATGCTCAATGGAGCGTCCGCGCACCACGATCACACGCTCACGGAGCCGGGCTACCTGGGGAGCATAACGTTCCATTCCCTCGATGACGATCGCTCCTGACATTCCGTCCAGCGCCTGGCGGTGACTTTCGCCGTGTGGATGAGTGTGGTACCAGAATAGGCCTGGCGGATGATCCCGTGGAATCTCGACGGAGTAGTGCAACACCTCGCCAGGCATAGCAATCATGCCGAGCACGTCATCCTGAGGGGCATTCGGCGAGACGGCGAGGCCATGAAAGTGCAGGTTCGTCATGTTCCTGCAAGGATTCATGGCACAAGTCTCGCCGGATTCGGCAGGAAGATCGTTGAGGTAGTTGATTTTGAGCGTGTCCCCCGGGGAGGCTCGGATCACGGGAGCATCCGTGCCGCCGTTGAAAACGAAAGCGTCCCGGCCATTTTCATTCTCGGCGCGAAGCGTAAAGGAAACGACGTGATTCTTGGCGCTCACCTGCGGGGGTTCCGGCAACACGACCGTCTGAGCGTGGCCTCGCGCAGCAAGAAATATCTGCGCGGAGATAAGAAGTAGGGTCTTTGTCTTTGTCATCGCCTCGCTCGCTTTGCGCCCGGCTATCGCGATACGATCACCACTTCTTCTCTCGGCATCGCGTCCAGCGTCGGCGCGTCGATATTCAGATGTGCCATCACCAGTTCAGGCGGAGTATGGGACAACCATTCCGAAAGCGACAGATCCTGGTAAAAGGTGCTCTTGAACATCTCCAGGAAGATCAGATCTGAATCCCCTGTATTCTCGACATAGTGCAACAGAGTTTTTTGCACGTACCCGACGTCTCCCGCCTGAAAGTCCACCGTGCGAGCGCGGTTCCCGGTCGCCACCACGGTCATTCTTCCCTTGCCCGAGATGTAGTACTGCCACTCGTCGGCGTTGGGGTGCCAGTGCAGCTCCCGCAACCCTCCCGGGTGTAGCGTGACCATTGCCATCGCAATCTCGGAGACCTTGAAGGTGCTCGCATCCACGATGCGTACCTCTCCGCCTTCTGTGCGCTTGGTTGGCGGCGTTTCCATCGTACGAAAGGCGAAATCGGCCGGGGACCTCCCCCGTGCTCCCGCGGCTGCTTTCTGGTCCGCCTCCAGTGCTCCGGGAACTTTAGTCTGGAAAATGAAGAGCTCTTGCTTGGGAAGATTCTTCAAAGTCGGTTCGGCAAAGCCAAAGTTCTTTGCAAGGACCGCTTGGGGCAGGTGCGCCATTGAGTCGCTCAGCAGGACCGTCTCTGATTCCGAGAAATCTCCATCGTCGAATACCAGCATGAATTCCGCGCCGTCCGGCTCCAAACCTTGAATGGAATGTGGGATCCCGCTGGGGAAATACCACAGATCGTTTTGTTTCACGTCGGCGACAAAGCTCTTACCGTCGCGATCAATGGCCGTGATTCGTGCCGTCCCGTAGAGCATGATCGCCCACTCGTTCGCCGTGTGCCAGTGCAGTTCACGAACGCCTCCGGCGGTGAGTCTCATGTTTACGCCTGCCATGGACTTCGAGACAGGCAGTTCGCGAACGGTCACCTCGCGTGACCATCCGCCTTCGTAAGTTCGCTTGTTGGCAAGAGAGAAGGGATATTTGAATGTTGGAACCAGGCTCTTGGAATCCGTGTTGGGGGGCCATGCGGAATCCTGGTTCTGTCCGTCCATGGTCGCATTCGTGGGACCGGGATCAGTAGCGCTTCTGCCGGTCCGCGGTTGGCTTTCCTGCGCCCGAGCTCCGCTCACCGCCACACTGCCCGCCGCAACAGCCAGGGCAGCCGAGCCCATTCCAAGAAACCCGCGACGCGACAATTGCTCGGTGCTGCCATCCTTGTCCATGGTGCGTAACCCTCCTTATGTACAATCGGCCCCTAGCGCGCCTTCCCCGGACTAGCCGAGGCCGCCATTTAACAGGAAGCCAACTCAACAATCCCTGTGAGTTCCACGTATTCTTCCTCCGACAATTGCAATGCTGCTGCCTGTACGTTTTGCTCAAGATGCGCAATCGATGAAGTGCCGGGGATGGGCAGCATAACCTGCGACCTTTTGAGCAACCATGCCAATGCGATCTGGATGGGTTTCGCTCGGCGCGCATTCGCGATTCTCTCCAGCAGCCGGCCGGCCACAGTCCCCGCTCCGAGCGGAAACCACGGGATGAATGCGATCCCGTTGCGTTCGCAATAGTCGACAACGTTGTCCCATTCGCGGTCGGCGAAACTGTACCGGTTCTGGACCGACGCGATCGGTACGATTCTCCGCGCTCGCTCGATGTGTTCCACCGTTACATTCGACAACGCGACGAACCGGATCTTCCCTTCTGCCTGCATGTTGGCCAGGGTTTCAATGGATGCGTCGAGAGGCACCACGGGATCGGGCACGTGCAGTTGGTAAACGTCGATTCTGTCCAGTCGAAGCCTCTTCAGGCTGCCTTCCACCGCTTTCCGCAAGTGCGCCGGGCTGGCATCGTGGGTCCACTGGTTCGGCCCAGGGCGATTCCATCCACCTTTCGTCGCGATGACCAGGTCTTTGGGGTAAGGTGCCAGCGCTTCCGCGATCAACTCTTCGCTGACATTCGGGCCGTACGAATCCGCAGTATCGATGAAGTTGATTCCCAGCTCGATGGCGCGGCGAAGAACGGCAATTGCTTTCGCGCGGTCCTTAGGTGGCCCCCAGACTCCGTCGCCCGTAAGGCGCATAGCCCCGTATCCAAGGCGGTTGACAGTGAGTTCCCCACCAAGTGGAAAGCTGCCGCTCGAAGCCGCCGACAGACTTGTAGTTCTCTTGCTCATATTCTGCCTCCAGACATTGCTTTGTTAGACGACGGCCTCGCTGTTCGGCGGGACGTCGTCGCCTTTACTGCGCGGCGTGCCAGCTCGAATCCGGGCCCCGCTCTAAGTCTTTTGCCACGGTCGTCGTCTTAGACCCGAGGTCCTTTTCGTACACACCGCCGCTTTTCGTAACCATGAAAGTCATGACGCCTGACGAGCGGTAATCCGCCGGAAACGCTACCAGCGCCAGGACGTCGGTTTTCCTGCTGCCGGAAGCGCGGTTATTGGGTCCGGCCGCAGTATCGCCTGTCACCGGTCGAAAATAGTACCCGTGGAAGGAAGACGATTGCTTGTCGGTGTTGGGCGTGCTGGTTTTAGTATTTGCAGCGCTCTCGCTGACGAGACTTCGGGCGTATTGACTGATTGGGTCGTCGCCTGTCGCTTCCTTCTCGCTGCTCTCTTTTGCCTTGGCCACTACATGACAAACCTGGATTGCGGTGATCTCATTCTCCCCGATAGTCCGGAATCGAATTTCCCCACTCCCGGCATCCGAATCGAAGTACCATGCGCCGTTCTTTGAGAGCAGCGGGATGGGGAAGGGCCAGTTTTCCGCGCCGACATAGAGTACTGTGCTTCCGTCGGGCTCTTGGACCAGACGGTGCATCTGCTGATACTTCTGGCTAAACCGCTCACGTTCGAGTTTGTCGCCGATCTCGTCGCTCGAGGACGTGACTTCCTTGTCTCCTCCTAGAATCCTTTCCAGAGCCTCCTCGTCGTTATTCTGGACAGCCTGGAACAGAGCCTTAGTCGCTTCCCCTGGGGACGAAAACGTTTGTGGTTGCACTCCCTGAGCGGGACTCAATTGTGAGCAGCCCGCCGCCAGCAATCCAACAGCGGCGAGCGTAGCCATCCAGCTGAGCCTCGGTCTTGGAGATGTTTCGGATATCAGATTCGTTGTATTCATGATTTCGTTCTCCATATCGTAGAGTGCTTTCTGTAAATGAAACCGACCTTCACCGATGACCGCCACCACCGTGAAAGCCTCCCCCACCGTGGAAGCCGCCACCGCCGCGGAATCCTCCACCGAAACTCGATTGCCCGCGAGCGGAGAATCCTCGGGTGACTCCGCCATGGTTAAAACCGCTGAATGCACCAGAATGATTGCCGGGCTGGGTATGTGGTGGGGCAAACCCATGTTGCGGAGCTGCAAACCCATGCTGCGGTCCGGACCCATGGAACCCCGGATTTCCACCGTGAAATCCGCCGGTGTGATTGAAGTTCGCGCGTCCCCGATTGAAGCTGTCGCGATTGACGAAGACTCTACTGTGGGATACGTAGGTGTTGTGGTTGTAAACGATAGTGCGGTGCCCCCAGTCAGAGTCCCAGTGGTGCCAGCCCCAGCCAAATCCGCCAAAGTAGCCGATTCCAAAGCCGAAACCAAACGCAATTCCGGGTCTGGCAAGGTACAGCCCTGGATACCCATACCAACCCGGCCAAACCCCAATCGGTTCTCCGTACGCCAGCCAAGGGTCATATTCCGGCACGTACACGATTTGAGGATCGGCTGGTTGGATCACAATGGTTTGCCCCTGCTGAGTGACGTTTTCCTGCGATGTGCTCTTTAGGTTTCCCGCTTTCTGTGCGCGGTCACGCATCACCTGCACGGCGTCCATAACGTCTTGCTGTTGGTTGACGTAGGCATCTCCAAGCGACGATGTCCAAGAGAGATTCTTGTCCATGTTGGCGAGCACCGAGGGGAACTCCGCGAGGGCCTTCACGCTCGGATCCCAGGGTTGTTGATCGACTTGCTGACCTAGTTGTTCACCCTTGAGATCGGGATGTTGCTGCAGCCACCGGTCGGCCTCCACAATCTGGTCGGGATAAGTGGCGGCGGCGAGGATTTGCGCGACCAATGCATCGGGATACAATGCGATCGGCGCAACGAGCTGCTGCAGTTGTGTCGGACTCTGTTGTGCGGCCACAACCGGTGGCGGCGCGCTGGCTTGGCTCGTCTGTTCGGCAAACGCTCGCGGCGCGGTAGTTAACAAAAGACAACAAGAAAGAAAAAGCGACAAACTCTGTTTTATAAAATTCATAGTTCATTCTCCTGTTGGGGGGCCGCGTCGTGGCGTACGGCGCAGCCAAAGCGATGGTCATCAGTTCGCCAGGTCCACGATCCTGCCAGCGCCAAACTGCCGAAACCTGAGCGGACATGCGAGATGGTCGCATGGACATGCAATTGCCACGTTCTCACTTCCCGCATCACGGCAGGCATCTCCGCAGTACTGTTTTCCGTGGGGTACGTCGCAAAGACAGGGTATGTGCGCGCACTTTCTCGTCTTTTGATTGGTCATTCCAATTCCGTCCTTCCCAGGGCCCGCCGCTAGTTCGTGGCCACACCACACCAACTCATGACGTAGCCCCTCTTTGCTAACCTCCCCGAGTAAGGCGGAGGGGGTGCTCGCTCACTCGAGCTGGTCAGCCGTCAGCGGCTACGTCACCTTGACGGATGCATGCAGATCTCCAAACGCGTTCTCGCTGTAAACACAAGGCTTTCCCGCTTCGTTCGGTCAACCAGTCAAAGATGTTGAAGTCCAAGTGTCCACAAGCTGATAGTGCTGTCGGCATTTGGACGGTCCCAGCATTGACGGCTACTCGTGCGAGTGCCGGGGACGCCGTCCCAGTTGCACCTGTCGAAGAACACCCAATGGAACCTCAACTGCTAGAAAGACCCGGAAGGATTGATCTGTGCTCGACGTGCTATTTCTTAAGTACAGCCCGAACGGGCTAGGAAGGTAGAAGGCGGAGAGAGGCGTTCTCCGCTGGAATTGTTCACCGCTATGGCGAGATTACAGTGGATGAAATGGTCTCTTGCGTGTTTGTTGGCGGCTGCGTCCGCCCATGCCCAGTCGACGGCACCGGGGAGCTCTGCCGGGGCGATTGCGATCAGGTCCCATGCGGGCGCGCCAACGAGCTTGTTACGAGAATTGGACAGCTCTCTTGAAACGGTCGTAGCGAAAGTTTCACCAGCGGTTGTCCAGATTGTGGTCGCCGGGTACAGCCCTCTGGAGGATCACGAACACGCCACGGCGCGAATCACCCGGCAGCACGCCATTGGCACAGGCATCATCATCGATCCTGACGGCTACATCCTTACTAACGCTCACGTCGTGGAAGGAGCACAGCGCATCCGTGTCATTCTGCCTTCGTCCCCGTCAGACTCCGCGTTCGAACTCCAGCCCATCCATGCCAGGCAAATCCTCGAGGCCACGCTATTAGGCGCTCACAAACAATCCGATCTGGCGCTTCTCAAGGTACAAGCAACGCATTTACCTACCGTACATCTGCGCAGCGATGTGCGGGTTCGCCAGGGCGAACTCGTATTCGCAATCGGCAGCCCCGAGGGACTGCAGGATTCGGTCACAATGGGCGTGGTCAGCTCGGTGGCCCGTCAGCCTGATCCAGATAATCCTATGGTGTATATCCAGACGGACGCACCGCTCAATCCGGGAAACAGCGGCGGTCCGCTGGTGGATATCGATGGCAATGTGGTTGGTATTAACACCTTAATCTTAAGCAAAGGTGGCGGCAGCGAGGGGCTGGGCTTTGCCATCCCTGCGGCAATCGTTAATTTCGACTATCAGAACCTTCGCAAGTATGGCCGTGTGCAGCGAGTCTCGATCGGAGCGAAAGTACAGAACATCACGCCGACGCTGGCCGCGGGGCTGGGCCTGGCGAGAAGCTGGGGAGCAATCATTTCTGATACCGTTCCCGGAGGGCTGGCGGAAGCAGCAGGTATCAACGTAGAAGATATCGTGTTGGCCATTGACGATCGGCCAATCCCCAGTCTTCCCGATTTCATGGCCGCCCTTTACCTCCATCCTCCTGACCAAGTCTTGAAAATTGACATACTTCGAGGCACGAGCCAGATGTCTTTCAACGTACCCGTTGAGGTGTACCACGAAAAGATAGGGGAACTAGCCGAAGTTCCCGACCTGCAGAAGAGCTTGATCCGAAGGCTGAGCGTTTTCGTCACTGACCTGGACGACAAGGTCAGGCCGCTGTTGCCTGCCACGCGCAGCGATTCTGGAGTTGTTGTCGTGGCCCAGACCGCCGGGGCAAGCGCGATGGATACGGGGCTAGAGGCGGGCGATCTCGTCCGATCCATCAATCGCATGCCGGTGCAGTCGAGCACACAGCTTCAGTCGAGGGTTCACGAGATCAAATCTGGTGATCCAGTTGTCCTTCAGGTCGAACGCAACGGGAAATTGCAATATCTGGCATTCGAGATGGAGTGAGTGGTTCGAACGAGCCGGGCAATGGCCTAGAATATGCACCGAAGGTGCTTTTGCCTCACACAGCCCAGCACAGTCGAGGCCCTGAATGAAGCCCGCAGACGCGCCCACGGTGTACGTCATTGATGACGATGCCTTGGTGCGCTCGGCCATTCAGGGCTTGCTGAAGTCGGTTGGCCTGCGCTCTGAGACGTTCGGCACGCCGCAGGAGTTCTTGCGCGGCAAGCGATTGGATGGGGCCGGCTGTCTTGTTCTGGACGTGAGACTTCCTGGAGTTAGCGGTCTGGACTTTCAGCGCCAGCTCGCGAACACGGGCGTCCAGATTCCCATCATTTTCATCACCGGTCATGGCGATATCCCGATGACGGTGAAGGCCATGAAATCCGGTGCCGTAGAGTTCCTGACGAAACCTTTCCGGGACCAAGATTTACTGGATGCGATCCACCAGGCGTTGGATCGCGACCGGGTAACGCGCCAACAGCAAAGCGCGCTCGTCGAGTTACGAACGCGTTACGAGTCGCTGACCGCACGTGAGCGCGAGGTCATGGGCAAGGTTGTTTCGGGCATGCTCAATAAGCAAATTGCGTTTGAGCTGGGAACCAGCGAAATCACCGTGAAGATTCAGCGCGGACACGTGATGCAGAAGATGCAGGCGGATTCGCTGGCGGAATTGGTCAGAATGGCGGCGAAACTTGAGCCGACGGGCGGGCGGGAATGAAGGTCCTCTCCAAGATGCAAGGTTACGGTCTGGCTGCGATTTCCTCCGGTGTCGCGCTGCCGTTGGCCCGGCCCATCGATGCCCCTGTATCCTGCTTCCTTCTCGCCGTCACAGTGAGCAGCCTCTTCGGAGGCTTAGGGCCGGGCCTCTTATCTGTTGCGTTCTCTGCCGTAGCTTTTGCCTACTTCTTCCTGGCGAGAACATTCCCGATGCCCCCCGAGCCGGCGCTCTACTTGCGATTTGCCGTCTTCCTGGCGGCGGCTTTGCTCATCACCGGGTTGACGGAAATGAAACGGCGCGTCGAGCAATCCCGCAAACACGCCGAGGAGGCTTTGCGCCAAGCACAGGCGGATATGGCACACGTTAACCGCGTGACCACCATGGGAGAGCTGACTGCCTCTCTGGCACACGAATTGAATCAACCGATTGCCGCTGCCCTTACCGATGCCAATACCTGCGTGCGCTGGCTTACGCGTGAGCATCCCGACCTTGAAGAGGCGCGCGCGGCCGCGTCGAGGATGGTCAAGGACGCGACTCGTGCTGGAGAGATCATCAAGCGGATCCGTGTGCCCTTCGAGAAGGGTGCTTCGGAACACGAGCCGGTTGATGTAAACGAAGTCATTCGAGAGATGGTTCTCCTCCTCCACAGCCAGGCATCGCGACACTCGATATCCGTCCGGACCGAGATGTCCGCAGATCTGCCTCAGGTCATGGGAGATCGCGTGCAATTGCAACAGGTGCTGATGAACCTGATGATCAACGGCATCGACGCGATGAAAAATGTGAATGGCGCGCGCGAGCTCGTCATCGACACACGGAGAGCGGACCACAAACAAATTCAGGTGTCGATCCGCGACACCGGCGTGGGGCTACCCCAGCAGCAGGCGGACCAAGTCTTCAATGCGTTCTTTACCACCAAGCCCCACGGCACCGGCATGGGACTTCGCATCAGCCGTTCCATCGTGGAATCACATGGCGGCCGCATGTGGGCTGGCGAGAATTCTCCGTGCGGCGCAAGTTTTTATTTTACCCTGCCCGTCACATCCGATGCCGATGGCGATGCCCATGCCGATGCCCATGAATGACGCCCGCAGGCGATCCTCCAGCCCCTATACCAAGGTATGATTGCGACCCACCAAGGCATGATTGTGCCATTTTAATCGCGCTGCTAAGGTTCCTGTATGGCCACTCAGCGGAATACGAACCTAGTTGCGATTGTCGATGACGACGATTTGGTGCGCGGCGCCCTCCAGGGTCTCATGAAATCGGTCGGCCTGCCCGCGCAAACATTTGCCTCGTCGGAAGAATTCCTGAAGTCCGGTCAACAGCACCACGCGGGATGTCTGATCGCGGATATTCGCATGCCAGGAATCTCCGGTCTGGAATTACAGGCCAAGCTCAACGCTGACCACTGCCGGATTCCGACCATCTTCATCACGGCACACGGCGACGAAAAGATGCGGATGCAGGCCTTAAGAGCAGGCGCTGTGGAATTCATGGCCAAGCCGTTCGACGACGAAGCTCTGCTCGAGAGTGTCCGAGCAGCTCTGGAGAGTTGAGCCCAAAATAAGAAGCGTCCACGCAGCACGAGGGGGTTCTCTGTGGCAGCCATCGGGATATTGCGAACGAGTGATCATGCGTCTCATGACCGCAGGTTCGAGCAGATCATAGGCAACAGTCCCGCTCTGGAAGCGGTGCTTGAGCAAGTCGAGCGGGTCGCGCCTACTGGTTCTACCGTTTTGATCCAGGGAGAAACTGGCACCGGCAAGGAACTGATTGCGCACGCGATTCACAACCTTAGCTCGCGGTGTGGTCGGCCTTTCGTGAGGTTGAATTGCGCTGCTATTCCGCTGGACCTACTGGAGAGTGAGCTTTTTGGCCACGAGAAGGGCGCCTTCACCGGAGCCATAGCGCAAAAGATTGGCCGTTTCGAGTTGGCTGACAAAGGCACACTCTTCCTCGATGAGGTGGGTGATATTCCGGCGGCCCTGCAGCCCAAACTCCTGCGCGTCTTGCAAGAACAGGAGTTCGAGCGTTTGGGGAGTACCCGGACTCACCGCGTGGACGTTCGCCTGGTGGCTGCAACGAACCGTAATTTGATGGATATGGTGGACCAGGGAAACTTTCGTAGCGATCTGTACTACCGCCTGAATGTGTTTCCCGTCCTGCTGCCACCCTTGCGCGAGCGCCGCGAAGACATTCCGGCCCTTGTGATGCATTTTGTGGAGATTCTCGGTCGCCGCATGGGAAGGGAAATTGAACACATTCCTTCAGAAACGATGTCTGCGCTCAGCTCGCACCCGTGGCCGGGGAACATCCGCGAGTTGCAAAACCTGATCGAACGTGCCGTAATCCTTTCCAACGAAGGTGTGCTTCCCAATCCTTTGCCGACGCCAGGGACGCGAAACTCCGTCACCACTCCGGCTCCAGCTACGCTGAGAGACTCCGAACGCACTCTAATTCTCAGCACCCTCGAAGCCGTCGGTTGGGTGCTCGGTGGCCCGAAGGGTGCGGCCAACAAACTTGGCTTGAAGCGGACCACGCTGATCCACAAGATGCAGAAGCTGGGAATTTCTCGGCCTGCTCCACAGGACCCCGCTCTACGAGATGGCGAGAACGCGAGGGGGCCAGCGCCGCTGCAGGCTGGCGCACTGCCACGATGGTAGGGGCGCCGATCGGCGCCATTTTCGAGACCGACCACCTCAGCCGCGTGGTCGGAGGCGCGCGTGTCGTCGATGACATAACCCTGGAGGTGCGCGCGGGAGAAATCCTGGCGGTCGTCGGTCCTAGCGGCGCAGGAAAGTCTTCGTTCCTCCGCCTGCTCAATCGTCTTGACGAACCGACAGAAGGGACGGTGCGGCTGGAAGGGATCGACTACCGGCAGATTCCACCACGGGAACTGCGCGGCCGCGTCGGGATGGTCACGCAGACCGCTTATCTTTTCCCTGGAACGATCGCGGACAACATTCGTTTCGGCCCGGCCCAGCAAGGGGTTGAATTGCAGATGCGGATGATTGAGGCTCTTCTGCTCCAGGTAGGGCTCGCAGGCCGCGCTGGTGAAGATGTCGTGCATCTTTCCGGCGGCGAAGCGCAACGGGTGTCCCTGGCTCGCTCCTTGGCGACCACGCCTGCGATCTTGCTGCTGGACGAACCGACGTCGTCGCTGGACGCAGCGGCCAGGAGCGAGGTCGAGAAGCTGATCCTCACGGTGGCGAGACAAAACGGGCTCACCTGTGTGATGGTCTCGCACGACCTGGCGCAAGCGGCCCGGGTCGCCGACCGGGTTATGGTCATGAGCAAGGGCAGGATTGAGAAAATCGGAATGGCGGGCGAGGTGATCAATGCTGAAGGAACTTTTCGCTAACCAGCTTACTTTGGGCTGCGCACAGGCGGTCGTCGCGACGCTGGTGGCATTGGCCGTGATGCTGTTGGCCCGGCAGCGGGAGATTCACCTCGAACGCGAGACCGTGACAGCGCTCGTTCGCGGGATTGCGCAGATCACCGCGGTCGGATCGATCCTAGTGCTTCTGCTGCGGGGACCAGGGTGGAGTAGTGTCTTTCTGCTTGCGGCCATGATTCTTGCTGCCGCCGGAATGTCCGCGGGCCGCTCGAAGGGCTTGCCGAGGAGCTTTCAAGTTTCGCTCTGTGCCATCGGAGCGGGGGCCGGTTCGGTAATCGCGCTGATGACCTGGGCTGGCGCCATTGAAACGCGGATCACGACGCTGGTGCCGATTGGAAGCATGCTCATTGCCAACGCCATGAATACGAATTCACTGGTGCTGAACCGCCTCCGCTCCGAAGTGGAATCGCATGCTGGCTTGATCGAAACAGGTTTGGCGCTGGGAGCGGATTCGAAACAGACTATCGCCCCCTACGTGCAGATCTCAGTGCAGGCGAGCTTGATTCCGGCGATCGACTCGTTGCGTTCCCTTGGCATCGTATGGATTCCGGGGCTGATGGCGGGGATGCTCTTGTCTGGAGCGAGTCCGATCTACGCAGCGGTCTACCAGTTCGTGACCATTTCGATGATCTTTTCGTCGTCCGGGCTTACGGCGCTGATCTGCAGTCTGCTGATTCGCGGCAGCGCGTTTTCGCCCGCCGAGCAACTCACGCTGCGTCCTCGCCCGGTGACGGCGGGCGGCTGAGCCAAACAACGCTCGGCCAAAGAACCAGGACTTGCGGGGAATGGCGGAGAGAGCGGGCTTCGACTCGCACCTCACCGAAAATGTCTACACTGAGCAAATTATGGCAATCGCGCTGTGACCCGTCGACCGCACCTTGGCTTGCCCCGCGTGGACCGCACCAGGATGCGGGCGCGTAAGCACCACCGCAACCCGAATCATAAGCTGGCGCTCCCCGGCCCTTACTCACTCTTCGGCATCATCGTCTGCGCCTCGACTGACCACAAAGGTATTCTTGCGCCTTTTGGTCCAGCCTAACCGTTCCTCGGTTTCACGGATGGCTTCATAGCCCCAGGTCACTCAAGCCCGGATGATCATCCGGACGGCGTCCTAGAGGCCAATGATACTTGCGGTCTGATTCCTTGATGGGAAGATCGTTGATGCAGGCAAATCGCCAGCGCATCAGACCGTCGTCACTGAACTCCCAATTCTCATTGCCATACGACCGATACCAATTGCCCGAGTCGTCGTGCCACTCATAGGCAAAGCGCACGGCAATACGGTTGTCCGTGAACGCCCACAGTTCTTTGATCAGTCGGTAGTCCAGTTCTTTCGCCCATTTGCGCGAGAGAAAGGCAAGGATGTCTTGCCTTCCGTTCACAAATTCCGAGCGGTTTCGCCACCGCGAATCAAGTGCGTAGGCTGGCGCTACCTTTTCTGGGTCACGGGTATTCCAACCGTCTTCGGCAAGACGCACCTTCTGCATCGCGGTCTCACGCGTAAACGGAGGTAATGGTGGTCGTGTGGCCATAAGTGTCCCCCTTTTATTCTTCGCAGGCAGGTTCGTCGGACACCTTCTCGACGTCGCGCAGATTCGTGCGGCTCTAGCAACAAACCTGCACGCCTGCAACATTCCTGGCATTCCTGGACCCACCGAAACCTGGACGCAGCCCTGCAGATTGTTCTAACGATTTGCTGGCGGGAACGTAATTCCATGGAACCTCGGTGCGCATCAGCCACAACCATCTTTCCATATCTGCCATTCCGCTTGCGCCAGACGGTTGATAGAATTGCAGGATAGGACGATACGTTTTCCAGAACCTTAGGATTCTGAATTCATTATGCAAAAGTCTTGGTCCCTCGGACTGTTCATCGTTTTTTCTGTTGGAGTGTGTTGTTCGCAATCCCTTGATGTTCCTCGATCGCAGGGCACAACCTCGCAGGGTGTAGCCGATTGCTCCGATCCATCCCAGGCGGGAAGCGCCGCATGCAGCGCGGCACAAGCTCAAGGATCGCGAAGCGCCCAAGGGCGCGACTATTCGTCTCCCTCCGTGCTCAACCCGGTGCTTAGGTCACCTGGTTTCAACACGGACCAGTACTATGTCAGCCCGGCTCCGCTGAATCCCTCGCAGCTTCCGCATCCGAAGACCCCCATACGGCCGGAAACTGAGTTCGAGCAGATGGTCGCCGACTCGGTTGGCCGGGCCCTACCCTTGTTCGGCCAGTCGTTATTCGTGCAGCCGCCCAGCACATTTTCTCCCATCGATCGGTTTCAGGTTCCGAGCGATTACACCATCGGCCCCGGGGACGAACTACAGATCAAGGTTTGGGGCCAGGTTGAAGCTGACTTGCGGGTCATCGTGGACCGTTCCGGCCAGATCTACATCCCGCAGGCTGGAGAGATATCTGTTGCCGGCATTCGCTATGGGGATCTCGAAGAACACCTGAAACGCAACATTTCGAGGGTATTCAAGAACTTCAATATCACCGCGACCATTGGCCGTCTTCGCGCCATTCAGGTAGTCGTGGTGGGCAATGCGCGCTATCCCGGAACCTACACGATCAGTTCGCTAAGCACGCTGGTCAATGCGATTTTCTCTTCCGGCGGCCCAGGTCCGCAGGGATCGTTGCGGCATATTCAGGTGCGGCGCGACGGCGCTACCATCACCGATTTTGATTTCTACGATCTGCTCATCCAGGGCGACAAATCAAAAGATATTCGTCTGCTGGCGGGTGACGTGCTCTACATTCCGCACGTTGGTCCCCTCGTTGCGATCGCGGGGTCCGTGAATACGCCTGCCATCTACGAAATGAAGGATGACTCCACGCTGAACGATGTGATTGAAACTGCCGGCAACCTGAGCAACGTTGCCGACACCAACAAGATCACGATTGAGCGCTTCGCAGACCAGTCGCGGACCACGCTGGAGTTTCCTTATGATCAGCAATCCCGCGCTCTTCCCGTCAAGGATGGCGACATTGTTCACGTGTTCTCAATCGTTCCGCGCTTCGAAAACACCGTAACCTTGCGGGGCAACGTCGCCAGCCCTGGCCGCTATCCCTGGAAGCCCGGCATGCGTGTCCGCGACCTAATTCCCAATGCACAAACCTTGCTCACTCGTCGCTACTGGCGCGATCGCGCCGCCATCGTGAATGGCCGTGCCACCGAGTATCCGGTTCCCGCAGAGCGCTCACAAAACAACCGTTCTCCCAATCAACAACAGACCAACGGTATTAATAACACGGCAACAAACCCTGACAATCAGGACGCAGCCGGAAACAACATTTTTCCGGATGGTTCAGTCGACGCCATCGGTTCTTCGAACGTGACGGAGGGCCTCGCCGCGCAAAATGCGCAAGCTGCATCTGACAAAGGCTCGTTGAAACCCGGGGATCAAAAGCCTTCGGACAGCCAACCCCGCCCTCAGTCCAATTTAGCCAACCCCAACACAGTCAGGAATGTTGCCGAGGACGTGCGGCGCTACTCTCCCGAAATCAACTGGGACTACGCAATTATCCAGCGGGTCAATCCGGAAGATCTTTCCTCGAAACTTATTTGGATGAGCCCACGCAAGGCAATCCTCGAGCGCGATGAAGCCAGCAACCTCGAATTGCAGCCGGGGGATATTGTTACGATCTTCTCGCAGCGAGATATCAGCGTGCCGCAGGTCAATCGCTCTCAGTACGTGATCGTTGAAGGCGAAGTGATGCGCCCTGGCGTATACAAATTGGAAACGAATGAAAGGCTACACTCCGTTTTGCAACGCGCGGGCGGTCTCACTCCCGATGCCTATATCTATGGGTCGCAATTGACCCGCGAATCGGCCAGGATCGAAGAGCAAAAAAGCTTGGATGAACTCGTCCGCACCATGGAGGTACAAATCCGGCAGTCGGCAGTATCAGTGGCAGCTTCCACCCAGTCCGGAGAGTTGCCGCAAATGCTTGCAGCGCAGGAAGCGATCATTGGGCAACTGCATAACGCCCGCGCCAGCGGACGCGTTGCCCTCCCGGTTAAGCCCAGAGATCAAAGCCTCAACGATTTCCCAAATATTGGTATGGAAGACAACGACAGGCTAACCATCCCCCATACTCCTTCAACCGTAGCCGTGGTAGGCAATGTCTACAATCCAGGATCGTTTATTTTCGACTCCCACAACACGGCTGGAACGTATCTCGAGCTGGCGGGCAAAGGAAAGCCCGCGTCCGACCTGCACCATGCCTTTGTCCTCCGTGCCAACGGGGTCGTGGTCGCCGCCAATAATGTCAACGGTCTTTTCGCGGGGACGAAATTCGACCGCCTTCGGCTTTACCCCGGCGATGAGATCGTGGTGCCCTATAAGCTCCCCAGCGGGGCCTTCGTCCGTGGTCTGCGCGACTGGACCCAGATTGCTTCGCAACTAGCCCTCACCGGCGCCGTCCTCGCCACGGTGCTGCCGTAAGAGACGGCTCAAGCGGTGAGGCGGAGCAGTCAGCGCTGAACATCTTGGGTCGCGCGGCATTTGCGGCTTGGAAGAGCAAGAATTCACGGACTGATCGACAAGGAGTATTGGATGAGGAAGGCGCTGATTACGGGTATTACTGGGCAAGATGGATCGTATCTTGCCGAGTTACTCTTAGATAAGGGGTATGAGGTTCACGGAATTAAGCGGCGAAGCTCGTCCTTGAACACGATTCGCATAGATCATTTGTACCAGGACCCCCATGAGCCCAACCGAAGATTGCTTCTTCACTACGGAGACATGACGGACTCGACCAGTCTAATTCGAATTATCCAGGACGTTCAGCCCTGCGAGATCTATAACCTGGCCGCACAAAGCCACGTTGCCGTCTCATTCGAAGAACCGGAATATACCGCCAATGCAGATGGGCTGGGAGTTTTGCGCGTGCTGGAAGCAATTCGAATTCTCGGAATGGGAAAGATCACGCGGTTTTACCAAGCCTCTACGTCGGAACTCTATGGCAAGGTGAAAGAAGTTCCCCAAAGCGAGACGACTCCGTTCTATCCACGGTCGCCCTACGCTGCCGCAAAGCTCTATGGGTATTGGATCACCATCAATTACCGGGAGGCCTACGGGCTCTACGCCTGTAATGGTATTTTGTTCAATCATGAGTCTCCTCGGCGGGGAGAAACATTTGTAACAAAGAAGATCACGCGGGCTCTCACCAGAATTTCCCTCGGATTGCAGGACGTGCTGTACGTCGGCAATCTTGATGCGAAACGCGACTGGGGTCACGCTCGCGATTACGTGGAGATGCAATGGTTAGTCTTGCAACAGCCGCTGCCGGACGACTACGTGATTGCAACCGGGGAACAACACAGCGTCCGAGAATTCATTGAGCGGGCTGCCCGAGAATTAGGCAAAACCCTAAGCTGGAAAGGGCATGGGGTCGACGAGAGAGGGTACGACGAAACGGGACACTGCGTGGTGGCAATCGACCAGCGATACTTTCGTCCGACGGAGGTAGACTCGCTGCTGGGGGATCCCTCCAAGGCGCAAGAGAAACTTGGCTGGAAGGCGAAAGTCTCGTTTCAGGAATTGGTTGCCGAGATGGTGCAGAGCGACCTGGAGCAGGCAAGGCGAGATGCTTTGGTGCGCGACGGCGGATTCAGGGTAACGCAACACCATGAATAGGTTTGTGGATTCCGCAGCCCGGATTTTTGTCGCCGGACACGCCGGCTTGGCCGGGTCGGCGATCGCTCGCAGGTTGCGGGCGGAGGGATACGCAAGTCTCCTCCTACGCACTCGCCAAGAATTGGATCTCACCAACCGCGATGCTACGCGTGCATTCTTCGACCGAGAGCGGCCTGAATACGTTTTCTTGGCGGCCGCCAAAGTTGGCGGAGTTCTGGTCAATCGCGACTTCCCGGCGGACTTTATCGCGCAGAACCTCGACATTCAGAACAACGTGCTGGAGTCCGCCCTCCGTGTTGGAGTCAGGCGCTTACTGTTTCTGGGCTCGAGCTGTGTTTATCCTCGGCTGGCTCCGCAGCCCCTGAAGGAAGAGTACTTGCTAACGGGGCCACTGGAGTTTACAAATCGATCTTACGCAGTGGCCAAGATTGCAGGAATTGAAATGTGCTGGGCGTTCAATCGACAGTACGGAACCAAATTCCTTGCCGCCATGCCCACCAACCTTTACGGTCCGGGTGACAACTACGACCTGCAAACCTCGCACGTGCTCCCCGCGCTCATCCGCAAGACCCACGAGGCGATGGAACGGGGAGATCAGGAAGTAGTGGTATGGGGAACGGGAACACCACTGCGCGAGTTTCTCTTTAGCGACGACATGGCAGACGCGTGCGTGTATTTGATGAACCTTTCCGAATCACAATTTGAAGGCCTCATCTCCCTTCCGGAAATACCCCCGCTGGTCAACGTTGGCAGCGGCCACGATGTTACGGTTCGGGAACTTGCCACTACAGTTTTCTCGGTTCTGGGCTTTGAGGGAAGTGTTGTTTTCGACGCCACCAAACCCGACGGCACTCCAAGGAAGCTTCTCGACACCACAAGGCTGTCCAGACTAGGCTGGAAACCCAGCATTTCCTTGCGCCAGGGAATTCGGTTGGCCTGGGATGACTATCGCGTGCAATTACGGCAACTGCAGGAAGCAAATTGAGGGCCACGTTTGGTGACGGAACGTTAAGCTCCGCAGCCGGAAATACAATCAGCTCGCTGCGGGCCTCGCGGAATTTCCGCGAGAGCGCGGGGAATGCGTTTTACTCCATCGCCGAATATATCGCGCAGCCCGTGTCCATGCTAGTCGCGGCACCATTCCTGGTTCACAAATTGGGTTTGCCGCAGTACGGCATTTGGATGTTGGTGAGCGCGATCCTCGGCAGCATGGGCATACTGAGCACGGGATTTGGCGACGCAACTGTCAAATACGTCTCCGCTTACCGTGGCCAAAACAACCCCGCCGGAGTCGAGCGCACGATTCGTGCAACCCTGACCATCAATACATTCTTGGGGGGGATACTTGCACTGCTGGTTTGGGTCGCTGCGCCCTACGCTGTCGACCACCTTTTCAAAATTGAGCCCCTGTTCCACGCTGCCAGCCTGCAGGCCATCCGGATCAGCGCAGTCATCCTGGTGATTCGCTCTATCGAGAGCGTTTTCGTCAGCACGCTACGTGCTTTCGAGCGCTACGGACCGCCTGTCAGATTGAATGTTTTTCTCCGGACCATTGTCGTTATATCAGCCGTAGTGCTCGCCGCCATGGGGCGTGGAGTACCGGCGATTATGATCGCGACCTTACTTTGGTCCGCTCTGATTGTCGTTCTGCAGGCCGTGGCGGCCCGGCGCGTGGCCGGTCCCCTGAACCCGTTTCCGACGTTCGAAAAAGAAGCCCTCGCTGAAGTTTTTAGCTTCGGTTGTTTCAGTTGGTTGCAGGCCCTGGCCGGAGTCGTGTTCAGTTACGCGGACCGTTTCCTGCTAGCGGCGATGCTCGGGACCGCTCCGCTCGCAGTCTACGTCCTGTGTGTGCAGGTTAGCCAGCCGATCCATGGATTGGCCGCTGCCGCTTTCAACTTTGTTTTTCCACATATAAGCTCTCGCCGCGAGGCCGGAGAGACTTACGGCCCACGCCGAGTCTTTCACCTGGCTCTGCTGAGCAGTATCGGGCTTTCTCTCGCTCTGGCTGCACCTTTGGTTTTGTTTGGTAAGCCCCTTCTAGGGTTGTGGATGGGTGCTGAGTTTGCGAAGCAGGCTTACGTCGTACTCGCGATCTTGGCAGTGGCGCACATGATTCTTGCTATCAATATTGTCCCACATTACACGTTATTGGCATTCGGCAACGTGCGTTTTGTATCCACTGTCAACGTTGTCGGCGGCATTCTGTCGCTAGGAGTCGTGGCTCTCCTCGTCCCGCCCCTGGGATTGGTAGGCGCAGCTATTGGGCGTTTGTTTTACGCGCCCGCGCTCGCCTTCAATTTTCTGAAAATTAAGGCACACTTCACGCGAGCAGTCTCTCCAGTAAGGAGTGAGTTTTGATATGGAGATGATCAATAGCATTCACAGACGCCTGCGACACGCGGCGCTCATTACTAGGCATGAAGCTAGAGGCCTCTTGGAGGATGTTCGGCTGTTTGCCGGACGACCGAACGGGCACTGCGTGTTTCGTCAATCGCGCATAGGCGGTATGAGTATATTGGTAAGAGCTGACGAGGATGTCGGCCGCGATATTTACTTTCTACGTGAGTTCGAACCGCAGGAATCGGGGTTTGTCTTCGATAATGTGGCTGAGACAGACATTTGTGCGGATATTGGTGCAAATGTGGGATTCTATACTCTTGGCTTTGCCAAGAGAGCATCTCACGGCGCTGTCCATTGTTTTGAACCTGTACCTTTGAACTATCATGTGCTCGCGGTGAACGTCCTTGCAAACGGTCTTTCCAATGTAGCAATGAATCATTGTGCAGTCGGGGACACCAACGGGGAAGTAGATTTTTGTATCGCACAGGACGGCGCTTTCTCTTCCCTCGTTGATACTGGTCGCAAAACGATTCTTGAAACGTCAAAGACTCGTGTAGTAAGCCTCGACTCGTATTGCTCTGACCACAACCTGCCACGCCTTGACATCCTCAAGGTTGATGTGGAAGGCGCTGAACTCGCAGTCCTTCGCGGAGCCGCTTGCCTGTTGGCGGACCCGAGACGAAGACCCCGACTGGTCCTGCTGGAACTGTTTGAAGGTATGCTTCGCCAGTTCGGTTGCACAATCCAGGAAGTCAAGGAGCTAATGCTCACGCACGGCTATAAACCGTTCGTATTAATAAATGGCCAACTGGTCCGGTTTTTAGAGTTACACCACAACCAGTTTTACAACGTTCTATTCCTGGACTCAAGCTTTGACCACCTGCTTACGCGGTGACATCGGGATCGACATCAATGTCAATCAAACACCTTGCTCGCAATTGCATCCGACATATAGGGTGGGACATAAAGCGGTTTGATCTGCGCTCGTCGGAAGCTTTGCAATTAGTGCGGCAACTGTCCGTTCATCAAATCGATGTGGTATTTGATGTCGGTGCCAATATTGGGCAGTTTGCTGAGAAGCTACGGGAGGGGGGATTTCGTGGGCGGATTGTCTCCTTTGAGCCTTCCACCGCGGCTCATTCGACATTGTGTAAACGCGCGCAGCATGATGAAGATTGGACCATTGCTTCCCGGATGGCTTTGGGCGACCGTGATGGAACAATTACCCTCAATCTTGCTGGCAATAGTGCTTCCAGTTCAGTGTTGCCGATGCTGTCAACGCATGTGATCGCCGCCCCGGAATCACGCTACATCAGCTCTGAGACCGCAGATTTGCGCACACTCGATACCGTAAGCACAGATTTTGGAATACAGACCGAACGTATCTTCTTGAAACTTGACGTTCAGGGATTCGAGTATAAAGTGTTGCAAGGAGCCGGGCAGTTTCTACATCATGTCGCCGGGATTCAGATCGAACTGTCCCTTGTGCCACTTTATGATGGCGAACACCTGTTTCATTCTATGCTTCTCGATTTCGAGAAGCGTGGGTACGAGTTGTGGTCTTTGCTTCCAGGTCTTGTCGATCCCGGTACAGGTCGACTGCTACAGTTGGACGCAATTTTCTTCCGCAAGGAGCTGGGGTCGCTTGAGAGGCCCATCGAGAAGTCAGAATCGCCGGATGTTTGATCGCTACTCTCTGCGCCCCTTGGAAGGCGATAGAATGGTGATGGTTGAAAAGTACCACACAGGAGTTAAATGTCCGCCAAAGAGTTGATGTTGCGTGGAGGAATGCGCCTTCATCAGACCGCTGTGTGTGATGTGCAGGAGGTGCCCCTTGTTACCGTGATCACTGCCGTATTCAACGGGGCTGCCACACTAGGAGGCTGCATCGAGAGTGTTTTGCGCCAAGACTACCCGAACATCGAGCACATCGTATGGGATGGCGATTCCAGCGACGGCACCATTGACATTCTTCGGGAGTACGACGACCGAATCGCACTGTGGAGGAGCGAGCCCGACCGGGGAATCTACGACGCGTGGAACAAAGCTCTGCTTGAGGCCCGCGGCGAGTGGATATGTTTTCTCGGGGCGGACGACGAGTTCCTGCCTACTGCTGTCAGCGCCTATATGAGACTCGCCGCAAAGGACCCCAAAGCGGAATATCTAAGCTCGAGAGTGAAGGTGGTACATTCCTCGGGCTATGTGAGAACGATCGGGAACCCTTGGACGTGGAGAAAGTTCTCGAAGGCGATGTGCACACCCCATGTGGGAAGCATGCACCGGCGCAGTCTGTTTGACCGGCTCGGCACCTACGACACCTCTTACCGCATTGTCGCGGACTATGAACTTCTCCTGCGGGCGCGGCACCAACTCAACACCGCATACATGCCTGCTATCACTGTGATGATGAGGGCTGGGGGGGTGAGCTTTAGCCGCGCAATGTTTGCGGAGCAGGCACATGCAAAAGTAGCCACCGGCAGGCGCAGCAAGTTGCTAACGGCCATGGAATTGTATACAGAATACGCGAAATCGCTGCTGCGTCCTCCTGTACGCTATGCGCTGGGAAAGATGCGCTGGGAAAGATGAATGACACAACGGTACAAGCCGGGTGAGCCAACCGCTAAATTTTCGTGAACATGTTTTCGCCGCCGCTCGGCTTTCCCGCGGATTGCCCTCCCTGAGAGGTGAAGATATTATCTCCCGCAGACTGCATTGAGAGATTTTTCCATCTTGACGCGCCGCTGACTGCAGCCACCCAAAGCAGAAGCCCTCCGTCAAAATAGTTCGCACTTCGAATGAAACTCGATGCTACAAAGCAGAATATCAACACCACCTGCATCTCTATTGCAAAACGGGCTCCATCCTCGCGAAGGTGCCGAAGTTTTTTTTCAAGTTGCAGCCACCACCAAATCGCGACGACATAAAATGCGATGCCCCCCGCTCCAGTCTCTGAAACTACCTTGGAAAACAGGAAGGAGCCATCCTCGGTATTCAACTCGACCCCCGCCAGTGCGAGAGCGGAGCGTGCAGACACGTCGGGCAGCGTGCCGCACCCCATCATGTTAACGCCAAGCCCCATGCCGTGGGTGCGTTGAAGATTGAACCAAGCATCCTGCCAGCCCTGCACATAGACCAAGCTGGATATGTTTTCTGTCTCGCTCGGCGACGCTATTCCAACAACCCTCTCCACCGTGGGCGTCACAAAGCGGTCGAAATCTATCGCCGCCCCCACCGCGATCAGCGACGCGATGCCCAGAGCGAACAGCGCGGTTTGACGGTAGTGCTTTCTGCGGACTAGAAGACGGTATATAGCCCAAGCCGCGATGAGCGCAATTAATGTTGAAGACCGAGAGAACACCACGAGGCCCATGAGCGCCAACATCCCCTTTTGCCGCATTCTCTTGTCTTCAGCCGCCAGAAGAACAGCGATGCATGGAAACAGAGAGAAGGCGACGTGGCTCGGCTCACTAAACAATCCCGACAACTTCCCTTCCGCTCGATAGCCTGCCTGCGCTGGGAACCACGCCGGGATCAGCTTTTCAACGATAAATGCCGAGAATGCCACAAGGAGAACCACCTGGGCGGTTTTTTGCAGGTCTGACCAATCGCTGCCGCTCGCTCTCCGCCCGACTTCTAATCCTATAAGGATAAAGAACACTAAGATTGGAATTGTAAGTATCAACTTCTGCAGGTGGTCATTACAGGGACCGGTCAACGCCAAAATAGAAGAGAAGATAACATACGCAAGAAACGCAAGGAGAACCTTCGCCGAACACAGTGTTATTCTTCCGCGCTTCCCCAACCATACGGCGCCAGACAACATAAGCACAATGATATTCAGGCTGAGCGTGATCCCGCCTATTTTGATGCTGAATGGCCACAGCACCATATTGGAGACAAACCATAACTGCAGCATGCTTTTCGATTTCCTCTGCTGGCCAACCTCCGACTTCGAAGTCGGAGGTCGAACGAGGCGGCCCATCCATTCTACGTGACTGCGGGTCGCCGAGTACCTCCGATTGCGATCACGGGACGAGCAAGTGATAAAATCGCGCCTTGGGGATCTCGCAATGAACGCGACCATCATAATACCAACCTACAACCGGAGTGAGCTGCTGCGAAAAACGCTGGATGGGATCAGTCGGCAGACGGAATTGGCTTTCATTAAGGAAGTCATCGTGGTCAGTGATGGATCAACAGACTCCACCAGAGACGTTGCGGAGCAGTTCTCGGGACGCCTCCCTATCCGAGTGTTGGAGCAAGCGCGACGAGGAGTGTCTCGGGCGCGAAACTATGGGATGCGCGAGGCTAAGTCGGATGTAGTGCTTTTTCTTGATGATGATATAGTCCCCGGGCCACGGTTAGTCGCAGAACATGCCCGGTTTCACGAGGAAATGCCACGCCTGGAGGCGGTACAAATGGGATACGTTACCTGGCATCCAGACGTGACGGTCACGCCCTTTATGCGATGGTACGGTGAATATGGTGGCCTATGTGCATTTAGCCTCTTGAAGGAGAATCAAGAAGTAGACCCTCGGTATCTTTATACGTGCAATGTAAGTTTTAAAACTGAGTTCATTCGCGCGAACAATGGCTTTACAGAGGGCCTTTGTGTGTTGGAAGACCATGAACTGGCGTATCGCCTTGCGAAGAAGGGAATGAAGTTTTTCTTTAATCGCGCTGCAATCGGTTATCACAATCAGAGCTTCACATTTGAACAGGCGTGCGAGCGTTTGCGCCGCTTTAGTGTTGGCCTCGATGCCTTCATGTCCACCGAGGCAGGCCAAAAGATGGCTCAGAAGAGGGGCCGAATTGTCGTTCGATCAGTAGAGGCTGGGGCAAGATTTGCGGTGAAGTTGATGTCTCCATTGAAACCGTTGATTGACTCTAACCTGGCGATGCCGCGCCCATTCTACAGACTGTTTTATTGGTACTATGGGTCATATCTTTCTTTCTGGAGCCAAGTCTCGGTGCCACTCGATACCAGGGATCTAGGCGGGAAAGTACGCGCGAGTGGATAATGGCTTGTTGTCTCTGAGAACCTGCATTTATGTGGGCTAAGATTGTCAGGCGAGATTTGGAACAGTGAACGTTTCCCTATGCATTCCCACTCTGAACGCCTCTGGCATCTGGAAAGAATTCTGGGCAGGCTTGCAAGCGCAGACGCTGCAACCGTCCGAGATTCTAGTTCTCGACTCCTCTTCCACGGACGGCACAGCCGAAATGGCGCAGCGGGACGGTGGCCGGGTCGTCACTATTCCGCGCGCGGACTTCCGGCATGGTGGAACGCGGCAACACGCTGCAGAACTGGCCTCCGGTGCCGACGTGCTCGTCTACCTTACGCAGGATTCGATCCTGGCCGATGCGAACGCGCTGGTGCGGTTGACCGCTGCCTTTGACGACCCCGCAGTGGGAGCCGCTTACGGGCGGCAGTTGCCGCGGCCGGGTGCAAATCCAATCGAGGCGCATGCCAGGCTGTTCAGCTATCCGCCGGTTTCCGCAATCCGTCGGGTAGAAGACACCGCTTCCCTGGGCTTCAGGGCCATTTTCTTTTCCAATTCTTTCGGGGCCTACCGCAGATCCGCTCTCCGGCAGGTGGGAGGCTTTCCTCGCGAGTTGAACTTCGGCGAAGACACGGTGGCGGCGGCCCGTCTCTTGCAAAGTGGCTGGAAGATCGCGTACGTTGCGGACGCACTGGCGTACCACTCGCATGCTCACAGTCGGCGCGAAGAATTCTGGCGCTACTATCATATTGGCCAGCTCCACGGAAGCGAGCCATGGCTGGTGCGCGAATTCGGTCAGGCGTCCAGGGAAGGGCGCAAGTTTGTGATGTCGGAACTTCGCTTTCTCTTCCGGCGGGCGCCGTGGCTGATCCCGGAGGCTATGCTCCGTTCGGGTTTGAAGTACCTAGGGTACAAACGCGGAGTGCGCGATCCACAAAGCTAGTTTGACATGAAAAGCATCGTCCGGAATCGAACTTCGGTCAAACTGCGTGCGGTTTCCCCTTCCAAATCTTGCGGAGCACCTCCAAATGATGAAGGTTCTCCGGTTGCTTGAAGGCGCGCGTCAACCCCTCCAGCAGAACGACCCAGAACCCCGCGACAAAAAAAGCCAAAATCGGCGCGCCGAGGATGATCAGCAGCCGGGGCGGGAACGAGCGCTTATCGGGGATCACAGCCGGATCGACAACCTGAACAATCGCTCCCTCGCGCGCTTCGTCCAGCTTGGCAATTTCGAACTCCTTGGCTAGCAGCTCGAAGACGGTCTCACGGTACTTGACGTCGCGATACCGGCGAATGTATTCCAGTCCCGCCTCCGTCGCCCTTCCTTTGGAAAGCATCAGGTCGGACCCGCCGTCGCTCTGCGAACCGGTCAATCGCGCGAGTTGCGATTCGAGTGCGGCCAGTTCCTGCTTCGCCAGGATGAGATTGGGGTTGTCCTCAGCGGCAAATGATCGCATCCCCTGAATTTGAACTTGCTTGGCTACCACCTGCCCGCGCAGGATGGCCGCGGATTCGATGAGAGAACGCGCCTGACTGTCGATTTGCAGAACGCCGGTTGATTGCTGCGTTTTTTTCATGGCCTCTTCGGCCCCGGCCAGGTCGTCCTTGGCTTGCCGCAACTGCTGCTCAAAGAACAACCGGCGCCGCGCGGCCTCGGTGATGGCCAGAGACGCGGAGAGTTTTCGAAACTCTTCCACGTACCCATTGGCCATTTCCGCTACACGCTTCGGATCGCCGTCCTCCATCGAGATGCGGATGAAGCCGTCCTTGACTCCGGCTACCACCGTCGTACGCGCCTCAAACTTCTCGCGTGCGTCGGACATCCGTTTCTTATGGTATTCCTGCATCAGGTCAAAACGCCGGATCATTGCGTCTTCGACGGTACGGCTCATTAGCAAGGACACATACATATCCGCCGGGTTCTTGATGCCAAGACTGCTACCACCCGTCAGTGAAGCAAGTGGCGCCAGACCTGCGAGTTGACCCAATAGCGCGGAACTCACGGAGGAATTTTGCTGCGGAGGCATCAATACAATCTTCGCTTCGTACCGGACCGGCAATAGGAAGGCAATTGCGGTCGCCAGCAGGGCAAAGCCCATGACAAAACGAAGAATGAAGCGCCTGTGTCTGGAAAGGAGAGCTGCAATATCCAGCACCGATACCTCGGTTTCGGTCTGGAACGGGTCTGCGTCTCTTTCGCGGGCAATCGGTTCGGCCGTAATCATCGTATCCGCGGGGCTCGCCACGTTGTAATTATGACACTGTGCAAGGGGTGAGTCTATCGGGCTCGCCCGAGCTTCAACTCGCATCTAAGAAACGGAACGGCAGAAAGATGAACTTCAAGAAGTAGACCATCGGGCGTTGCGACCACTAGAATGTTGCATTGCACTCAGAAAAGCCGACCGTGGTTCGGGGTGCGACGGTTATCCTCGCGCCGGATATTTTAAGGACGTGAAATGGAGTTTGCTGGAACCGCTGTCCAAGCACCGGGAGCAGGACGTCGTCCCCTCACGGCACTGGGTAGACATTGTCTGCTGACTACCTTGATTTGCGTTAGTTCAATCACGCACGCGCAAACGCCCGCTGACGGACCGCCTCCCCCGTCGGCGCAGAAACGGGAGGAGCAGTCTCCCGAGCCGTCGCCCAGCTTGAAATCTCTTCCTCGCAATATTTTCCTGGATCAGAGGGATTTCTGGTCCACCCCCTTTCATATGACCCAGACACAGTGGCGGTGGACGGTCCCGCTGGCGTTTACGGGGGCCGGGTTGCTGGCTAGCGACACGGCTGTGGAAAAACACGTTCCCACGACCCGGACAACGGTCTTGCACGCGGGGACGGCCTCCAACGCCGGGCTTGCCGCTTTAGTGGGAGCTGGAGGAGGAATGTTCCTACTAGGGCACTTCTCGCGCAATGAACAACAACGCGAAGCAGGCCTTCTCGGCGGAGAAGCCGCGATCGACGCATTCCTGGACACGACCGCCTTCAAGTACGCTACTGGACGCGATCTCCCGTTTACCGGCGACCACCGGGGGCGCTTTTTCCAGGGCGGGACCTCGTTTCCCTCGCAGCACGCCGCCGTCAGTTGGGCGATTGCCAGTGTCATTGCCCATGAATATCCCGGGCCCATGACGAAACTGCTTGCCTACGGCGTGGCGGGAGGCGTCAGCGCGGCGCGGATCGCCGGACAAAAGCACTTTGCCACCGACGCGCTCGTCGGCAGCGCCCTGGGATGGTATGTCGGACGCCAGGTTTTTCGGTCGCGTTCGGAATTCGCTGTCGCGGATCGCGCGAAGTGGGGCACTTTCAGCAAGGGCTACGAAGTGGACACCGGCCGCGAACCTCGGTACATGGGGTCCAGCTACGTTCCGCTGGACAGTTGGATCTATCCGGCCTTTGACCGGCTTATGGCCGTTGGTTATGTGCACGACCGAGCCGGAAGCCTGCGGCCCTGGTCCCGGCTGGAGTGTGCGCGGCTTGTGTCGGAAATCCACGAATATCTTGCAGACGATGCCGAGTCGCCCGATGAGAGTCTAAACTCCCTGATCAGCGACCTTGACGTGGAATTTGGATACGAGACGCAGCTTAGGAATGGGATCACCCCCAACGTCAACGTCGGGCTCGATTCGGTCTACAGCCGGTATACCGATGTCAGTGGCTCCCCGCTCCGAGATTCCTTTCACTTTGCCCAGACCATCGCCAACGATTTTGGGCGTCCCTACGGGCGCGGCTCCAACGCGGTCTCGGGTTTCTCCACCAGCGCCTCGGTCGGCCCCTTTTTTATCTACGTCCGAGGGGAATACCAGTACGGCTCCTCCAGCCAGGAGTACAACACCTCGCAGGCCCAGGCGATTGCCAGTCTCGATGGGTTGCCCTTGAATTCCGTTCCAGGCTTCGGCAAGACTTCCCGCCTCCGGCCCGTGGAGGCGTACGCCGGGGTAAATCTGGGAAGTTGGCAATTGACCTTCGGTCAGCAGAGCCTTTGGTGGGGCGCGGCCCGAAGCTCGAGTCTATTGTTGTCCAACAATGCCGAAGCCATGCCTATGTTGCGGCTCGACAGGGTAAGCCCGCTGCGCTTGCCTTTGCTCGGCCAGGTCTATATGTCGGGCTTTCTCGCACGAATGGGGGGAACGCGATATCTGCGCTTGGGCCCCAACTTCACGCTATATGGTGATGGGATTCATCCCGTCGACCCCCAGCCCTACCTTTGGGGAGGCAGCATTGCGTTTAAGCCTACGGCAAACCTGGAATTGGAGTTCGCAAACACTGCGGTGTTCGCCGGACACGGTATACCACTGACTTTGCACACCTTTCTCCACACGTTTTCGCAGCGCGGCAACATTCAAGCGGAGGAACCCGGAGGCCGACGTCCGACCATGACCGTGTCCTACCGGCTTCCGAAGCTCCGAAACTCGGTCCTGCTCTATGCCGACGCCCTGAGCGAAGCGCAGCCTCTCCCCATCCTCTATCCTCGTGAGTCGGCGCTGAATGCCGGTGTCTATCTGCCGCACGTCCCCTGGCTTCGACATCTCGACTTCAGGGGAGAGGGTGTTTATTCCAATATGCCCGCAAGTTCCATCAATAACCTTTTTTATGTGAATTTTCACTATCCCAACGGCTACCGGAATTACGGGCAAATTCTTGGCAGTTGGATCGGCCGGGGAGGCGACGGTGGACAGGCTTCCACCACCTACTGGTTTTCCGGCCACAATCAGGCAACCGTGAGCTATCGCCGTATGGTATCCAATCCGTCGTTGCTGAAAGGGGGCAATCTCAATGACTTCGCTGGGAGCCTGACTTGGAGGCCCCGTGCTCATATTGAGTTAGCAGCATCAGTGCAATATGAAAAATGGAATTTTCCCATACTGAATTCGGGACCTCGCTCCAATGTTTCCAGCACTGTGGAAATCCGCATCTTCCCGAAGGTGCGAGCGGCAAGGGGAACAAGCACGCTCCCCTAAGGCCCTCTGTGCATTTTTCCTAAGGAGTTTCTGGCCTAAAAACAAGGGCTTGGAATCCACAGACTTCCCCACCAGCGCCTTAACTTTCAACAGTTTAAGGTGTTTTATCAGACCCGCAACTTCTACGCCTTTGCCCTCGGCATCTCCGCCCCAGTCCGTAGCGTCGTTCGGTGTCTTCGTTCAGTGTCTTCGTTGCAAACGTTTGCTTTCCGGCAGCATCCAACTTTGCATTCTCCCGAGCTGGGAATGAGGCAGATCCAGAGCTTTTGATGCAAGGCAAACAACTCGCTACGTTCTTAAGTCACTCTGCCGATTCAACTTCGGCGAGTAGAGTTATGTTGAGACGGCATTGACGCTAGATATGCGGAACAACTGTTTCTCGTTGCGGAAGATGTTTCATAAATAGTATGATCAGCGGTCAAATCTGACGATCCAGGCGAGATTTTTTGGCGAAGCCCAAATTGCTTAAGTTGCGTGAATATGGGCATTCGAGACCAAAGACCTCAGCCAAGGTCGAATCAGTCGCCGTCTGCGAAGGAGCCGAATAGTGATTTCGCGGGTCTATTACTACAACGTTTTGTTACGTATTGTTGTTTATTCTCTCCCCTTGTTTGCTTTTGGACTCTCGTCGTATATCCGCTTCCGGAGCGTCTGGCTCCTCCATGTCGACAGCGTTATCCCGCAGGATTATCTGACGCTCCTGCTGGTTACCGAGCTGGTGTGGATTTTCGCCACCAATCATTACAAGCTCTCCTCCGTGACGAATTTGTTCTGGGAACACACGGGAATCCGTGCGGGGTCTCTGGCCTGCGGAGCCACCTTTCTATCGCAGACAGCGCTTCTTGTTTTCATGAACCAACTGAATATTTCCCGGACTTTCATCGTTTTGAGCAATGCCGTTCTGTTTCTATCGGTGGTGGCGACTCGCAACCTTGTTCGGCTTACTCCGGCGGTATCGAGTTGGCCTCGCAAGCGCGAGAAGATTGTGATCGTTGGAACCGACCAGCATGCGCGAAGAGTGGTTAAGCTCCTGCGGCGCGTCCCATTTTTTCGCTGCGACATCCAAGCGTACCTGCAACTTCCCGGGCAGCCGGTAGTGGTTGACGACGCGCCGGTGCTGAGCGCAGGGGAACCTCTGCATCTTGAGACGCTGAGTTTTGATGAGGTTGTAGTCGCCATACCGGCCGAGCGCTACATGCAGGTGTCCCCGATCATCGACGGCCTGCAGGGCCTGGGGAAGCCGGTTCGAGCGATTTTGGACCTCGGCCCCCGCCTTTCAGTGCGAGAAAAACTCTTTCAGGTCGGCCGTTTGCAGATGATGAGTCTCGGATTCTTCCCGATCGAAAGCTTCGCCTACACCGTGCTCAAGCGGGGCTTTGACTTGGCGTTTGCGGCTTTAGCTTTGATCGTGATGAGTCCCATGTTCGGAATCGTAGCACTTCTCGTGCGCCTCAGCTCTCCCGGCCCAATCCTGTTCCGTCAAGATCGAATCGGTCAGCATGGGAAAGGTTTCACGCTGCTCAAGTTTCGCACCATGACGTGCAGCGCTACGGTTGAGAGCGACACGATTTGGACTACCCAGGGCGACTCAAGGTGCACTGCGATTGGGGCAGTGTTGCGCAAGTTCAGTCTCGATGAGCTACCTCAACTGATTAATGTCCTTCGCGGCGAGATGAGTCTGGTGGGACCACGGCCGGAGCGCCCGTATTTTGTGGCCAAGTTCCGCAAGAACATTCAGCGATACAACGCGCGGCATAGTTGCCAGGTTGGTATTACCGGATGGGCACAGGTCAATGGCCTGCGCGGAGATACCTCGATCTCGGACCGGCTCCAGCACGACCTGTACTATATGCACAACTGGAGTTTTGCTCTGGACCTGCAGATCCTTGCTCGGACCATGTTCACGGTTCTGCGCGGCGAAAACGGATACTGAAACCCGAGTCTTGCCGAGACTAGTGAGTACATGACAGACGCAAGGGTCTGAGAGTCTCCGTTTATACTGGCTCCGTGCGGACAGTCGGCATCCCTTGGGTGACAGCTAGGCGCCGAGCGATCGTCTCCTGCCTGATTTTACTCTCGACCCTGGTGTTGGGTGAGGCTCCGCTTGCATCGCGCGAACTGCCTCCCTTTCGCCCCAACGATGCTCTGACCCGCCGAGCGCTAGAACGTTTCTACAACATGGATTACGAGCAGGCGACCGCTGACTTTGAGAAAGTGGCGGCCCAGCACCCAGCCGACACACGGCAGCAAGACCCCTTCCCTCTCAATAACTTGGCGAACTGCCTGCTAGTCAGCGAACTTTACCGGATGGGGGCGCTTGATCCATCTGATTACTTGCATGACAACTTTCTGGGCTCTCCCAAGCGCCCGGCCAGAGCTGAAACCAGCCGAAGAATTCGCGAGTTGCTGGAACGCGCGACGGCGGTCGAAGAAGAGCGTCTTCGAGCCAATCCGAACGACGTGGACATGCTCTACGCACGCGGTGTCACGCGCGGCATGCGGTCTTCCTACATGGGGTTGATCGAACGTTCCTGGTTCGCTGCTCTGCGATCGGCGGTGGGATCGCGCCGCGATCACGAACGCGTTCTCCAACTCTCCCCTACCTTCACCGATGCCAAGCTGATCGTTGGAGCCCACGACTATGTCATGGGCAGCCTGCCTTGGGCTGTCAAAGCAGCCGCAGCGGTGGTGGGTTTCAACGGCAGCCGCGAGCACGGACTCGAAGAATTGCGCGCCGCCGCCCGGGGAGGCGGCCAAGCCAGCATCGACGCAACAATCATACTGGCTTTATTTTTGCGACGCGAAAGTCAGCTCAATGAGGCTCTGGAGCTGGTGCGCGAACTCGAGACGTTGTTTCCCCAGAATATTATCTTCGCCATCCAAGAGGGAGACATGCTGCGAGCCGCGCATCGCAACCAAGAGGCGATGATAGCCTACCGTCGCGTGTGGGAAGCGGGGCGCGCGGGGCACTTCCCTGTCGGCGGCTACGAACTCGCTACCGTCAATATCGGCGACCTGCAACGGTCCATGAGGGACGACGCTGGTGCGCTCGCAAGCTACAACCTGATGGAGGAAACCTCGCAGGCTGCACCGGAGCTGCGACAGCGGGCATTCCTGAACGCCGGTGAGATTTACGATCTGCAGCAGAAACGGAAGCTGGCTATCAACAAATACGAGGCCGTCGTGGCGATGGATGCGTCTTCCCAATGGGCTCGGCAGGCCCGGAAGTACTTAAGGGACGCATACTCAGGAACGCGCGAACCACAAACGGAAAATTCGACGAGCCCCTAAAAAACACGCCGTTTGTGGACTTACTCCGGCGCGTCGGGCTCGACGAGGGATCATCGGGGGCCGGCGAGAACCGGAAGCTATCCCGGCTTCCACGGCGGGACTAGTCCTGTAGAGTCGGCGAGACACAGCGAACCCTATTGCGAACGATTTGCCAAAGTATGAGCGTAGAGAAGGTCGTCGATGCTCATGCAGTCGACACCTTTCAGGTTCAGGATCACGCCTGATTCAAGAACTCCACGGTCCTTTGGCTAGGATGCATCTCGAGTTTTAGCGGGTCTTCTTCGAGACACGAGCGATCAACTCGTCCACCCTCGAAAGCAAGAGCTTCAGGATGGGAGACTGGTTCGACTTGCTGTAGCCAAGGACCAGATCCACAGTTGGCGTATCTCCCTTCAGAGGGCGACTCGTTACAGACGAAGGGAGAAAGTTCTGTGCGTAAGCAGGTAACAGCCCTACGCCGCGCGTCGACGCTATTAAGGACATTCCCATGGCGAGGTGGTCCGCCTCGTGAGCAGGCGTGATCTTGATTCTCGACCGCTTCAGGTAGTCGTCGATGACCGCACGCAGTACCGGAGCCGTGGCCGAGACAGTCACGAATGTCTCGCCCACCAGATCACCCGGACTGATAGCTTGTCGCGCAGCCAGATGGTGGTCACTCGGCAGGATCACCATCAACGGCTCCTTCACGAGAACACGGAACGCCAACCCTGGCACCCCCCTTTCCCGTCGAAGAACCGCTGCATCGATTGTTCCTTTCGAAAGGCCGGCCGCAAGCAGCGGGGAGTATTGACTCGATATCATCACATCGACGTTCGGCAGCTCGTCGTGCAAGATCTTTAACGCTTCGGGCATCCACCTCAGTTCGTGGCCAGTAAGAAAGCCCATGACGAAGCATGGTTTTGCCGGATGAGCGACCCGGCGCGCCGCCTCGGTTGCCGTCGCTACCTGCGTCAGCACCGAGCGGCCGTGGTCGAGAAACACGCGTCCCGCTGGGGTCAATTCGATGCCGCGA
>Ga0137418_10000198_pt1 | contig 48611 bp, 51 predicted proteins | sample CZODoug3_1_2_16f_FD_122242 | JGI IMG/M metagenome (GOLD analysis project Ga0137418, IMG submission 122242) | Vadose zone soil fungal communities from Angelo Coast Range Reserve, California, USA - CZODoug3_1_2_16fungal (Hybrid Assembly) | ecosystem: Environmental > Terrestrial > Soil > Vadose...
GATCACGGTCCGGGCGCCGACGCGCCGCGCGGCCGCGAGCCCGCCCCGCACGAACGGTGTGACGCCGCTCGCCGACACGCCGACCACCACGTCCCCCGCGCGCGCGCGGGCTCGTACGGCGCGTGCGCCCGCCCGTGCGTCGTCCTCGGCCCCTTCGCGCGAGCGGAAGACGGAGGCGCGGCCGCCCGCCATGATCCCCTGCACGCGGCTCGGCGGCGTGCCGAACGTCGGCGGGCACTCCGCGGCCTCGAGCACACCGAGCCGGCCGCTGGTGCCGGCGCCGACGAAGATCAGCCGCCCGCGGGCGCCGAGGGCGGCGACGATCAGATCGACGGCGGCGGCGATCTCGCGCGCGACGCGCCCGACCGCGCGCACGGCGCGCGCGTCCTCGCGATTCATCAGCGCGGCGATGCGGCGGGCGTCGAGACGGTCCAGGCGCGCGCTCGCGCGGTTGGCCCGCTCGGTGGCGAGCCGCTCATAGCGGAGGCCGCGCGCCATGGCGCGCATGGTATCACCGGCTGCGCTACCATCGGCAGCGTGCCCGCCGTCCTGACCGGCCTCGACGTCCTCCTGCGCGATCACCTCTCGAGCCTCCGGGGCCGCGCCGTCGGCCTGCTCAGCCACCAGGCGTCGGTGAACCGTCGCCTCGAGCACGCGGCGACGCTGCTCGCCGACGCGCGCGGCGTGCGCCTGGCGCGACTGTTCGCGCCCGAGCACGGAATCTGGGGCGCGCCACAAGATCACGCCACGATCGCGAACGAGCGCGATCCCGTCACGGGACTCCCGGTGATCAGCCTCTACGGCGCCACGCGGGAGCCGACGCCGCCGATGCTCGCCGGGCTCGACACCCTCGTCGTCGATCTTCAAGACGTCGGCTCGCGCTACTACACCTTCCAGTGGACGCTCGCCCTCGCCATGGGTGCGTGCGCGCGCGCCGGCGTCGCCGTCATCGTGCTCGACCGGCCGAACCCGCTCGGCGGCGTCGGCGTCGAGGGCAACGTGCCGGACCCCGCGTTCGCGTCGTTCGTCGGTCTCTATCCGCTGCCCGCGCGTCCCGGCCTCACGCTCGGCGAGCTGGCGACGTGGTTCCATCGCGAGCACGGCCTGCGCCCCGAGCTGACGGTCGTGCAGATGCGTGGCTGGCGCCGCGCGATGCTGTGGGAGGACACCGGGGTGCCGTGGGTGGCGCCGTCACCGAACATGCCGACGCCCGACACCGCGCGCGTCTATCCGGGCGGCTGCCTGATCGAGGGCACGAACCTCTCGGAAGGGCGCGGGACGACGCGGCCGTTCGAGTGGGTCGGCGCGCCCTACCTCGACGCGCACGCGTACGCCGACGCGCTGGCGCGCGAGCGGCTGCCCGGCGTCGCCTTCCGTCCCGCGCGCTTCACGCCGACCTTCCACAAGTGGGCGGGACGACTCTGCGGCGGCGTGCAGATCCACGTGACCGACCGCACAACCTTCAAGCCGTTCCTGACCGGCGTCGCGGTGATCGCCGCGGCGCGCCGACTGGCGCCTCGACGCTTCGCGTGGAAGCGACCGCCCTACGAGTTCGAGCGGCGGCGGCGGCCGATCGACATCTTGCTCGGCACCGACCGCATCCGGCGCGCGCTCGAGCGCGGCCGCCCGCTGCGAGAGATCGAACGCGGCTGGACGGCCGACCTCGTGCGCTGGCGACGACGACGGGAGCGCGTGCTGGCCTACCGGTGACGGCGCCGGGGGTGGTTCGCCGGGCGGGGCTCGCTCAGTTCGAGAAGAGCCGCGTGAAGAAGCTCTTCACGCTCGAGCCGAACGCGTTCGCGCTTTCCTTGACGCTGCCGTCCTTCAGGTGCGCCCACGCGCTCTTGGCCGGAGGCGAGGCCGCCTGGCCGGACTCCTTGAGCTTCTCGCCGCTGAACTTCGCGCCCTCGACGACGGTGTGGCCGACGCCCTTGGCCGTCTCCTCGACGCCGTCGCCCAGCTTGCCATCGCCGATCTTCTTGGCGCCCGTCTCGACCTGGCGCGTGGCCGACTTGACCTTCGAATCGTCGGCGGCCATCGTGGGCGCCGCCATCCAGCCGATCGATGCCGCCAGTGCGAGCGCGGCCGCCAAGCATCGCATGTTGGTCTTGGTCATGGTGAGAGACCTCCTGATGTTGCTCACGCCCCAGGGTACCGCGGGGCGCGCGCCGGACGGAGGAGTTTGCGGCTCAGCCGAGGCGATCGGGTCGATCGGCGGCGAGCCGCGCCAGCGGGTGGCCGGCCGGGATGACGGCGTCGTAGCCGAGCTGCACGACCGGAGCATGCTGCTCGATCATCCAGACGTTGTCGCCGGCGACGGCCACACCGACGCGGCCCCGGCCCTCGCGCACCGAGGCGAGCACGAGCCAGATCGCGGTGACGATCAGAACCGTGGCCAGCACCTTCATGCGTCGCCTCCGCTTACGACGTGAACCCACGCGCGCGCATGCAGCTGGCGTACGCGGCACGATAGCGCTCGTCGTGCTTCTTGTTCTCGTTGAGGCCGTAGAGCGAGCCGCCGCCCGCGCCGACGACGCCGCCGATGGCCGCGCCCTTGCCGGCGCCCTTGCCGCCGCCGGCGATCGCGCCGCCCGCGGCCCCGACCGCCGCGCCGACGACCGCGCCGATCGCGCCGTCCTTCACGACTTCCATGGTCTTGTCCTTCGAGCCGGCCTCGCTCGCCGCGTACTTGTTGCACGCCGCGATCGCGCTCTGGCTCGGCGCCGCCGGCACGCTCGCGACGCGCGCGGGCGGGGCCTGCGCCACCTTCTGCTGCGACTTCTGCTCCTGCGCGGCGCGGTCACCGCCCGTCCAGTTCGCGACGACCAGACCCGTCACGAGGGCGGTCGCCATCACCGCCCCCATGGCGATCGCCGCGAGTTTCCATGGATTCATCGTCTGTCCCTCCGGGCTCAGGATGACTACCTGATGTTGCCGCTGCGCCCGTACGCGTCGGCGTTGCCGCGAACCGACGCCGCATCGCCCGATTGCGTCCCGCTGCCGGCGAGGGCCGCGCGACCGCGGCCGGGCACGACGCGCACGCCATTCGGCGACCCGGCGTCGCCGCCGGTCGTGACGACGGACGCGCTGGGCGGCCGCGAGGACTGGTTGTAGCGCGTCACCACCTGACCGATGTTCTTGTCGGTGACGAGACCCTGGGCGCGCATCTGACGGAACACCTGCTCCCAGCCGGTGCCGCTCTGCTTCATCGCCGCGATCTGATCGAGCGTGAGCGGCTTCGGGCCGTTCGCACTCCCCGCCGCCGCGCTCGACGAAGGCGCCGGAGCCGTCGTGCTCCCGGGCTTGGTCGTGGTCGGCGTGGGCGACGTGTTCTGCGCCTCGAACAAGGCCCGCGCGACTTTCTGGTTGCCGGGCGAGAGCTTCTGGTAGGCGCCGGCGGCGTTCGGTGGCGGCGCGATCTGCGCGTCCGCCGTGGCGGCGCCGAACAGTAGAAGAATCGCTGCGACGTGAGATGCCTCGCCCATGTTCAGCCTCCCCGGTCATGCGCGCGGTAAGTACCCGCCTGGTGGCGGCCGAAGCGGACACCTGCGCACACGCCTCCGGCCGGAGGAACAGCAGCACCCGTGCCAGACCTCCGGGCGCTCTTTTCGCGCCTGGGAAATCGGCGACTTATAGCGGACCGTTGGCCTCCCGTCACCCCCATTTTGGTGTCCACCAGATGACGTTAAGCCAAGTTTTACAAGCCAGACTGGCACCCGTGCACGTTTTTCAACCGGCCGTTTTCAGCGGTCATGGATGGCGGATTCGCGACGGGGCCATGACTAGAATGGCGACGTGACGGACCTCGAAGACCTCATCGGCGAGCGCCTGATGATCGGTCTGCCGGGCGCGACGCTCGACGACGCGGGCATCCGATTGTTCCGCGACACGCGCGCGGCGGGCCTCATCCTCTATCGCCGCAACTTCGAGACCCCCGCGCAGCTGCTCGATCTCCTTGGCCGCCTCGAAGACGCGCTCGGCCGGCGGCTGCTCGTGGCGACCGATCACGAGGGCGGACGTATCGTGATGCTCGGGCGCGGGGTGACGATCTTCCCCGACAATCTCGCGGTGGGCACCGCGGGCGAGGAGACGTTCGCCTACAAACAGGGTCTGCTCGAGGCGCGCGAGCTGCGCCGCCTGGGCGTCGACCTGAACCTCGGGCCCTGCCTCGACGTGCTGACCGACCGCTACAGTCCCAACATCGGCATCCGCTCGTACGGCAAGGACCCGAAGCTCGTCGCCCGCTACGGCGTCGCGCGGCTGCGCGGCATGACGAAGGGCGGGCTCTCGGCGTGCCCGAAGCACTTCCCCGGCAAGGGCCATTCGCCGCTCGACGCGCACCTCAAGCTGCCGACGATCATGTCCGACTGGGACGAGATGCACGCCGTGCACCTCGTGCCGTTCTTCGAGGCCATCGCCGCCGGCGTCGAGTGCGTGATGACGTCGCACCCCGTCTACCCGCGTCTCGATCCGTCCGGCGTGCCGGCGACGTTCTCGCGGCGGATCGTCGACGAGTACCTGCGCGGCGAGGTCGGCTTTCGCGGCGTGATCGTCTCCGACGACCTCGAGATGGGCGCCGTCTCCGAGACGTGCCCGATCGACGAGGCCACGGTACGCGCGGCTGCGGCCGGCCACGACCTCTTGCTCGTCTGCCACACGGAGCCGGCGCAGCGCGCCGCGGCGACGGCGCTCGCGGAGGCGTACCGCTCCGGTCGGCTGCCGCGCGCTGGGCTCGAGGCGGCGGCCGCCCGCGTACGCGCGCTGCGCCAGCGGCGAAGCGCGCGCGCCGAGGGCGGGCGGCCCGCGCCCGAGCGCGACGGCGCGCCGCTGGCCATGGCCATGGCGAGCCGGGCGGTCAGCGAGCTCACGCCGGGCCGCGGGGCGTTCACCCGCGCGCTCAACGGGCGCGTGCTCGTGGTCTTCCCGCGCTTCTCCGAGCTCGCCGCGCGCATCACGATCGAGCCGGAGGTGTGCGACGAGACCGGCTGGGTGCGCGCCGCGTTCGCGCCCGCGGGCGTAACGCCGGAGCCCCACATCGTCGGGATCGAGCCCTCGGCGGCGGAGATCGAGGAGGCGGCCGCACGCGCGGCGGCCGCCGACGCCACCGTGCTGTTCCTCTACGACGCCCACCTCTACCCGTCCAACCGCGCGCTGCTCGACGCGGTGCAGGCGCGCGCGCGGCATCTGGCCGTCGTGCTGCTGCGCGATCCCTACGACGCCGCGCTGCTGGCGCCCGGCGTGCTGGGCATCACGGCCTTCGGCTGGCGGCGCTGCCAGCTCGACGCCGTGGTCGCGCGCCTCGCCTATCCGTAGGGGGGCCCCGAAATGGCCCCCCAAACCACCCAACGTTCGGAGCGCCCCGGCACAGCCGGGTCACTCCTCTAAACAGGCTCCTGGCCACCCTCGTTGATCACCGTCGTCGGCTCAGGGCCGGCGTCAGCGCGAGGGAGAGCGCGATGGTGCCCGCCGTGCCGACGATGACGAGCCACGACCACGGGAAGTCGATGCGGCCCGTCTCCGAAAGGTAGAGCAGCGCGAGGTTGATCAGCGTCATCACCACCATGGAGATCACGTTGGCGACGTCGGCGACGCGGCGGCGCGAGAGCAGCCCGAGCAGGAAGACGCCGAGCAGGGAGCCGAACGGGACGCCCGCGATCTTGAACACGAGCCAGAGGATCTGCTGGCGCCAGCCGAGAAAGATCCACGCGATGATCCCGAGCACGATCCCGAAGACGACCACGCACGCGCGCGAGACCCGGAGGTAGTGCGTCTCGGAGCGCCCGCGCGCCAGGAGCGGCCGGTAGATGTCGGTGACGAACGACGCGGAGAGCGAGCCCAGCGGCGAGTCGATCGACGCGAGCACGATCGCGGAGAGCATCAGGCCGCGCAGCACCGCCGGCATGGTGTGGCCGACGAAGTACGGCAGCACCTCGTCGTTGCGCGCGATCGCCGGCGCCCCGTGCTGCGCGTAGAAGGCGAAGAGGCCCGCCCCGAGGCTCAGGTAGATGGCCAGCGTCAGCAGCGTCGCCAGCGGCGTCAGCGCGAGGGTGCGCTGACTCTCGCCCCGCGTCTCGACGGTGAGCAGCCGCTGCATGAGGTCGTGATCGGTCCCGAAGGCGGCCATCGAGCCGATGAAGCCGTTCAGCACCGCCACCCAGACGATGTTCGGATCGGCGGCCAGCCGCGCCCAGAAGTCGGGCGCGCCCGGAGCGGGCCCCCAGTCGATGACGCGCAACCGGCCGGCCGCCTCCGCGAGCTGCGCGATCGCGGTCGCGCCGCCGTCGATCTGGGAGACGAGAAACGCCAGCGTCGCGGCGCCGGCCACGAGGAACATCAGCGCCTGGAACACGTTCGTCCACACGACGGCCGAGACACCACCGGTCGCGATGTAGGCGATGGACACCACCACCGTCACCACGATCGTCGTCTCGATCCGCCAGCCGACGAGCAGCGAGACGGCGATGGCCGTGGCCGTGAGCCGGGCGCCCGAGCCGGTCAGGCGCGTGAGGAAGAAGAAGAGCGAGCCGGTCACCTGCGTGGCGCGGCCGAAGCGATCGCGCAGGAACTCGTAGATGGTCGTGACGTCGTGCCGGTAGAAGGCCGGGATGAACAGGAAGGCGACGGCCAGCTTGGCCAGGCTGGAGCCGATGAAGAACTGCACGTACTCCCAGTTCTCGCTGTAGGCGGTGGCGGGGACCGAGATGATGGTGACGGCGCTGATCTCGGTGGCGAGGAACGACAGGCACGCCGCCCACCACGGCACCCGGCGGCGCGCGAGGAAGAAGTCGGTGGTGTCGCGCTGCCGTCCCGTGAATGCGACGCCGATCGCGACGAGGACCACGAGCGAGACGAGGAGGATGGCGTAATCGGGCCAGGTCAGTGACGGGGCCGGCGACACCCCGCTATTTTACATGGAGCCCCGCTCGTCGTTTACCGGGCGGTGGCCGTGCGCTCGAGGTCGGTCTGCACGGCCCGCCTGCGGAGCTTGTCCACGAGTCCGGCGTACGACGACTGCTGGATGATTCGCCCGAACGCGCTGCGGAACGTCGCCACGAACGACACGCCGTCCACCAGCACGTCGTAGGCCCGCCAGCGGCCGTCGCGCACGAGCAACCGGTAGTCGACCGCGATCTCGGCGTTGCGGCGCGTCACGATCTTGCTGCGCACCGTCGCGTAGCGACCGTCCACGCTCTCGGCGGGATAGACGATCCGCTCGCCGGAAAACTGCTCGATCCGGGCGACGTAGGACCGCTCGAGGAGATCGGTGAACAGGCGCACGAACTCGGCCCGCTCCTCGGGCGTTCGGCTGTTCCAGTGACGGGTGAGTGTGCGTCGCGCCATCTCGTCGAAGTCGAAGAGCTCGGCGGCGATTCTCCGGATTTCGGCGCGACGCATCTCGGCGCGCGGCCGGTCGAGGGGCGAGGCCTCGAAGTCGTTCTGCAGCACGGCGACGACGCGCGTGACCGCGGCCTGCACGACGTCACGTGGGCTCGACGTCGTCGCCGCCATCGCGCTCGCCACCATCAGCCAGGCCCCACCGCTTTGCCCATGGCCATCAGCCCCGCGGGAACGGGAGCATCCCCCATGCCACGGCCGGCGTCCGGCGACCGTTCGATGGTGCGCCGCTGGCCCCGCGGGCCGGGGACGACGGATAATGACCGTCACCGTCAGCCATGGCTCGGAGCCAACATCGTTCGGGGGGGATCATCGTCGGCGTCGACGCGGGCGGCACCTGGGTGCGCGTCCGCGCGCAGGCCGACTCTCGCCCGATTGCCGCGCTCACCCAATCGGCGAGCGCCGTACCCGAACTCGCGACTTTCTTGCACAGCCTCTGGCGGCGCCGAGGCTGGACGCGCCCGCGCGTGGACGCCCTCGTCGTCGCCGCGCGCGGCGTCTGGCTGCCACTCGAGCGACGCGCGCTGCGGCGGCGGCTGACAGGCCTGGCGCGGCGCGTGAGTGTCATCGCCGACGTGGAAGCCGCGTGGCACGCGACCCTGGGCGCCGAGTACGGCGTGCTGGTGCTGTCCGGCACCGGCTCCATCGCGCTCGGCCGCGACGCGCGCGGGCGCTGGGCGCGCGGGGGTGGGCTCGGACCGCTCCTCGGCGACGAGGGCTCGGCGTTCTGGATCGGCCGCGAGTGGCTGCGCGCGACCGCCGACGAGCGCGCGCGGCGCCGCTTCGCGACGGCGCCCCACGCGGTGAGCGCCGTGGCCGCGCTCGCCCCGCGCGTCGTGGGCCGCGCGCGACGGGGCGACCGCGTCGCGCGCCGCATCGTCAGCGCCGCCCAGGCTCACCTCGCCGCGCAGGCGGCGGCGGTGGCGCGCGCGCTGCGGCTGCCGCCGCCCGTGATCGTCGGCGGCGCGGGGAGCGTGATGAGCGATCGCTGGTTCGCGGCGGGTGTGCGCAGCGCGCTGGCGCGCACCGGACTGCGCGCGCAATGGCGCGAGTCCAGCGGCGCGCCCGTCGACGCCGCCGTCCGCCTCGCGGCAGCCCTCGCCGCGGCGGGCCGATGAGACATCCTGGGGCGACCCCGAGGCGCGCCACGGCTCCGCCGGGGCGCGTCCGAGCGTCGGGGGGTGTGGGGGGCCATGTCGGGGCCCCCCACATAGAAAGACGGCTCGTCGTCACCATTTGCCCGCGCGAGCGCGGCGCCGTCGTGCTGCCGGTCGAGCGCGGCGGTCGCGCGGCGCGCCTGGACGCGGCGGGCGTGCTCGCCGCGCTGCGCGCGCTCGTGGCGCGGCGCGGGCTCGACGATCGCGTCCACGTGCGCGACGGCTGCGCGGGCGGCTGCTGGGGCGCGGGTCCCAACGTCGACGTGCGCGTCTACGCGGCGACGACCCCTGGCGAACGCCCCGACCACGTGGCGCTGGGCTGGAAGACCTACGTCTACTCGCTGCCCACGCTGGCGAGTCTCGCCGACGTCATCGACGAGAACCTGCCACGCGTGCGAGCCACCAGACGACGGGGCCGGTGAGCGCGACGCCGATGCCGGCGAGCGTGTTGCCCCAGCCCGCCGTGGCCATCGCCCCCAGCGCGAAGAGCGCGGGCGGCACCGTCACCGCGAGCGCGCCGGTCCAGCCACCGGGGACGCGCCACGGTCGCGGCAGCCCCGGCGCCGCCGCGCGCAGCGAGAGGAACGCGGCGAGCTCGACGAGGAGCGCCAGCGAGTAGAGCCACACGTTGAGGACGATGAGCTCCTTGAACGAGAAGGCGGCGCACGCCGCGTAGGCCCCCGACGACACCAGCACCGCGAGCCACGGCGTGCCGAAGCGCGGGTGCAGGACGCCGAAGGCGCGCGGCAGCGCGCCGTCGCGCGCGAGCACGTAGGGCACGCGCGAGTTCGTGAGCAGCAGGGCCATGAAGAGACCGGCCGCGCTGAGCATGGCGCCGGCGGCCATCACGTGGCCCAGCCACGCGCCGCCGACGCGGGCCGCCAGCGCGGGCAGCGCACCGGTGGTCCACGTCGTCCAGTCGGCGAGGCCGCTCGCGAGCACCACGCCGACCGGGAGCAGGTACGACACGGCCACGAGCGGCACCGCCAGGAGCAGGGCGCGGCGGAACGCGCGCTCCGGCGCGCGCGTCTCGCCGAGCACGGTGGAGGGCGTGTCCCAGCCCGCGTAGTTCCACATCACGACCGCCAGGCCGAGCCCGAGGCCGCCCGCCAGTGTGTGGCCCTCGAGCGTGAACGGCGTCCACGGCGCCGTCGCCATGCGCGGCAGCCCGACGACCACCAGCAGCGCGACCGGCGCCAGGGCGGCGGCCGAGAGCGCGACGGCGGCGCGGCCGGTCGGCCGCACGCCGAGCAGGTTCAGCGTCGTCAGGGCGGCGATGAACGCCACCGCGAGGAGCCAGCGCTCGAGCGGCGCCATGGTCGGATGCCAGTAGCGCAGGTACTCGACGAAGAGCGCCGGATAGACGGCCACGTCGACGAAGCTGTCGAGCCACGACCACCAGCCGACCTGGAAGCCCCAGAACGGCCCGAAGGCGCGCGTCGTCCACGTCACGTAGCCGCCCTCGTCGGGCAGGGCGGAGGCCAGCTCCGCCATGGCGAGCGAAACGGGCAGGCTCCAGAGCAGCGGCGTGAGGACGAGGAGAACGAGCGTGAGGCCGGGACCGAACGACGGCACCGTGTCCTCGATGCCGTAGGGCCCGCCGCTCACATTGAAGAAGACGATGGCGGCGAGCGGCAGCACGCCGAGCTCGCGGCGGAGGCTCACCTCACGGCGGCGATCAGCGCGGGGAGCTCCGCGAGCCACTCGTCGATGGGACGCGCGGCCTCGACGGTGATCTCGAGCTTGCCGTTCGGCAGCCGGCGCACCCGACCGGGCGCGGCCGGGCCGAGCGGGATGACGAGCGACTCGCGGTGGATGCCGAGCGCGTCGGTCACCGCGAAGATCGCGTCGATCTCCTTCATCGTGACCACCTCAAGCATGCAGGCCGACCTCGGTCGCGCAGACGGTGATCTGCCGCCACGTCTCCTCCTCGACCGGAATGCCCTCGGCGCGGCGCGCGCGCTCGGTGCGCGCCTCCGGCTCGCCGGGCACGAGGATCTCGGAGGCGCCGGCCGCGGGCGAGGCGCCGCGGACCCACGCGAACAGCGCGGCCACCTGCGCGTGGAATTCGGCCGGCGGCAGGAAGCGCGCGGGATCGAGGGCGACGATGAGCGTGCCGTTCGCGAACTTCCCCTTCTCCGCGCTGGCTCCGCCCGTGCCCGACAGGATGCCGCCGAGGATCTCGATGGCGAGCGAGAGCCCGTAGCCCTTGTGCGCGCCGGCCGTCAGCAGCGAGCCCGGGGGGTCGCCGTAGAACTCCCTGGGATCCGTCGACGGCTCGCCGCGCGCGTTCAGCATGATCCCCGGCGGCACCTTCTCGCCGCGGTTGAACTTCACGCGCAGCTTGCCCTCGGCCCACACGCTGGAGGCGAAATCGTGCGACATCGCGACGGCGCCGCCGGGACCGGGAATCGCAATGGCGTGGGGGTTCGTGCCGAGCCGCTTGCCGCTGCCGCCCCACGGCGCCACGTTGAGGCCGCTCTTGGCGTTGGCCCAGAGCATCCCGACCAGGCCCGCGGCCGCCAGCGCCTCGGCGTAGTCGGCGAGCCGGCCCACGTGGCTCGTGCGGCGCAGGGCCACCGCCGCCAGCCCGTGCACACGGCCGCGCTCGATGGCCAGCGTGGTGCCGCGCCGCGCGACGACCTGACCGAAGCCATGGTCGCCGTCGAGCACCGCGATCGTCGGTGTGTCGACGGCGAACTGGATCTTGGGGGCCGGATTCAGGTGCCCGCTCTTCAGCGCCGCGCAGTACTGCGGAACGCGGATGACGCCGTGGGAGTCGTGGCCGCGCAGGTTGGCGCGCACGAGCAGCGTCGCGATCCACTCCGCGTCGTCGCGCGGCACGTCGCGCGCGGCGAAGATGTCGGCGGCGAGTCGCTCGAGGTCGGCGGCGGGAAGGGTCGGCATCGGCCGATACACTACTCGACGCGCTGCCGGAAGAAAAGGTCCGGCGGCGCTGGCGACGACCGCATCGGCCGGCCGGGCATCGCGTGTAGACTAGGCGGCCGTGACCACTCCCGACGGCCCGCTGGCCGGCGTCACGGTGCTCGACTTCACCCGCGTGCTGGCGGGCCCGTACTGCACGCGCCTGCTCGCCGACCTCGGCGCCGACGTCCTCAAGATCGAGCGGCGCGAGGGCGACGACACCCGCCGGGGCTACTTCCAGCTCGAGCCCGGGCGCGAGGACCAGGCGACGTACTTCGTGCGCATCAACGTCGGCAAGCGCAGCGTCGCGCTGGATCTCACCAAGCCGCAGGCGCGTCCCGTCGTGCTCGACCTCGCTCGCCGGAGCGACGTCGTCGTCGAGAACTTCGTGCCCGGCGTGGTGGCCCGCCTGGGCTGCGACCACGCCACGCTGTCGGCGGTGAAGCCGGACCTCGTCTACTGCTCGATCTCGGGCTTCGGTCAGACGGGGCCGTGGCGGGCGCTGCAGGCCTTCGCGCACATCATCAGCGCGGTGTCCGGGCTCATGCACCTCGAGCGCAACGCCGACGCCGAGCCGCGGGTGAGCTATCTGCAGGCCGCCGACGTGCTCGCCGGCACGCACGCCTTCGGCGCCATCTGCGCCGCGCTCCTGCGCCGCGGACGCACCGGTCGCGGCGCGCACCTCGACGTCTCGATGCTGGAATGCCTCGTCGCCGCCGAGGACATCACGTACGGCGCGATGCTCAACGGGGGCGCCGAATACCCCGGGCCGCGCGCCGGCATGCTGATCCACCAGATCGAGGGCCAGTGGTTCACCGTGCAGAGCGTGGGCGCGCCCGATCTCTGGGCGCGGCTGCTGGCCGCCATGAAGCGTCCCGACCTCGCCCAGGATCCACGCTTCGCCACCCCGCTGGCGCGGCGCCAGAACTGGGCCGAGCTGCGGCCGTTCATCGTCGCCTGGATCGACACGTTCCCGTCCGCGAAGGCGGCGCTGGAGGCGTGCGCGGCGGCGCGGATCCCGGCGGCGCCGGTGCTGACGCCGGCCGAGGTCGTCGCGCATCCGCATCTCGCCGAGCGCGAGTTCTTTCCCGCCGTCCCGCATCGCGCGCGCGAGCGTGTGCGCGTGACCGGCGTGCCGTTCATGGTGGACGGGCGCCGTCCGATGCCCACCGGGCCCGCGCCGTACCGTCCCGGTGAGCACACGCGCGAGGTGCTGAGCGATCTGCTGGGCTACGACGCGCAGAAGATCGAAGCGCTGCGGAAGACAGGCGCGATAGACCTCGTCTAGCCGAACGCGGCTTCGGCGGCGGCCTCGCCGGAGCGCACGCAGTCGGCGATGCCGACGCCACGATAGGCGGCGCCGGCGAGGTGCAGCCCCGGCAGCGCGGCGGCGCGGCGCTCGATCGTCTCGACGCGCGCCAGATGACCGACGCGGTACTGTGGCATCGACGCCGCCCAGCGCGACGCGCGCACCAGCACCGGCTCCGCGCCGACGCCGAGCGCCTCCGCCAGCTCGCGGCGGGCGCGCGCGACGAGGCTCGCGTCGTCCTCGCGCAGGACGGCGGCGTTCAGCGCGCCGCCCATGAAGCAGCGGACCAGCACGTGGTTCGTCGGCGCGCGCCCCGGGTACTTCACGCTCGAGAACGTGCCGGCCAGGAGCGCCTTGCCCTCGCTGCGCGGGACCACGAAGCCGAATCCGTCGAGCGGATGGGGCACGTCGGCACGCCGAAAGCCGAGCGAGACCGTCGCCGCCCCCGCGTACTCGATCTCGCCGAGCAGCATGGCCAGCGCGGGATCGACGTAACGCAGCAGCCGCGCGGAGACGTGCGCCTCGGCGGCGAGGATCACGCGATCGGCGTCGAAGCAGACGCCGTCCGCGCTCGCCACCCGCCAGCGGGCGCCCTCGCGCTCGACGGCGGCCACGCGCTGGCCGAGCACGACCGCGCTGTCCGGCAGCCGGTCGGCGAGCGTGGCGACGAGCGTCTCCATGCCGTCGGCGAACGTGACGAAGAGGCTGAAGCGCGCGCCGCTCGTCCCGGGCTCCGGCGCCTGCGCGAGCCCGCGACGCAGGCCGAGGATCACCGAGCGGTGGCGGCGCTCGAGCTCGACGAAGCGCGGCAGCGTCGCCGCCACGCTGAGCTCCTCGGGATCGGCGGTATAGATGCCCGCGACGAGCGGCTGAGCGACGCGCTCGAGCGCCTCGGCGCCCAGCCGGCGGCGCACGAAGGCGCCGAGGCTCTCGTCGACGCCGCCGTCCAGCGCGCCGCCGCCGCGCGGCAGCACCAGGTCGAGCGCCATGCGCGCCTTGCCGCGCCAGGAGAAGAGCGACGACGTCGCGAACGGCGCCAGTCGCGTCGGCGCGAGCAGCTGAAAGCCGTCGGGCAGCGGATGCAGCCGTCCGCGGAACCAGACGAAGACCTTGCGGAAACGGTCGTCGGTGCGCACCAGCTGCGCCTCGAGGCCGAGCCGGCGACAGAGCGCGAGCGCCCAGGGCTTCTCGGAGAGGAACGAGTCGGGCCCGCCCTCGAGCAGGAAGCCGTCGGCGCGCTCGGTGACGATGGTGCCGCCGAGCCGGCGGCGCGCCTCGACGACGCGCAGGTCGAGGTCCACGCCGCGCTCGCGCGCCAGCTCGACCGCGCGGTGGGCCGCGGCGAGCGCGGTCACGCCGCCGCCGACCACGACCAGCTTCACGCGGCGTCTCGCGCCAATTCGGCGAGCATCTGGACGAACTCGGGGTGATCGTTCACGGCCGCGGCGCGGTGGTAGGCGAGGCCGTGCTGCGCGGCGATCGCGCGGGCCTCGGTGTCGAGGTCGTAGAGCACCTCGACGTGGTCGGCGACGAAGCCGATCGGCGACAGGACCACCCGGCGCTCGCCGGCCTTCGCGAGGTCGCGGATGGTCTCGACGACGTCGGGCTCGAGCCAGGGATCGCGCGGGCTGCCGCTGCGACTCTGATAGGCGAGCGACCAGCGGGCGTGGCCGAGGCGGCGCGCGACGGCGGCGGCCGCCGCCGTGAAATCCGCGACGTAGGGCGACGTCTCCGCCATCGCGCGCGGAATCGAATGGGCGGTGAAGACGAGCGGCGTGCGATCGCGCTCGCCCTCCGGTACCTCCGCGAAGGCGGCGCGCACGCGGTCGGCGACGGCGGCGACGAACCGCGGATGCTCGAACCAGGGCGCTGCGTACACGATCTCGGGCGCCGCGGCCACGCTGGCGCGAGCGGCGGTCACGTCGACCATGTAGCGCTCCCACGACGCCTCGCAGCGGAACGCGGAGAGAATCAGACCGAGCGCGCGGCGTCGGCCATCGCGCGCCATCCGCGCCAGCGTCTCGGGCAGGTACGGATGCCAGTGGCGCATCCCCACGTAGACCGGCAGCGGGCGATCCGCCCGCGCGAGCGCGGCGCGCAGCCCCGCCGCCTGCGCCTCCGTCAGCGCGTGGAGCGGCGAGCGCCCGCCCGGCATCGCTTCGTAATGCCGGGCCACCTCCTCGAGCCGCTCGCGCGGAATGCCGCGGCCGCGCGTGACGTTGTCGAGGAACGGCCGGATCTCCGCCGGCGCCGTCGGCCCGCCGAAGGCGATCAGCAGCACCGAGTCGAGGGCATTCACCGCGCGGAGAGCTCGTGGACCATGTCCACGAGCGCCTTCACGTGCTCGACCGGCGTCGACTCGAGCACGCCGTGGCCGAGGTTGAAGATGTGGCCGGGCCGGCCGGCGGCGCGCCGCAAGATGCTCCGCACCGCGGGCTCGAACGTCGCCGGTGGCGACAGCAAGGCGACGGGATCGAGGTTGCCCTGCACGCCGACGTCCTCGCCGACGGCGCGCCAGCCCGCGTCGAGGTCCACGCGCCAGTCGAGACCGATCACGTCGCCGCCCGCCTCGCGCAAGAGCGGCAGCAGCCCGGCGGTGCCGGTACCGAAGTGGATGACGGGCGTGCCGGGCGTGAGCGCCGCGATCACCGCACGCGTATGCGGCAGCACGAACGCGCGATAGTCGTCGGGCGCGAGGGCACCGACCCACGAGTCGAAGAGCTGCACGACGGCGGCGCCGGCGGCGATCTGGCCGTTCAGGTACGCGGCGGTGGCGTCGGCGAGGAGCGTCATCAGGCGATGCCACGCGCTCGGCGTCTCGCGCATGAGGCGCTTGGTGGCGAGATAGTCGCGGGAGGCGCCGCCCTCGACGACGTACGACGCGACGGTGAACGGTGCGCCCGCGAAGCCGATGAGCGGCACGTGCGGGGGCAGCGCGCGCCTCACCAGCCGCACGGTCTCGAACACGAAGCCGACCGCGCTCACGACGTCCACCGGGGCCAGGCGCGCGACGTCGGCCTCGCTGCGCACGGGACGGTGGATCACCGGCCCCTCGCCCTTGGCGAACTCGAGCCCCACGCCGAGCGGCTCGACGATCAACAAAATATCGGCGAAGAGGATCGCCGCGTCGACGCCGAGCCGCTCGACCGGCTGCAGCGTGACCTCGGCCGCCGTCTGCGGCGTCTTGGCGAGCTCGAGGAACGCGTGACGCGCGCGCAGCGCGCGGTACTCCGGCAGGTAGCGTCCGGCCTGGCGCATGAGCCACACCGGGGTGAAGGGCGTCGGCCGGCGGCGCGCGGCGAGCAGCAGCGGCGGGTCGGGCACGAGCCGAGCATCGCAGGCGCCCGGGCTGGAATCAACCCGCGGCGGGGTTTATGATCCCCTCCGCCATGGCATACCTATCCGGCAAGCAAGCGTTTCTGCAGATTCTCAAGACCGAAGGCGTCTCCGTCATGTTCGGCAACCCGGGCACCACCGAGCTGCCGCTCATGGACGGGCTCGCGCGCGAGCCCGGCATCCGCTACGTGCTCGCGCTGCAGGAGGCGGTGGCCATCTCGATGGCCGACGCCTACGCGCAGGCGCACGGTGGGCTCGCCGCGGTGAACGTGCACGTCTCGCCCGGGCTCGGCAACGCGATGGGCATGCTGTACGACGCGTACAAGGCCCACTCGCCGCTGCTGCTCACGGCGGGCCAGCACGACCAGTCCTTCACGGTCACGGAGCCGATCCTCTGGTCCGATCTGCCGCCGGTGGCCACGCCCTTCGTGAAGTGGGCGACGGAGGCGCGCCGGCTCGAGGACCTGCCGCGCATCGTGCGCCGCGCGGTGAAGACGGCGCTCGCCCAGCCGAGCGGTCCCGTCTTCCTCTCGCTGCCCGTGGACGTGCTCAACGCCGAGCGCGACAACCTCGACCTCCTCGGGCCGACGCGTGTCGCCCCGCGGCTGCGCGGCGACAGCGCGGCCATCGACGCGGCGGCGAAGCTCCTGGTCGCCGCCGACACGCCGCTCATCGTCGCCGGCGATGCCGTCGCTCACAGTGATGCCCTCGCGGAACTGGTCGAGCTCGCCGAGCTGATCGGCGCGCCCGTGATGCTGGAGGGCGTGTCGTCGACGTGCAGCTTCCCGTTCACGCATCCGCTCTACGCCGGCTCGATGCCGCGGCTGGGGCCGGGCATCAAGGGTCTGCTGATGCGCCACGACCTGCTCTTCTCCGTGGGCGGCGACCTCTTCACGCTCTCGCTGCCCTCCGACGTGGATCCGATGCCCCCGGGCCTCGACGTGGTCCACCTGGACGTGGACCCGTGGGAGCTCGGCAAGAACTATCCGGCCGCCGTCGCGATCCAGGCCGACCCGAAGGCGTCGCTGCCGGAGCTCACCGAGGCGGTGCGGCGGCACGCGGGCAAGGCCGGCCACAAGGACGCCGGCAAGCGGCGCGAGGCCCTGGCCGGCAAGCACGCGCGCGAGCGCGACGATCTCGCGCGCCGCGCGGCCGACGAGGCCAGGAAGTCGCCGATGGGACCGCTCGCCCTCGTGCACGCCGTCTCGCAGGTCGTGCCCGACGACGTCGTCGTGGTCGACGAGGCGATCTCCTCGTCGGCCGGCATCCGCAACTTCTTCCGCTGCGCCGACGCGAAGTCGTTCTTCAGCCTGCGCGGCGGCGGCATCGGCTGGGGCCTGCCGGCAGCGCTCGGCGTGAAGCTCGCGCTGCCGAAGCGGCCGGTGGTCGCCCTCGTCGGCGACGGCAGCGCGATGTACACGGCGCAGGCGCTGTGGACGGCGGCGCACGAGTCGCTGGCCGTCGTCTACGTGATCTTCAACAACGCGTCGTACCGGATCCTCAAGGAGCGCACGAAGGCGCTCAAGGGCTTCTCGGCCGAGGACGACACGTACGTGGCCATGGACCTCGTCGATCCGGCGATCGACTACGTCGGCCTCGCCCGCTCGCTCGGTGTCGCCGGCGAGCGCGTGGAGAAGGCCGCCGACGTGGGCCCGGCCGTGGGCCGCGCGCTGGCCAGCGGCGCTCCCACGCTGATCGACGTGCGCATCGATCCCTCGTTCACCTAGGAGCCGTCCATGGCGATGAGCTTCGGCATCCACATCGGCCACATGGGCGGGCCGCTCGAGGAGATGCGCCGGCTGTGGAAGTTCGCCGACAGCGCCGGCTTCGACTGGTTCTCCGTCTCCGACCACTTCCAGGAGTCGCCGCCGCGCGGCGGCGAGATCGATTGCTTCGAGGCGATCACCACGCTCACCGCCGCCGCGGTGGAGACGAAGCGCGTGCGGCTGGGCGCCCTCGTCTACTGCGTCGCCTACCGGAATCCGGGCCTGCACGCCAAATCGCTCACGACGATCGACCACCTCTCCCACGGCCGCGTGGACTGCGGTCTCGGTGCCGGCTGGCACGAGGCCGAGGCGAAGGCGTACGGCTACGCGTGGCCGCGCATCGGCGTGCGTGAGGACATGCTGGAGGAGTACGCGCAGGTGATGCGCATGCTCTTCGACACCGAGTCGCGCCGCTCGCACTTTGCGGGCACGCACTTCCGCCTGGAGAACGCGCCCAACAATCCCAAGCCCCTGCAGCCGCGCGTGCCCATCTGGATCGGCGGCCGTGGCGAGAAGCGCACCCTGCGCGCGGCTGCGAAGTTCGCCGACGGCTGGAACGCGCCCTACATCGGGCCCGAGGAGTGGATCCACAAGGGCCGGGTCCTCGACCAGTGGTGCGAGACGGAGCAGCGCGATCCCCGGTCCATTCTCCGCACCGTCAACCTCGGCTTCTACCTCGGCGCCGACGCCAAGGGCGCCGCGCGCGGCGAGCAGGTCTTCCAGTCGCACTTCGGCAAGGACCCGCGCGACGGCTTCCTGCGCGGCACGCCGAAGGAGACGCTGGCGATGCTGACGCGGTTCCGCGACGCGGGCTGCGCGCGCGTCAACATCGCCTTCCGCGAGGGACCGTACGACTGGGACGCGCTGCACGCGTTTGCGGAGACCGTGTTCCCGGTTTTCGGCGTCCGGGGGCAGAGTTAGCGCGCACCGCGCCTGAATATCGAGCGCTCGACAGGCGTCGGACCTTTCGAGGACAATGAGCGCATGAGAGCCGTGCTGACCGCCGTCGCCCTCGCCCTCGTCGTGGCCACCCCGCCCCTCGCCTACGCCACCGGCCGCGAACCGCGCAACGGCACGCCCTACGCGTGCAATCCCCAGGCGGAGTGCCTGGCTCGCGCGGCCGGCCTCGACGCGCCCGCTGCGGCGGCCGCGAAGAAAGACTGCCGCCGGATGCCGACGTCCGGCACGTGCTTCTCGCCGGACGATACGCAGGCCGACCGCGGCGGCCGCACCGACGTCGACCGCGCCGGCACCGTCGAGCGCAAGCGCCGCTAGCCTCCCGCTCTTCACGGCCGGGCGCCCCATGCGCTTGCGGCGCCCCCATCCCGCGGTATACCGTCGAGGCCTATTTCGCGATCCGCGAGAGGGCCAGCTCATGACGAAGGAAGACAGCGCGCTGATCCGCGGACTCGAGGGCGTCGTCGCCGCCGAGACCCGCCTGTGCGACCTCGACGGCAAGAACGGTCGCCTCGCCTACGTCGGCTACGACATCGACGAGCTGGCGCGCAAGGCGACGTTCGAGGAGGTCACGTACCTGCTCCTGTACGGCGAGCTGCCCAAGGCGGCGCCGCTCGACGGCCTCACGGTGGCGCTCACGGCGGCGCGGGAGATTCCGCGCGAGCTGATTGCCGCGTTCAGGCTCATGCCGAAGGCCACCGACCCGATGCGCGTGCTGCAGGCGGCCGTCGCGATCCTCGGCATGTCGGATCCCGACGCCAGCGACAACTCGCACGCCGCGAACGTCCGCAAGGCGATCCGCCTCACGAGCCAGATCGCCACCGCCATCTGCGCGCACCACCGCGTCCGCAGTGGACAGGAGCCGGTGGCGCCGGCGGCCGGGCTCGGCCACGCCGCCAACTTCCTCTATATGCTGACCGGCCAGCGCCCCGGCGCCGCCGCCGTCAAGGCGTTCGACGCGAGCCTCACGCTCTACGCCGAGCACGAGCTGAACGCGTCCACGTTTACCACGCGCACGATCGTCTCCACGCAGTCGGACATGCACTCGGCCGTGGCCGGCGGCGTCGGCGCCCTGAAGGGGCCGCTGCACGGCGGGGCGGGCGAGGCGGTGATGCGCACGCTGATGGAGATCGGCGAGGTCGCCAACGTCGAGGCCTTCACCGCCAAGGCGCTCGCCGAGAAGCGGCGCCTCATGGGCTTCGGCCACCGCGTGTACAAGGCCGGCGATCCGCGCGCGGCGATCCTGCGCGGCATGGCGGAGCAGGCGTGCCGCGAGTCGGGCCAGTTCAAGTGGTACCAAATCGCCGTGAAGCTGCACGAGCGCATCGGTGGGGCCAAAGGTCTCATCCCCAATGTCGACTTCTATTCCGCGCCGCTCTTCTATTCTCTCGGCATCCCGGTGGACCTCTTCACGCCGGTCATCGCGGCCGGCCGCATCGCGGGCTGGAGCGCGAACATCGTCGAGCAGCACGACGACAACCGCCTGATCCGTCCCCGCGCGGAATACGTGGGACCGGGCCGCCGGGCGTTCGTGGACGTCACAAAGCGTTGAAAGCGCACGGAGCCGGGGACCTTCTCGAACGGGCCACCCGCGGCCTGAACCGTGTCAGCGGGCCCCGCGACAACTAATGCGCCAAAGCCTCACTCATAAGCTGATCGAGGCCCACCTCGTCAGCGGCAAGGCCGTGACGGGAGAGGAGATCGGCGTCCGCGCGGACCAGATCCTCCTCACGGACACCAACGGGATCCAGTCATGGCTGCAGTTCGAGGCGATGGGCTTCCCACGCGTCGTGCCGCCGCGCGTGGTCACCTACATCGACCACCAGGTCTTCCAGGTCGACTCGCGCAATTCCGACGACCACCGCTACATGCAGACCGCCTCGCGCAAGTACGGCGCGGTGTTCAGCAAGCCGGGCAACGGCATCTGCCATCAGGTCCACATGGAGACGTACTCGATCCCGGGCGAGATGCTGCTCGGCAGCGACAGTCACACGCCGCTCTGCGGCGCGGCCGGGATGCTCGCCATCGGCGCCGGCGGTCTCGACGTGGCGGTGGCGATGGGGGGCGGGCCCTACTTCCTGACGATGCCCGCCGTGGTGCGCGTGTGGCTCACGGGACGGCTTTCGCCCTGGGTGACCGCCAAGGACGTGATTCTCGAGCTCCTGCGTCGCTACTCCGTCCGCGGCGGCAGCGGCAAGATCTTCGAGTACGCGGGCCCGGGCGCCAAGAGTCTGCTGGCCGCCCAGCGCATGACCATCGCCAACATGGGCGCCGAACTGGGCCTGACGACGAGCGTGTTCCCGAGCGACGAGGTGACGCGCTCGTTCCTCACGCGCCTCGGCCGCGGCGAGGCGTGGCGGGCGGTGCACGCCGACGACGACGCGGAGTACGACGCACAGATCGAGCTCGACCTCTCGACGGTCACGCCGCTCGTCGCGCTGCCCGGCTCGCCCGACCGGGTCGTTCCGGTCGAGGAAGTCGCCGGCACCGCCATCGAGCAGGTGACGGTCGGATCCTGCACGAACGGCTCGTGGCACGACATGGCGTCGGTGACGAACGTGGTCCGCGGGCGTCGCGTCCATCCGTCGCTGTCGTTCGTGCTCTTTCCCGGCAGCCACCGGATCCTCGAGACGATGGCGCGCGAGGGCCTGCTCGCCGACCTGCTCGCGGCCGGCGTCCTCGTCTCCGAGCCGAGCTGCGGCTCGTGCGCGGGACTCGGCCACGTGCCGGCGGCGGGCACCAAGAGCCTGCGGGCGTTCAACCGGAATTTCTCCGGGCGCAGCGGCGTCAAGGACGACGCGGTCTATCTCTGCTCGTCGCTGGTCGCGGCCGCCTCCGCGGTGACGGGCGTCATCACCGATCCGCGCACGCTCGGCGCGGAGGCGCCGGTGCGCCTGCCCGAGCGCTTCGCCGCCTCCGACGTCGGCTTCGTGCCGCCCGACGGCCAGGGCGAGGTCGTGCGCGGCCCCAACATCAAGCCGGTGCCCCTCGGCGAGCCGATCGCCGAGCGGCTCGAGGCGCCCGTGCTGCTCAAGCTCGGCGACAAGGTGTCGACCGACGACATCTCACCGGCCGGCGCGGCGGCGCTGATGTTCCGCTCGAACGTTCCCGCCATCGCGGACTTCTGCTTCAAGTACGTCGACCCCGAGTTCGTGGCGCGCGCCAAGGCGGCCCGGCAGGGCATCATCGTCGGCGGCGAGCTGTACGGTCAGGGCTCCTCACGCGAGGTGGCGGCGATCGCGCCCATGTACCTCGGCGTGCGCGCGGTCATCGTGAAGTCGTTCGCGCGGATCCACCGCGCGAATCTCATCAACTGGGGCGTCGTCCCGCTGACCTTCGACGATGCGGCCGCCCACGACGGCATCGAGCGCGACGACCGGCTGCGCGCGGACGATCTGCGCGGGTCGCTGGCCGCCGGCACCCGCGTCCGCGTGGTGAACGAGCGGACGGGCGCCGCGTTCACGGCGTCGTGCGTGCTCACGCCGCGCGAGCGCGAGATCCTCCTGGCCGGCGGCCTGCTCGCCCACACGAGGAGCCACGCGTGAGCCAGCGAAAGATCCGGGCCGTCTACATGCGCGGCGGCACCAGCCGCTGCCTCGTGTTCCACGACGCGGACCTGCCACAGGCGGGGCCGGCGCGCGATCGCATCTTGATGGCCGCCCTCGGCAGCCCCGATCCCTTCGGTCGCCAGCTCGACGGCCTCGGCGGCGGCATCTCATCGCTCTCGAAGGCGTGCATCGTCGGCGCGCCGTCCCACCCCGATGCCCAGGTCGACTACACCTTCGCCCAGGTGGACGTGCGATCGCCCGTGGTGGAGTACCACGGCAACTGCGGCAACTGCTCGTCGGCCATCGGCCCCTTCGCCATCGATGAGCGGCTCGTCCCCGCCCGGGAAGGCGAGACGATCGTCCGCGTCCACAACACGAACACGAAGAAGGTGATCGTCGCCCACGTGCCCACGCACGACGGCGAGGCGGTCGTCGAGGGCGACTTCGAGCTGGCCGGCGTGGCGGGCCGCGGCGCCCGGATCGCGCTGGACTTCCTCGAGCCGGGCGGCGCCGGCACCGGCCGCCTGCTGCCGACGGGCTCCCCTCGGGACGTCATCGCGGGCGTCGAGGCCTCGTGCGTGGACGCGACGAATCCGCTCGTGTTCGTGCGCGCGCGCGATCTCGGCCTCACGGCCGGCGAGACACCGCAGGCCGTCGACGCCAACGCCGACGTCATGGCGCGCCTGGAGAAGATCCGCGTCGAGGCGGCCATGCGCATGGGCATCCCCACCAGCGCCTCGGCGCCGAAGATCGCGTTCGTGGCCGCCCCCGCGGATTACGTCGCCCTCGACGGCGTGCGCCACGCCGCCGGCGAGTACGACGTGCTGGCGCGGGCGATCTCCATGGGCAACTGCCACCGCGCGTTTCCGCTGACCTCGGCCATGTGCCTGGCGGTGGCCGCGCGCATCGAGGGCACCCTCGTGCACGAGGTCGCTCGCCGGCATGGCGGCGACGTGAGGCTCGGCCACGCCTCCGGCGTGCTGCCGCTCGACGCGACGGTCACCACGCGGGACGGCGCGCCATGGGCCGAGCGCGTGACGGTCTACCGCAGCGCGCGCCGCCTGATGGAAGGCTTCCTCCGCATTCCATGACGCGCGCGCCGGCGCTCTGAGCGATGGCGCGCCTCTACTTCATGGCCGACGGCGACGAGATGGTGCGGCGCCGCGCGCGCGTGCCCAAGGGCTCCGTGGTCGAGGCGTGGGCGGATCAGCGCGGCGGCGGGGCCTTCTGGGTGGGCGAGGAATCCAAACGGCTGCTCGACGAGGCCGGCGAGGCACCGATGCCGGCGCGGCTCTCGGTTCCGGACGATGCCGTGCCCGTCTTCTACGGACCGCGGCTTGGCGACGTGGAGTCGCTGCCGCGCGAGGAGTCGCTGCGCGCGCGCGTGCTGTCGATGCAGGGCATCGCCGTGGCCTGGATCACGCTCGACCGCTTCGGCGAGCGCGTGTCCTACGAGCCGGCGTCGCCCGCCGATCCCGTGTTCCACCTGCGCCGTCCCGGCGGCGGCGCCGGTCACGTGTGGCGCCGCTTCACGACGAAGCGCGAGGCGATCGACTTCATGCGCGAGGCGTACGGCGCCGAGTCGGAGGGCAGCGAGTGGGCGGCGATGCTGCCCGCCGGCGACTTCGATGCGGTGCTGAAGCGGTTCGCGGAGAAGGCGTGAGCGCGCGCTCAGCCGCGCGCGCGGACCTCCTCGAGCACGGGCAGGAGGTAGCGGCGGAACTGGGCGGGGTTCTCGCTCATCGGGAAGTGGCCGATCTCCTTCATCACCGTCACCCGCGCGCCCTTGATCTTGGCCGCCGTGCGCTCGGTGTCGGCCGGCGTGCACGAGAAGTCGTACTCGCCCGTGAGCAGGTACAGCGGACAGGCGCGCGTGTCGATCGCGCCGACACGGTCTCGAAAGTCGCCGTCAGCGCGGTAGAAGAACAGATCACCCTTGAACACTCCGGGGCCGCCCTGCATGTACATCCAGAGGGTGTCCCAGCGCGTCTCGCTCGGGCTCTGGGGGGCGATGAGCCCCGACATCAGCGCGCCCGCGAGCTCGCCGCCGTGCACGTCGGGGCGATGGAGCCAGCCTGTGTCGTCGTACCACGGGGCTTGATAATCGGCCGACTCCAGTCCGATCAGCGCGCGGAATTCCGCCCCGTGCAGGCGGGCCAGCTCGAGCACGATCTTGCCGCCGATGGAGCAGCCGAGCACGACGGGACGCAGCACGCCGAGGGCGGCGATGAAGGCCCGGATGAGCTCGACGTAGCCATGCGTGGTGAGCGTGTATTCCTCGTCCTGCCAGCCGGCGGGCGGCAGCGACTTGCCGTGCCACGGCATGTCGAACGCGAGCACGCGGAAGTGGCGCGTGATCTCCGGGTCGTTCATGAGATGGCGGAACTGGCGGCCGTCGGCGCCGGCCGTGTGCAGGCACACGAGCGGGATGCCCTGGCCGGCCTCCTCGAAGTACACGCGGTGCGCGCGGCCGCCGAGCGGCAGACGCAGGTAGCGGCCGACGATCGGCTCGAGGTCGGCCACTCAGGCACTCCGCCGCGGCTTGGCCAGCACGTCCTTCACGTAGCGGAGGTTGGCCATCAGCGGCCGCAGGTCACCCTCGACCCTCGCGTGGCCGCCCTTGGTGAGCGCGAAGAGGTCGTGATAGCCGGCCGCGGGCACGGGCTCCCAGAATCGGCGCCACGCGTCCTCGGAGGCGCGCACGGCGAACGTCCAGTCGCGCAACAAGAACGGCCCGCGCTCGAGTGCGGTGACGCGCCCCTCGTGCACGGTGACCAGCCACGCGACGGCGCCCGTCTCGACGAGGAACCGCGTCGAGAGGTAGCGGCCGCGCCGCACGAGCGAGGCGTCGGCGTTGACGAGATCGGCGAGGCGCTCGAGCACGGCGCGGATCATACCGCATGAGCGCGCCGGAGCGCATGGACGGCTTCTACCGCGCCGTGCGCGCCGTCGCGCGGTTCTGGCTGTGGTTCTTCTTCAAGGCGGTGAACGTGCGCCGTCCGGAGCGCGTGCCCCGTGAGGGGCCGGTGCTCCTCTGCATCAACCACCCCAACAACTTCATCGACTCGCTCGTCGTCGGCGCCGCCGTGCGGCGCAAGGTGCACTACCTCGCCACCGCCGCCCTCTTCCGCAACCCTCTCGGCGCGCGCTTCCTCCTCGCCGCCGGCGCCATCCCCGTGTGGCGAAAGCAGGACGAGCGAACGCACGCCTCGACCGACAAGAACGCGGAGACCTTCGCCGCGTGCGCGGCCGCCTTCGGGCACGGCGCGCTGATCGCGATCTATCCCGAGGGCACCACGCACGCGGAGGCGCGCGTGCAGCGGCTCAAGACGGGCGCCGCGCGCATCGCGCTGGCGTGGGAGGCCGCGCATCCGCGCACGCTGACCATGGTCCCCGTGGGCCTCACCTTCGAGGCGCGCAAGTCGTTTCGCGCGCGGGTGCTCGTCTCGTTCGGCGCGCGGCTGCCGCTGCACGCCTATGCCGACGCGTACCGCGAGGACCCCGTGAAGGCCGTCGACGCGCTCACCCGCCACCTGCAAGAGGCCATGGAAGCCGAGGTCGTCAACGTCGAGCGGATCGACGACGCGCAGCTGCTCCAGGCGATCGAGACGCTCTACCGCGACGTCCTCGCGCGCGCGGTGATGGACGCGCGCGGCGTGGGTCCCCGCGGCGTGGACCGGGTGCGCCTCTCGCGCTCGATCGTCGAGGCCATCGGCTGGTTCAAGGCGCGCGAGCCGGCGCGCGTCGAAGCCATCTGGCAGCGCATCCGCACCTACCGCGCCCTGCTCGCGCAGTACCACCTGCGCGACGAGACCGTGCGCGCGAGACTGGAGCGGCTGCCCGCGCGTCACCGGATCATCTACTCGTGGGACGCCGTCGTGGGGTTCCCGTTCTTCCTCTATGGCACGCTCGTGAACCTGCTGCCCTACCTCGTGCCGCGCTGGCTGGCGCAGCACATGGCGCGCAAGGAGACCGACTACGCCACCGTGCGGCTGCTCGCGTCGATCGTCGCGTTCCCGGTGTTCTGGGGGCTGCAGACGTGGCTGGTGCTCCGCGCCGCCGGCGGCCTCGTGGCCGCGCTGTTCGCGCTGTCGCTGCCGCTCTCGGGACTGATCGCGTATCGTTACCTGGCGGGCGCGGGCCGGTTCGGCAGTCGTCTCCGGTTCGCGGTGCTGACGGCCACGCAGTCGGCGGCGGCGCGGCGGCTGGTGGCCGAGCGCGAGGCGATCGTCGCCGAGCTGGAGCGCGCCACGGCGGAGTGGCTCACGGCCACGAAAGGAAGCAGCTTTTGAGCGTTCACTTGCTGGAGGAGATGTCCACGCCCGCCCTCGACGCGCTGGACCGCGCGCGAACGGTGGTGCTGCTGACCATCAGTCCGCTCGAGACGCATGGCCCGCACCTGCCCGTCGGCGTCGACGCGTTCGCGGCGCGCCACTTCGCCGAGACGATCGCCGCCCGGCTCGTCGCGGCGCGGCCGGGCTGGTCGGCGGTGCTGGCGCCGACGCTGCACCTCGGCTCGTTCACCTTCGACAGCGTGGGCACCGTGGCCGTGCGCCAGCGCGTGGTGCGCGACGCGCTCGTGGACTACGGCCGCGCCTTCGCGCGCGCGGGGTTTCGCCACATCCTCATCGCCAACGGTCACGCCGGGCCCGGCCACCTCGCGGCCCTGGAGGAGGCGGCGGCGCTCGTCTCGCGCCGGCACCGCGTCATCATGGCGTCGTTCACCGGTCACCTCGCCTGGGAGTTCATGCGCGGCCGTTACGCGGCGAAGATCGAGGCGCTGCTGGGCCGCGCGATGAGCGACGAGGAGCGGCGCGCGTTCGCCGAGGACGCGCACGGCGGCTGGTGGGAGACGTCGCTGATGCTGCTCCTGCGCCCCGACCTGGTGGACGGCGCCTATCGCACGCTGCCGGCCGCGCGGTACTCGTGGCCCGAGCGCGTGGTGCCCAACTACGCCGTGCGGAAGGGCGGCCGCGGTTACGTCGGTCACCCCGCGCTCGCCGATCCCGCCTTCGCCCGCGCGACGACCGACGTGCTCATGACCGAGGCGATGGCGATCGTGGACGGGCTGCTCGACGGCACGCACGCGCCCGGTCGGCACCGGTCGGTCTTCTCCCGCGTGCCGGTGTTCCGGACCAACTTCTGGCCGGCCGCCGCCGGCGTCGCCGCCGGGCTCGGCGCGCTCGCCGTCGGCGTCGCGGGCTTCATGCTGAGACGCCGCCCTCCATCGGCGTGACCGACCTCGTCCTGCTCGACGCGGCACGCGACGGCGTCGCGCGCCTGACCCTCAACCGTCCCGATGCGCTCAACGCGCTGAACCGGCCGGTCGCCGACGCGCTCGAGCACGCCCTCGGTCGCGTGGCGGGGCTGGACGACGCGCGCGTGCTGCTCGTCGCCGGGCGCGGGCGGGCGTTCTGCGCCGGCAACGACATCGCCGAGATGGGCGAGGTCACGGGCCCCGAGGCCGAGGCGCTCGCCCGGCGCTGGGCGGCCATCATGGAGCGCTTCGCCGCGCTGCCCCAGGTGACGATCGCCGTCGTCGACGGTCACGCGCTCGGCGGCGGCCTGATGCTCGCCGTCGCGCAGGATCTCAGGATCGCCTCCGACCACGCGCGCTTTGGGCTGCCGGAGGTCACGCTCGGCTTCAATCCCGCCTACGGCATCGCACGCCTGCTGGACGTGCTGGGCGGCGGCCACGGCCGCGACCTACTGCTCACGGGCCGCACGCTGCACGCCACCGAGGCGCTGCGCATCGGCCTGGTGAACCGCGTGGTGGCGGCGCCGACGCTGGCAGAGACGGCGGCCACGTGGGCGGCGGAGATCGCGAAGTCGCCGCGGGAGGGGCTGGCCGCCACGAAGGCGATCGTGGCTGCCATCCGCGGCGGCAGGCCGGGCGGCGACCCCGCGGCCTACGGCGCCGCGCTCAGGACGGGCGCCGCCGCGCGCGAGCGCATTCGCGCCTTCGTCGAGCGCAAGCGCAGATTACGGTGAGGTCACGACCGCTGACCCCGGGCTACTCCCCGCGCGCGGCCTTCTTCTCCTGCATGTCGCGGTCGGCTTCGCGCAGGAACTCCTCGGCGGTGTCGGGCGGGGACTGGCTCCACGCGATGCCCGTGGAGCACTCGACGGCCACGGGCAGGCGGCGCTGGACGCCGAGCGCGGCCAGCTTGTCGCGCACGCGCGCGGCGACGATCTCGACGTCCTTGGGCAGCGCGTCCAGCAGCAGCACGGCGAACTCGTCGCCGCCGTAGCGGGCGATGACGTCGGTGGTCCGCGTGGACTCGACGAGCGCGTCGGCCACCGTTCTCAGGACCTCGTCGCCGAGCGCGTAGCCGAACCCGTCGTTCACGGCCTTGAGATTCAGGACGTCCAGCGCCAGCAGGAGCAGGCCGTTCTTGCGGCGGCGCGCGCCGGCGGCGAGCCGGCGGTACTGCTCGTACAGCGCGCGGCGGCTGGCGAGGCCGGTCAGCGGGTCGGGCGCGTAGCGCGCGAGCTTGCGGTCGGCGTCGTACAGCCGTCCGGCCACGATGCGCAGCAGCGCGTTGGACAATTCGGCGGAGTCCTCCAGCACGGCCAGGAAGTCGCGCTGCCGCAGCACCAGGCAGTGTGTGCGATCGACCGCGATCACCGTCGCCGAGCGCGGCTGGTCGCGCAGGATGCCGAGCTCGCCGAAGATCTCCGCCTTGCCGATCTCGCCCAGCAGCATCTCGGCCTGGCCGTCGGCGGTGGCCTCGACCACGCGCACGCGGCCCGAGAGCAGGACCCAGAGGTTCTCCGGCGGCTCGCCCTGGCGCGTGACCACGTGGCCCGACGGATAGACCTGCTCGCTGGCGTACTTCACGAGCATGCTCAGCTGCTCGGACGTGCACTTCCGGAAGAGGGGCACGGAGGCCAGGATGCTGGCGAGCAGCGTCTGGGTCGTCGCATGGTCCTCGCGCGTCTCCGGCCGCGCGACCGGCGCCGCACTCTCGGCCTCGGCGCCGAGGGTGATCACGGTGCGCGCCAGCCAGGCCCGCACCCGCGCGCGCAGCATCGGCGGGCTGTACGGCTTGGCCAGGTAGTCGGTGGCGCCGGTCGCCGCGCGGTCGGCGGCGGCGTCGGGGCGGTCGGCGAGCAGGAGGATGGGAAAGTTCGCGCGGCTCATGCGCGCGCGGAACGCGGGGATCAGATCGATGCCGTCGGCATGAGGCAGGTCGGCGTCGATGATGGCGAGGTCGGGCAGGTGCTCGGTGCCGCGCGTGAGCGCCGCGTGCATGTCGGGCACCGGCAGCGCGACCATCCCGTCCTCCGCCAGCACGTCCTCGATCGTCATCGCCTGGGTGTCGTCGGAGGTGACGACGAGCACCCGCGCACCGGCGACGAGCCGCCGGCGCAGCGCGGAGATGTCGGACACCGGGGCCGCGCGGCCGTCGCCCGCGAGCGTCAGCTCGAGCCCCTCGCGCGCGGCGAACACCTCCATGCGCGAGCCGGCCGCCTCCGCGCGCGCCTTCGCGCGCGCCTCCAGGCGCTCCATCGCCGCGTCGTCGTGGGTCGGATCGTGGTGAAAGAGCGCCACCCGCCGGGCGCCGGCCGCCATCGCGACGTCCACCGCGTAGTCGGCCGTCGAGTGGCCCCAGCCCACGCGCTGCCGGTACTCGTCCTCGGTGTACTGCGCGTCGTGGATGACCAGGTCGGCGCCCTTCATGAACGCGACGTGGCGCTGGTCGCCCGGATGGTGGAGGATCCCCTCCTCCGGCTTCCAGAACGGCTCGTGGTCGGTGACGTAGGCGATGGTGGCGCCGCCGTTCGTCATGCGGTACGCGATCGTGGGCGCGGTGTGATTGAGGTACTGCGTCTCCACGAGCACGTCGCCGACGCGGAAGAAGCCCTCCTCGAGCTCGGTGAAGTGGATGCGCGAGCGCAGGTCGCGCAGCTTGACGGGGAAGTACGAGTACTCCATCTGCCCCGCCATCGCCTCCTCGAGGCTCTGCTGGAAGCCGAGCGGCGCGTACACGTTCAGCTCGACGCCGGGGATGAACGCGGGGACGAAGAACGGAAAGCCCTGGATGTGATCCCAGTGCGTGTGGCCGATGAAGAGGTGCAGGTGGATCGGCGGCCTCAGCGTCTGCGTGAGCTGCAGTCCCAGCTCCCGCGCGCCGGTGCCGCAATCCAGCACGATCACGGTGCCGTCCGCCGCCCGGACTTCGGTGCACGACGTGTTGCCGCCGAAGCGCGCGGTGCGATCGCCCGGCGCGGCGATCGACCCACGAGTACCCCAGAATTTGACGTACACGACGTCGGCGAATATAGCATCAACGCGCGGGCGCGGGCTACAATGGCGCGCCCGGCGAGGCGATTCGGCCCACCAAGGAGGACGCATGCGCCTGACACGTCGAGGTTTTTTGAGGATCTCCGGTGCGGGCGCCGTCGCGGCGACGCTGCCGCTGGATGCGGCGCCGGCGGTGGCGCAGAGCGGACCCGTCCGGCTCGGCGTCCTGGCCGCCAAGGCCGGCGTGCTGGCGCCCGTCGGCGAGTCGGGGCTGCGCGGTGTGCAATTCGCCGCCGATCGCCTCAACGCCGCCGGCGGGATCCTCGGCCGCAAGCTCGAGCTGGTCATCGAGGAGGAATCGAGCCCGAAGGACACCGTCGAGCGCTTCCGCAAGCTCGCGCTCCAGGACAAGGTGGACGCCGTGAGCGGCGCCATCTCCACGGGCGTCGGCCTGGCCCTGGGCCCGGCCGCCGAGGAGATGAAGACGATCTGGCTCGCCTGGGACGCCACCACCCAGAAGGGCGTCGAGGAGTCGATGCCCCGGCCGAAGTACTCGTTCCGCTCGACGGACAACGAGTGCGAGGCGGTGATGGCCTCCCTCCTCACCGCGCGGCACTGGAAGGGCAAGTTCAAGACGGTGGCCGGCATCAATCCCGACTACTCGTACGGCCGCGACAACTGGGCGGCCTTCCTCGCGATCATGAAGAAGTACGGGATCGAGCTGCAGGTCGTCAGCGAGCTGTGGCCCAAGCTCGGCGCGACGGATTTCACCTCGCACGTGGCCACGCTCGCGCAGGCGAAGCCGGACCTGATCTTCTCCTGCTTCTGGGCGGGCGACACGCCGATCTTCATGAAGCAGGCGCACGCGGCGGGCCTCACGCGGGGGACGAAGTTCGTCCTGACCACGGGCGGCGGCGTGCACGAGTCGCTCAAGAAGGACTTCACGCCGGAGGGCGCGCTCCTCGGCTACAACTGTTTCTACTTCGAGAACGCGAAGGCGAGCGCGCTGGCGAAGGAGTTCACGCGCTGGCACGCGGAGAAGTTCAAGGAGTGGCCGAACTACGAGTCCGACCACGGCTACTTCACGGTGGTCGCCTTCAAGGCGGCCGTGGAGCGCGCGGCGAAGGCGGCCGGCGGCAAGTGGCCGACGCAGGACGCGGTCATCCAGGCGCTCGAGGGCGTGGAGGCGGAGTCGCTGTCGGGCCCGCGGCGCTACCGCGAGGACCACATCATGGAGGCGACCTTCTTCCAGGGCGTCACCACGCACCGGAACAAGCACGACTTCGTGACCATCGATCCCGTGGAGAGCATGAGCACGAAGCAGATCCAGAAGCCCTCGGGCGTCGGCCTCTACGACTGGATCAGCGGCTGGAAGGTCTGACGCTCCTCGGCATCCTGCTGGGCGGCGTCTTCCACGCCGCCGTGCTGTTCCTGGTCGCGGCGGGGCTGCAGCTGGTCTTCGGTGTCACGAAGATCCTCAACCTCGCGTGCGGCTCGTTCTACGCGCTGGGGGCCTACGCGGGCGTGTCGGCCGTGCGGTGGGCGCTCGGGGCGGGGCTGCCGACGCCGCTGTTCCTGCCCGTCCTGCTCGGCGCCGGGCTGGCGCTGGCCGTCATCGGGCCCGTCATCGAGCGGCTGCTGCGCCCGATCTATGACCGCGACGAGTCGTTCCAGCTCCTGCTCACGTTTGCCCTCGTGCTGATGTTCGAGGACGTGATCCGGTTCTTCTGGGGCACCGCGCCGCACCAGCTCGGCAACGTCTATCTCGCCTACGGCCGGCTGCGCGTGGGGGCGCTGACGGTGCCCACCTACAACCTGGTCGTCATCGCGTGCGGCGCGGCCATCGCCGTCGGTATGGGGCTCGTGCTCGCGCGCACGCGCTTTGGGCGCATCGTGCGCGCCACCGCCGAGAACCGCGAGATGGCCGAGGCGATGGGCGTCGACATGGCGCGCGTCTACTCGCGCGTGTTCACGCTGGGCGTGGCGCTCGGCACCGTCGGCGGCGCGCTCGTGATCCCGGCCACCGCCGCCATCAACGAGATGGGCATCGACGTGATCGTGGAGGCGTTCGCGGTGGTCGTCATCGGTGGTCTCGGCAGCATGCGCGGCGCCTTTGCGGGCGCCCTGATCGTGGGCGTGGTGAAGGCGGTGGCCATCGCCACGTGGCCGGAGGTCGAGATGCTGGCCGTCTACGTGATCGTCATCGCCGTGCTCGTCCTGCGGCCGGCGGGACTCTTCGCGCGGGCCATCGCGTGATCGTCCGTGCGCTCGGCGTCGCCGCCTGCGCGGCGCTGCTGCTGCTGCCGTTCGCGGGCCGGCCCTACACGACCACCCTGCTCCTGCCCGCCTTCGGCTACGCGATCGCGCTCCTCGGCCTGAATCTGCTCTTCGGCTCGGCGGGCCTGCTGTCGTTCGGCCACGCGCTCTTCGTCGCGCTGGGCGGCTACACGGCGGCGCTGCTCACGAGCCGGCTCGGGGTGCGGCATCTGGAGATCGTGCTGCTGGCGGCGGCGGTGACGGCCGCGCTCGTCGCCGTCCCGGTGGGGCTCCTGTGCGTGCGCTACGTGAAGATCTACTTCGGCATGCTCACGCTCGCCTTCGGCATGCTCTTCTACTCGTTCCTCTACAAGTTCTACACGCTGACGGGCGGCGACGAGGGCATGCGGGTGCTCCGCCCCGTGCTGCTCGGCCGGCCGCTCGAGCATCTCGACACGGTCGCCTTCCTCACCGGACCCTTCTACTATTACGCGCTCGCCGTGCTGGCCCTCGCCGTGCTCGTCATGCGCCGCCTCGTGGCCTCGCCCTTCGGGCTGTCGCTGCGCTCGATCCGCGAGAACGCCACCAAGGCGGAGTCGCTCGGCGTCAGCGTGCGACGCTACCGGCTGGCCGCGTTCGTGGTGGCCGCGGTGTTCGGCGCCGTCGGCGGCGCCCTGCTGGTGGTGCCCACCGGCCTCGCCGATCCGCTCCTCGCCTACTGGACGCACTCCGGCAACCTGGTCTTCATGCTGGTGCTCGGGGGCTTCGACCATTTCTTCGGTCCCGTGCTCGGCGCCGTCGTCTTCATCCTCCTGCAAGACCAGGTCATGTCGCTCACGCCCTACTGGCGCTTCGTCTTCGGCGCGATCCTGGCCGTCGTCGTCGTCTTCTTCCCGCGCGGGCTCATGGGTCTCGTCGACCCCCGGCGCGCGCCCGCGTCGTGACGCTGCTCGAGGCGGTGGACGTGAGGAAGTTCTACGGCGAGACGTGCGCGCTCGATGGCGTCAGCCTGCGCGTCGGCGCGGGCGAGTTCGTCTCCATCATCGGCCCCAACGGCGCCGGCAAGACGACGCTGGTGAACGTCCTCACCGGGCTCACGGCGCCCACGTCGGGCCGCGTGACGTTCAAGGACGTCGACGTCGCCGGCGCCACACCCGTCCGCCTGGCGCGGCTCGGTATGGCGCGCTCGTTCCAGCTCGTGACGATCTTCCCCGGCCTCAGCGTCGGCGAGACACTGGCGGTGGCCGCGCTGGCGCGTCTCGGCCGCAGCGCGCGGCCGTTCACCGCGCTCGCGCGCGACCTCGAGGTGCGCGCGGCCGTCGCCGACGTCGCCGCGCTCTTCGGCCTGGCCGACGAGCTCGGGCGCGCGGCGCGCACGCTGTCCCAGGGCGACAAGAAGCTGCTCGACGTCGCGAGCGCGTTCGCGCTCCACCCCGACGTCATCCTCATGGACGAGCCGACGAGCGGCGTGAGCACCGCCGACAAGACGGTGATCATGGAGACGCTCGTGCAGGCGGCGCGGCGCATGGGCATCCGGGCGATCGTCCTCGTCGAGCACGACATGGACATCGTCTTCGGCTACTCGGACCGCATCGTGGCGCTCCACCAGGGCCGCGTGCTGGCCGACGCCGCGCCCGCCGCCATCCGGGCCGACGCCGACGTGGTGCGAACGGTTCTGGGAATCGCCGCCACGCAGGGGCCCACGCAGCCGGCCACTGTCTCGAACAGGCCACCCACGGGCAAACCGTCCCCGCGGACCCCGCTCCAATAAATGCTCCAGCTGATCGACGTCGACGTCGATATCGAGGCGAGCCGCATTCTCCGCAGGGTCACGCTCGAGGCCGCGCCCGGCGAGCTGGTCTGTCTCATCGGCCGCAACGGCGCGGGCAAGACGACGACGCTGCGCACGGTGATGGGCTACCGGCGCCCCGCCGCGGGGACGATCACGCTCGGCGGCGAGACGATCGCCGGCCTGCCCACGCACGCCATCGCCGCGCGCGGCGTCGGCTACGCGCCGGAGGAGAGCGGCGTGTTCGGCGACCTCACGGTGGCCGAGAACATCGAGCTGGCCACGTGGACGCGGCCCGGCGGGCGGCCGGCCGCGGAGCGCGTGGCGCGCGCGTACGACGTCTTCCCGCGCCTGCGCGGCGTCGCCGCGCGCGGCGGCACGCAGCTCTCCGGCGGCGAGCGCAAGATGCTCTCGATCGCGCGCGCGCTGGCGCTGGACCCCGCGCTGCTCCTGCTCGACGAGCCCTTCGAGGGCCTGTCGCCCGCCATCATCCCGCAGCTCGGTGAGTCCATCGCCGCCATCGCGCGCCTGGGCCCCGCCATCCTGCTCGCGGAGTCCAACATCCACCACGTTCCCGTGTACGCGACCCGACTCTACGTCATCGAGCGCGGCGAAATCGTCTTCGCCGGCCGACCGGAAGCGCTGCGCCGCCGCCCCGATCTGGCGCGCATCGTCGGGCAGGCCTTATGATCACGCCCATGACCACACTTCCCCTCCTGCCCACCTCGGTCGTCGGATCCCATGGCAAGCCCGGCTGGTGGTTCACCGCCGTGAAGGCGTGGGAGGCCGGCGAGATGGGCCCCGGCGACATGGACGAGATGTTCGACGACGCCGTGCACACCGCGATCCGCGACATGGAGACGGCGGGGATCGACATCATCACCGACGGCGAGGTGCGCCGCACCGACGGCTACGTCGACACCTACTACAAGATCATCAAGAACATCGCGCCGCTGCCCGTGCGCCGGAAGGCCGGCCCGTGGGGCTACGACCAGCAGCAGCGCTACGAGGCCGTCGGCCGCATCGAGGTGCCCTCCACGGGCTTCGGCCTCGTCAAAGACTTTCAGTTCCTGCGCGGCCACACGAAGCGCGCGCTGAAAGCGACGTGCGCGGGCCCGCTGACCTTCGGCTCGCGCATCCATCCGGGCAGCGCGTACAAGGGCGTGGTCGACGTCGCCGAGCGCTTCGCCGAGGTCATCAACGCCGAGCTCAAGGCCCTCGCCGCCGCCGGCGCCGAGCTCATCCAGCTCGACGAGCCCGCGCGCGGCAACGTCTCGGGCGAGGAGATGGCGCGGCTCTTCAACCTCGCCACCGACGGCGTGAGAGCGAAGCTCGCCTTCCACATCTGCTTCGGCAACCGCTTCGGCCGCTCGCGCTTCCCGCGCTCGTACGAGTCGTACTTCCCCGGTGTGCTCAAGGCGCGCGCCGAGCAGTTCGTGCTGGAGTTCGCGAGCCGCGAGCTGTCCGAGGTCGATCTCTGGCAGAAGTACGGCGACGGGCGCGAGCTGGGCGCGGGTGTGGTGGACGTGAAGGGCTTCCAGGAGGACACCGCGGAGGCAGTCGCGCGGCGCATTCACCGCGTGCTCAAGGTGTGCCCGCCCGAGAGGCTCACGCTGAACCCCGACTGCGGCTTCGGCTGGTCGCCGCGCTACATGTGCAACCAGAAGCTCACGGGCCTGGCCGCGGGCGCGGCGCTGGTGCGCGCGGAGCTGACGGGCAAGAGATGACCCGGGAACCGAGGATCCCATCGCGGGGTTTGGGCCGTGTGCGATGCTTCTACCCGATGGAGGACACCCCATGACAGGATCCCGCTCGCTCGCCGTGCTCCTGCTCGGCGTCCTGGCCGTGCTGCTCGCGGCCGGATCCGCGCACGCGCTGGCCGTCGGGGACAAGGCCCCCGACTTCGCGCTGCCCGCCGCGCCCGGCGCGCCGCCGGTGAAGCTCTCCGACCTGACGGCGAAGGGCCCGGTGGTGATCTACACGTTCATCCAGGCCTTCACCGGCACCTGAACGCAGGAGATCCGCGGCTTCGACGCGGCCCTGCCGCAGTTCGAGGCCGCCGGCGCCCAGGTCGTGGGCGTCAGCGCCGATGCGCCCGGAACGCTCGTGGCGTTCACCAAGGAAAACAACCTCCACCACCAGCTCCTGTCCGACTTCCCGCGACGCACGATGCTGACGGCGTACGACGCGGTCATCACCGACCCCGCGAGCCCGATCTTCCGTTACGCCAAGCGTGCGTACTTCATCGTCGATCGCCAGGGGGTCATTCGCTATATGAAGGTCCAGGAAAACCCTCTCGAGCTGCTCAAGCCGGAGGAAGTCTTGCAGGCGCTCAAGGGATCGGGGGCGAAGTGAAATCCTCCATCGTCGCGCTCGTCGCGGCCGTCGCCCTGACGGTCGCGGCGGTCGCGGCCGCCGCCCCCGACTTCGCGAGCCTCCAGATCCAGCCGTATGAGCCGCCGAAGGCCGCGCCCCCGTTCTCGCTGCCCGGTCTCGACGGCACGCCCCAGACGCTCGAGTCGCTCCGTGGCAAGGTGGTGATGCTCTTCTTCTGGGCCACCTGGTGACCGGACTGTCGGAAGGAGTTGCCTTCCGTCGACGCCCTCTATAAGGAATACAAAGGCCGGGGTCTGGAAGTCCGCCTGATCGACTTCCGCGAGAGCCCCGACGTCGTGCGCAAGACGGTTGCCGAGCGTGGCTACACCGCGCCCGTGCTGCTCGACGAGAGCGGCGACACGACCGGCCGTCTCTACGGCGTGTGGGGTCCGCCGACCGTGTATCTGCTCGATCGTCAGGGTCGGCTCGTCGGCCGCGCGGCCGGGCCGCGCGCGTGGGAATCGCCTGCCGCGCGCGCGCTGATCGAGGCGCTGCTGGCCGCGTCGCGCTGATGCCCAAGCCGGAGCTGGAGTTCTTCCGTCCCGATCCGCTGCCGTGGACGCCGGTGGCGGGCTCGGCCACCGCCGGCGCCGGCGGCCCCGGCATCGACGAAAAAGTCCTCAGCCGCGATCCCGTCAGCGGCGACCTCACACGCCTGCTCCGCTTCGCGCCCGGCGTCCGCACCGGCGACACGATCGCCCACGACTTCTGGGAGGAGGTCCTGATCGTCGAGGGCAGCCTCGAGGATCTGGGCCTCGGCCGCACGTTCAGCGCCGGGATGTACGCGTGCCGCCCGCCCGGCATGCCCCACGGCCCGTACGCCTGCCCGCGGGGCGCGCTGCTCTTCGAGACGCGCTACCGGAGGTGAGCTGCGCCGCTGGCGGCTGAATCTCGTCGAGTATCCGATCGCGCGGCTCGTCGGCAACGTGCTCCTGATCACCCCGGCTCTTTCGGCGCGCGGCCGGCCACGCGATGGAGCCGCCCGGCGCAGGAGCACTCGGTAACACGCGTTCCAGATTTGTCCGGCCGGCCAGCGGGGTGGCGACGACCGACCGGCGGCTCAGGAGAGCCGCGGCTTCTTGACGACGCGGTAGGCGCGCCTGACCAGCCGGTATGACGGCGAGTTGATAGGGAGGAACAAGCGGAGCGTGTTGATAGCCCCTTGCTCGAACACACCGTGCAGGCGGAGGCTGAGCTGGTGCCTGAGGTACTCCCAGGGCGCGCGCTCGCGGTAGGCGTCAAAGTACCGCCGCAACTCTCCGATGGACTTCGCGCCCGCGTTGTCGCCGTACTTCGCGACATAAGGGCTGAAGTTCGGATACAGGCTCTGGTCTTTCCAATGGCCGTGGAACACCGTCCGCATGAAGTTCCCGATCAGAAGATCGTCGAAGACCCCGTAGGTGACGGCGGTCATCAGCGACTGGCGGGGGACCTCGAAGCTAAGGCCACGTCCGTGGCCGCCGGCGCCGATTGGGACGACATTGTCGCGCCCGCCGACCCGCACGTTCACGAAGTCGAGGAAGGTGGCGAAGTGTCCGAAGGACAAGAAGTAGTGTTTCACCTTGGCGAACTCCTCCGGGTTCAGGGGCTCGCTCCAATTGTCCCCGAACGCTTCCGGCGGCAGGGTGACATCCGCCTTCTCCGGAGGGCGGATCTCGGTCAACGAGTCCTTGAGACAGTCGTAACGAATGAAGGCGGGAAGGATTGCGTCGCCCTTCGGTTCGAACCCCGTACTGTAGTCGGACAGGTGCGTGGTATGCGCCTTCGCCCACGCGCTGTCCGATCGCTGATAGCGGTGCATCGAGCTGAAGGGCACGAAGTAGCGCACACCGTAATTCCTCATGCGCACGGCGATGCGGGGACCAAGCAAACTGCGCGTGGCCGGATCCGGCCGCAAACTCCGGCCATGCTCGTCGAACAAATTGATCATGTCCGCGTCGCCGAAGCCGTCGAGGGCGAGGAGGAACGCGAGCGAATACCGCCGGACGATCTTCTTGACATACCAGCCCCAGCCGTTGTTGCTGGCGTCGTTCAGGTTCACGATAAGTCGGCCGCCGAGATCGACGAGCAAGATGGCATCCTGGTTGTAGTCGCTGATGCACAGAACCCGAAGGCGGGGCGACAGATGGCGCCACGTCCGGTCCGGGAGTACCTCGATGGTGAAGCCGCCCCGCTCGAGCTCGTTTTGGATACGGCGGCCGACGTGATCGGGAAGGAGGATCACCCGATCGCGGAACAAGGGCAGCGACTCGGCATTGAGATGATCGGGATGGCCGTGGGAGAACCAGACGTACGGACAGGCGCGGATCGCCGCACGTTGCTCCTCGGGAATCTCATGCGAAAGTGTCCAACTGCCGAAGTAAGGGCTGCCCTCGATCCAGGGGTCGGTGACGAGCATGGGCACGCCGTCGTATCCGATGAGCGTCGCATTGCCGATCGTGTCGAACCCTAGTTCCAATCTCCGACCCTGTCTTTACTTCACGGAGGCCGTTCTTGGTTGTCGACGGACGCTCGCTTGAACTACTACCGCGTCAGGCACCGGCTTAACGTACGTCCGACCACCCAAATCAAGGACGCAAAAACCTCCTCGAGGGCCGACCGGCTCGAGAACGAAAGTTCTGGAAACGTAGGCCGGTTCCGAGGCGGTGTCAAGACACACCATTGCCGCCTCGCGTGGATTGACGATGACTGCGGGCGCAGTTGCCGCGGTCGTCGGACGAACCCAGTAGTTGGAATTCATCTTTTCCGGCACGTTGACGGAAGTCATTCTCGCAGCGCCTGTACCGACCCGCGGCTCCGAGACCCAGCTCCTGCCGTGGGGTTCTTGGTCAGGTAGGCGCCACGCGAGGCCCTCGGGCAGCGCAGGATAATTCGAGGCTGTCGAGCCGCGCCGCGGGGCGGCTCGCCGCCCGCCGCCGGCGCTGCTACACTCGCGTCCGTGGCCCTGCCGCTCGACGGAATCGTCGTCGTCGACCTGACGCAGAACGTCGCCGGTCCGTTCTGCACGCAGACGCTCGGCGACATGGGCGCCGACGTGGTCAAGGTCGAGCGTCCCGGCCGCGGCGACGACGCGCGCGCGTGGGCCCCGCCCTACTGGGGCCGCGAGAGCGCGCTGTTCATGGCGTTGAACCGCAACAAGAAGAGCCTGGCGCTGGACCTCAAGAGCGAGGCCGGCCTCGAGATCCTCAAGCGCCTCGTCTCGCGCGCCGACGTCTTCGTCCAGAGCCTGCGCGCCGGGGTCATCGAGGAGCTGGGGCTCGATTTCGCCGGCGCCTCGCGGCTGAACCCGCGCCTGGTCTACTGCTCGGTCACCGCGTTCGGGACCAGCGGCCCGCTCGCCGCGCTGCCGGGCTACGATCCGCTCATGCAGGCGTACGCGGGCCTGATGTCGGTGAATGGTCATCCGGGACAGGAGCCCGCGCGCGTGGGCACGTCGATCGTGGACATGGGCACCGGGATGTGGGCCGCCCTCGGCATCGTGGCCGCGCTGCGCGAGCGCGATCGCACCGGGCGCGCGACGGAGGTCACCACGGCGCTGTTCGAGACGGCGCTGATGTGGATCTCGTATCACGCAGCGGGATTCTTCGGCGACGGCGACGTGCCGCAGCCCCACGGCTCGGGGACGGCGATGATCGCGCCCTACCAGGCGTTCCCGACCGCCGACGGCTACGCCATGATCGCCGCCGGCTCCGACGCCCTCTTCTGCCGGCTCGCCGACGCGCTCGGCGCGTCGCACCTCAGCGCCGACCCGCGTTTCGCCGACAATCCCTCGCGTGTGCGCCACCGTGAGGCGCTGGTGGCGGACATCGCGGCGCGCACGCGGCAACTGAAGACCACGGACCTGCTCGAGCGGCTGCGCGCGGCCGGCGTGCCGTCGGCGCCGATCCTGACCGTGGACCGCGTCCTGGAGGAGCCGCAGACGGCGGCGAGCGGCATGCTGATCGCGGCGCCGCACCCGCGGGTGCCGGACTATCGCGCCGTCGGCCTGCCGATCCGCTGGGACCGCCAGCGCCCCGGCGTGCGGCGCGTGCCGCCGCTGCTCGGCGAGCACTCGGCCGACGTGCTCACCTGGCTCGGCTACACCCTCGACGACGTCCGCAATCTCCAAACCCAGGGCGTCGTCCAGTGACCTATCGCCACCTCCTCCTCACCCGTTCGCCTGACCGCCACGTCATCACCGTCATTCTCAACCGCCCCGAGCAGCACAACGCGATGAACACCGCCATGGGCGAGGACCTGCTCGCGTGCTTCGACGCCCTCGCCCGTGATCCCGAGGCCCGCGCCGTCGTCTTCACCGGCGCGGGCGACAAGGCGTTCTGCGCCGGTGGCGATCTCAAGGAGCGCAACGGGATGACCGACGAGGCGTGGCGCGCCCAGCACGTGATCTTCGAGCAGGCCGCGCTGCGCGTGCTGCGCTGCCCGATGCCCGTGATCGCCGCCGTCGAGGGCTTCGCGCTGGCGGGTGGATGCGAGCTGGCGATCTTGTCCGATTTCATCGTGGCGAGCGAAACCGCCGTGTTCGGAGTGCCGGAGACGACGCTCGGAATTTTTCCGGGCATCGGCGGCACGCAGCTGCTGCCGCGCATTCTCGGCGCGCCGCTCGCCAAGGAGCTGATCTTCACCGGCCGCAGGCTCAAGGCCGACGAGGCGAAGGCCGTGGGGTTGATCAATCACCTGGTGCCGGCGGGCCAGGCCCGGGCGAAGGCGGCGGAGGTCGCGGCGACCATTGCCAGGAACGGCCCCATCGCCGTGCGCCAGGCGAAGAAGGCCATCGCCTACGGCAGCGAGACGGACCTCGAGACCGCGATGATCCTGGCCATCGAGGCCTACAACGCCACCGTGGTGACGGAGGATCGGCTCGAGGGTGTGCGCGCGTTCAACGAGAAGCGAACGCCCGAGTTCAAGGGGCGCTAGAGGACGCAAATGGCGACGATATCCCTCGCACTGACCGACGAGCAGCGCGCGCTCGAGAAGGGCGTGACGGAGATCTGCAAACGCTTCCCCGGCGAGTACTGGCGCGAGCTCGACGCCCGGCGCGAATACCCGGAGAAGTTCGTCAACGAGCTCACGGAGGCCGGCTACCTTGCCGCCCTCATTCCCCAGGAGTACGGCGGCGCCGGGCTCCCCATCCGCGACGGCGCCCTGATCCTCGAGACGGTCCACGCCAACGGCGGCAGCGCCTCCGCGTGCCATGCCCAGATGTACATCATGGGTACCGTGCTGCGCCACGGCAGCGAGGCGCAGAAGCGGAAATATCTCCCGAAGATCGCCACCGGCGAGCTGCGCCTGCAGGCATTCGGCGTGACGGAGCCCGACGCCGGATCCGACACGACGCAGCTGAAGACGACGGCGGTCCGCACGGGCGACCGGTACGTCGTCAACGGCCGCAAGATGTTCATCTCGCGCGCCATGCAGTCGGATCTCATGCTGCTGCTGGCGCGGACGACGCCGGCGGACCAGGTGAAGCGCCGGACGGACGGTCTCAGCGTGTTCCTCGTCGACATCCGCAACATCAAGGGCCTCGAGATCCGGCCGTTGCGCATGATGATGAACCACTCGACCAACGCGCTCTTCTTCGACGACATGGAGATCCCCGCCGACAGCCTGGTGGGCGAAGAGGGCAAGGGGTTCTCCTACATCCTGTCGGGCATGAACGCCGAGCGCGTGCTCGTCGCCTCCGAGTCCATCGGCGACGGCCGCTGGTTCACCGAGAAGGCCGTCGCCTACTCCGGCGGCCGCGTGATCTTCGGCAAGCCGATCGGCGCCAACCAGGGTGTGCAATTCCCCATCGCCCGGGCCCACATGAACGTGGAGGCCGCCGCCCTCATGCGCGACAAGGCCGCCGCGCTCTTCGACGCCGGTGAGCCCTGCGGCGCCGAGGCGAACATGGCCAAGTTCCTGGCCGCGGAGGCGGCGTGGGAGGCGGGCAACGCCTGCATCGACTGCCACGGCGGCTACGGCTACGCCGAGGAGTACGACATCGAGCGGAAGTTCCGCGAGGCCCGGCTCTACAAGACGGCGCCGGTGAACCAGAACCTCGTCATGGCCTACGTCGGCGAGCACGTCCTCGGCATGCCGCGGTCCTACTGAGCCGCCGCTCCGTGCCGCTCTACCTCGAGGACTTCGCGCCGGGACAGGTGCGCGAGTCGCCGCCGCGCACGCTCACGAAGGACGAGATCATCGCCTTCGCGCGCGAGTACGACCCCCAGCCGTTCCACGTCGACGAGAGGGCGGCCAAGGAGTCCGTCTACGGCGGGCTCATCGCGAGCGGCTGGCAGACGATCGGGATCATGATGCGGCTGATGTGGGACGCCTTCCTCAAGGACACGGTGTCGCTCGGCTCGCCGGGCTGCGACGAGATCCGCTGGCTGAAGCCCGTGCGGCCCGGCGACACGCTCCGCGCGCGCTTCACCATCACGGAGGTCGTGCCGTCGCGCAGCAAGCCCGACCGCGGCATCGTGCGCACGTTCACCGAGATCCTGAATCAGCACGGCGAGATCGTCATGAGCGTGCGCGGCCTCGGCATGTTCGGCCGGCGCCCTCCGGCATGAGTCGAGGAGCGCCACGGCTTTGCCGGGGCGCTCCGAACGCTGGGGGTTTGGGGGCCATCTCGGGGCCCCCATGTTCAGACCAGCGAGCGCCACGGCTTTGCCGGGGCGCTGCCGAGCATTGGGGGTGGGGGGGCCATTTCGGGGCCCCCACGTAGGATGGTAGAGTTTTCACTACTTCGAGCGAGGAGGCAACGGCATGCGGCTGCCCGAGCGCGTGACGATGTGCGAGGTGGGGACCCGCGATGGGTTCCAGATCGAGCCGGACTTCATCCCGACCGAGCAGAAGGTCGAGGTCGTCGATCGGCTGTCGGCGGCGGGCCTGCCGCGCATCGAGGTGACGTCCTTCGTGCACCCGAAAGCCGTGCCGCAGCTGCGCGACGCCGAGGAGGTCATGGCGCGGATCACGCGCCGGCCCGGCACGCGCTATGCGGCGCTGGTGCCCAACGAGAAGGGCGCCGTGCGCGCGATCGAGGCGGGCGTGGACGCCATCCACACCGTGCTGTCCGCGAGCGAAAGCCACAACCTCGCCAACGTGAACATGACGATCGCGGAGTCGCTCGACAGGCTCGGCGCCGTGCTGCGGGTGGCCGCGGCCGCGAAGCGGCACGTGGGATGCGGCATCTCGACGTCGTTCGGCTGCCCGTTCGAGGGCGACGTGCCGCTGGCGCAGCTCGAGCGCGTCGTCGGCCGGCTGATCGAGATGGGCGCGCGCGCCGTCGGGCTGGCCGACACGACGGGCATGGCCAACCCGCGCCAGGTGGGGCGCGTGCTCGAGCACCTGATCCCGCGCTTTCCCGGAATCGAGTGGACGCTGCACACCCACGACACGCGCGCGATGGCGATCCCGAACATCCTGGCCGCGATGGAGCACGGCGTCACCAACTTCGACGCGTCCATCGGCGGGCTCGGCGGCTGCCCGTTCGCGCCCGGCGCCTCCGGCAACGTGTGCACCGAGGACCTCGTGCACTGCCTGCACGCGATGGGCGTGCAGACGGGCATCGACCTCGACCGTCTCGTCGGCGTCAGCCGCCGCGTGCAGGAGATCGTCGGCCGCGCGCTGCCCGGTCAGATCGTGAAGGCGGGGGCGTCGACGCGCACGTATCCGGTCCCCGACTCGGTCGCCGGTCGGCTCGCCGCCAAGGGCGCCGCGTGACCAAAAAAGTGCAGCGCATGCTCGCGCTGATGGACCGCACGACGCGCCTCTGGCACATCCCCAACGTGGGCCGCGCCAAGGGCCGCGTGATCCGCCGGCTCATCGACCGCCACCGGCCGACACGCGCGGTGGAGATCGGCTCGCTGCTGGGGTACTCGGCCATCCTGATCGCGGGCTCGCTGGTGCCGCGCGGCCGCCTCACGTGCCTGGAGACCAGCGATTACCTGGCGCGGATGACGAAGCGCAATGCCGAGGAGGCCGGCCTCGGCCGCAAGGTCAAGGTGATCCAGGGCGACGCGCTTCGCCTGCTGCCGCTGCTGCCCGGGCGCTTCGACTTCGTCTTCATCGACGCCGCCAAAGAGGACTACCTGGACTACGTGCGCTCGCTCGAGCCCAAGCTCGTCGCCGGCACCGTCGTCGTCGCCGACAACACCGGCATCTACCGCAAGGAAGTGGCGCCGTATCTGGAGCACGTGCGCGGCTCGGCCGACTACACGAGCCGTGAGTACGAGTTCGACGACGATGCGATGGAGGTCAGCCTATACCGCTCGCCGCGTACCTGAACCCGGGCGCCGACCTCGGCGCCGCCATCGAGCTCGCGCGCACCGCCGACCGGCTGGGCTACGACAGCGTCTGGGTCACCCACGGCCTCGGCCGCGACTCGTTCGTGCTGCTCGCCGCGTACGCCGCGGCCACCACGCGCGTGGGCCTCGGCAACGGCGTCGTCCCGATCTACCCGCGGCATCCGGTGGCCATGGCGCAGGCCGCGTCCACGCTCAACGAGGTCAGCGGCGGCCGCTTCCGCCTCGGCATCGGCGTGAGCCACAAGAACGCCATGGAGGCGATGCTCGGGCTGCGCCTCGTCGAGCCGCTGGCGATCATGCGCGAGTACGTCGCGGTGCTGCGCGGCGCGCTCGGCGCCGGCAGCGAGTTCGAGGGGCGTCACTATCGCGTGCGCTGGTCGCTGGCGCTGCCGAAGCGGCCGCCGGCGCCGCCGATCTATCTCGCCGCGCTCTCGGTGAAGATGCTGGAGCTCGCCGGCGAGATCGCGGACGGCGTCATCCTCTGGCTCTGCCCGCCGGCGTACGTGCGCGACGTCGCGCTGCCCGCGCTCGAGCGCGGGCGGCGCCGCGCGGGCAAGCCGCTGGCCGGCTTCGAGATCGTTGCCGCGGTGCCGCTCGCGGTGACCGACGACCGCGCGGCGGCGATGGCCGCGTTCCGCGCCGAGCTCACGCGCTACGTCGAGCAGCCGTTCTATCGCGCGATGCTGCAGGCGGCGGGGCTCGGCGACGGTGTGGCCGCCTACGACCGTGACCGCCGGGTGCCGGACGCGCTCGCGGAGGCGCTCGGGGGCATCGGCGACGCACGCGCGGCCCGCGCCTACGTGGAGGCGTATCGCAAGGCCGGCGTGACCCTGCCGGCCGTACGACCGATCACATCCCCCGACGCGCCGTGGTATCGCCGCACCGTCGAGGAGGCCGCGGGCTGGTGAGCCGCGCGGTGGCGGCGCTGCTGGCGGTGTCGATGGCCGCCGGCTGCTCGTCGACGCGCGGGGCGGCGGCCCGCACGCTGCCCGCCGATCGCGACGCCGAGATCCTCTACGTGGCGCTCGGCGACAGCACCGTCGAGGGCGTCGGCGCCAGCCGCCACGAGAACAACTACGTGAGCCTCCTGCACGCGCGGCTGCGCGCGATCTATCGCAACGCGCGGCTGCAGAACCTCGGCGTGGGCGGCGCCACGTCCGCCGACGTGCTCGCGCGCCAGCTCGAGCCCGCGATCGCGTCGAGGCCCGACCTCGTGACGCTGTCGGTGGGGCCCAACGACATCACCGAGCGGGTGCCGCTCGCCGCGTACACGCGCAACATGGAGGCGATCCTCGCCCGCCTCGCCGCCAGCACGCCCGCGGTCATCGTCGTGAGCCTCCTGCCGGACCTGGCGGTGACGCCGCGCTTTCGCGGTCACGAGGCGGAGGCGCTGGTCGGCCGGCGCTCGGTCGAGTTCAACGACGCCCTGGCCCGCGTGGCGAAGCGCCACGGCGCCCAGATCGTGGACCTCTATGCGGCGAGCCGGCGCGAGGTGCCGGCACAGCCGGAGCTGGTCGGCCGCGACGGTTACCATCCCTCGGATCTCGGCTACGCTCGATGGGCCGAATTGATGTGGGATGCCGTGCGGAGCAGGATTCGCTCGTGAGCGTGAATAGGCCGGGCGGGCCGCCGGTCGAACGTGGCGTGATGATCCGCAACGGCGTGGTCGCGATCCTGGCGGTGCTGGCCCTGGCCGCCCCCGCGTGGGCGGGGGGCGACAGGCTCAACGCCGCGACGCCCTCCGTCGTGATGCCCTTCAGGTCGGTCGCGCCACGGTTCAGCTCGACCGTGCTCCCCGCAAGCTCGCCCTTCGTGGTGGCGACCCGGCCCTTCGCCGTGGTCGCGCCCGGCGGCGTCATGCCGACCGAGCCGCCGGCGTTCGTGTCGAGCCTCCCGGACGTCGAGTCGCGCCACCATCGCCCGGCCACCACGATCTTCGTCACCGCGCCGACGACGCAGGTGATCGTCGTGCAGCAGCCCGTGTACTACCAGACGGTCGCCGCCGCGCCCAGCGAGTGCGTGACGCCGGGGTACTGGTCGTATCGCTGGATCCCGTACGCCTCGACGCAGACCGTCTGGGTGCAGGGCTCGTGGACGGCCGACGGCTCGTGGACCGACAGTCACTGGGAGTCGCATCCGTACGCGTCCGGCTACTACGAGCCGTTCTGGACGCCCGGCCAGTCGTACGCCTGCTAGCCCGGCTCACGCCCCTCGCCTGACGATCGCCGCCACCGGTCCACCGCCGCTCGGGCCCTGGTGCTCGGCGCCGCCCGAGACGTAGACGAGCGGATCGCCGATCACCGACGCGACGACCGCCGCCACCGCCGCCCGCGCGTGCCGCGTGTGGTTGATGTCGGAGTCGTCGATCATGGTGTGGCGCCGGCCGCGGATGCGGCCCGACGGCGAGGCCTCCGCCTTCGCGAACACGCCGACCGCGCTGCCCGCCGAACCCGCCGCCGCCTCGGGACGCCAGCCCGCGCCGGCGAGCGCCCGGCGCACGGCCGCCGCGTCGATCGCGTCCTCCATCACGTCGTGGCCGATCACCAGCACACTCGCGGACGATGCGTTGCCGAGCACGAGCACCTCGCAGTGGTCGATCTCCACGCCGGCCGAGGTCGAGGCGACGCGCGAGTAGAGGTCCCAGCGGCGGCAGACGGCGCCGTCGGCGACGGCGGCGCGAGCGACCTCGCCCAGCGCCAGCGCCACGCCGAGCGCGGACGCGCCGCGCGAGTAGCCCATCGAGGCGTACGTGCTCGAGGTCGCGACCTTCCGGCCGCGCCGCTCGGCCTCGCCGATCGCCTCGGCCGTGAGCAGCGGGCACTTGATCTGCACGAAGTGCACGTCGCCCGCGCCGCCGATGGACGCCGACGCCATCGCGGCGCGCACCGCGCGCTCGACCTCCGTCACCTGCACCAGCGTGCCGAGCTCCTCGGGGGCCAAGGCGCGCGTCCTCGCGATGCCGGCCACGAGCCCGGGCGCTCCGACGGCGCCGGGCGACTCGCGTCGAGTGAACACCGTCATGTGCGGGGCCATCACGCCCTCGGTGCCGCCCGACATGATGAACAGCACGCGCGCGCCGACCTCGGTCTCCGGCCGGCCGAGCGCCTGCGCCAGCAGCGTCTTGAAGGCGCGGGTCGCGAACCCGCGGCTGAAGTCGTTGACGCAGCCGTTGCCCTCGGTCTTGCCGAGCAGGCAGATCACGTGCGCGGGATCGACCGTGCCCGCGCGGATCAGCGCGTCGAGGCCGGTGACGTCGTCGGG
>Ga0137418_10000199_pt1 | contig 48565 bp, 50 predicted proteins | sample CZODoug3_1_2_16f_FD_122242 | JGI IMG/M metagenome (GOLD analysis project Ga0137418, IMG submission 122242) | Vadose zone soil fungal communities from Angelo Coast Range Reserve, California, USA - CZODoug3_1_2_16fungal (Hybrid Assembly) | ecosystem: Environmental > Terrestrial > Soil > Vadose...
TCGGATCCAGCATCACCAGAGCGCCTATTTTATTTCAACGCGCGCGATCCATTATCCCTACAGGCGACTGGGAAGACCGTCCTGCCATTTGTGCGAGGAAGAAAGGATGCGTTAGACCGTTATGTCGCTGAAAACGAGACAAGCACTGTTCGTGTGTCTGAAAAAACCAAAAACTTTTGGATCGAGAAAAGGAAAGCAACAGAAACGCTGATAGCGACTCTGTCAAATGCCGATAAGGATGACAGTGAGTTGGATGAGACGGAGAAACGGAGCCGGACAGAATACTTTGAGAGTGCCAAGGCCGCTTGGGAAGTAGGCCTTGCACTTGTCCTTAGCAAACTCAACAGGGAAATGGTGGGGCCTTTTGTTCTTGGTGAGTAATCACACGACGATGGGTGTCCCCGGATTTATAGCTTTATTGAAGGGGACCAAATTTCGATCGCGGATGTTCATGCGGCCGCTTGGTTGACATGGGTTGTACATCTGTCCGGAGGCAGCGTGGAGGACAGTGGATGCGTGGCAATCGAGAAATTGCAAGGACACGTTGGAGATGGCTTTAGCTTGCCGAAGGACACATCGCCGCTAGTGATCACGGATGCACTGGAGGTCTCAGAAACGACAATACCTATCCCATCGACCCCGCAGGCGAAACTGAGCATATTCTGGGATGCCCTCAGGAGTCGGCCGAGCTGGAACAAAATATATGGAAACAGGATGTAGATGGAACGACAAACAAGCTATGTTCTGTGTGTAATTGAGCTGTAAGGGTAGATAGAGACTATGATGCAAGCTATTTTACCCGCAAGGACACTCGGTTACATCATGGTCCCGGTATGATGTTGAACACTAACGGTCCGACATCCGAAGCCCACACGAATTCATAAGCAAGCCGACCCTCGGAAATCCGCTTTATGGCTCCAAGAAAGACGATAAAGCGATTCTCCGGCTGTATCTCTAAGTCAAGTGGTGGCTGTCAAGGTCCAATAGTAGGGCATTGGATAGTTAGAATTGGAAACATGGAATTTCAATCCGAAGTTTGTGCCGCCCATTCCACTAATTTTGTGAAAGCTGCTCTCATTAACCTCGGAATGCGGAAAGGGTTTGCGGCATTCGACGCGAAATCGCTTCGGAAATCCTCATTCCCGTCGTAAGAACCCCAAGAAGCGCCCTATCTCGTGGATTCGCGATTGATAGTAGGTGCTTTAGTTCCTCGACGCTTGGTGCCCGCTTTTCGATTTGGACAAAGACATCGCCGATGTTGACCATTCTGGCGAACGTGTCATCAATAAAGTTGTTTTCGCCTAACACACTCTTGAAAAATGAGGGCAATTGGGAACGGTACACCGAGACAGAACCAATCCGTAACGTCTTGCCGTTCCCGCCGTTCCCGTTCTCTTGCGCGGGCGCAATCAAACCGAAGATGTATTTTCGAGAGGCGCGATAGGGGGTTAGTTTGTCGGGGTCGGTGTTCGGCTTGTCCCGGTCCAACCTAATCCGGTCAAGCAGAAGGGTGGGCGATTCGAACACATTCGCCTTGGCTAACTGACCGATAACCATCTTACGGATTCGTCGCGTGTTTAGGGAAACACTTGGGTCATCCACGAACTCTTGCCAAGAAATAACATCGTCCTCATCCATCTTAGGTACCGACACATTGCGTTTCCACTATACCATCGCTTACGGCACCTAAAAAGTTGGAGCGGGTCGCACATAGCCGATATAAAGTTGACTTACAACGCTCCGCCGACGAGCCGGATCAAGCGCGACGCGACTAGCTTGAATACCACAACGAAGCCGCGTTTTCCGAAATGTCAAACGCACTCACAATCACACCTCTGAATCGCCTCCCACTATTGAAGGAAGGTGACGACCTCGCCAAGATCATCGTGTCGAGAGCAAGGAAACTGGGCGTTGGAATCAAGAATCGAGATCTCGTAGTAATCGGACAAAAAGCGGTTTCCAAAGCAGAAGGAAGAGTCATCGATATCAGTGACGTGACTCCATCAGCGCGGGCCGTGAAGATCGCGAAGCACACAGGAAAGAGCCCCAGGTTCGTCGAAATTGTCTTGAAAGAATCTTCCAAGGTGCTCAGAGCCGACGAGGACGCATTTGTCGTTAGGACGAAGCGAGGAGCGACCTGTCTGAACGCTGGCGTCGACAAATCCAACATTAAGGGCAACAGCAAGTATGCTCTACTGCCTCAAGACCCAGATGCGTCTGCTAGAAGACTGAGAAACAGAATCAAACAGCTGACAGGAAAGAAGGTTGGCGTCGTCGTATGCGACACTCGGAGTCGTCCGTTCCGTAAGGGTCAGGTCGAAGAGAGTATCGGAGTTGCAGGACTCAATCCTTTGGTCGACTATCGGGGTCAGAAGGACTTGTTCGGCTACACGCTGCGATTCAAGAACGTCTCCATAGCCGACGAACTGGCTTCCGCAGCAGAACTTGTGATGGGACAAGGAAGAGAGAAAGCTCCAGCCGCAATCATAAGGGGACTTGCCAGGGTTAGATTTCAGAACCGAGCAACAAGCAAGGTGCTTGTGATAAATCCTGAAGAGGACTTGTTCAAAGGAACACTATAACCACTCTTTTCGAGAAGAATCAATTCGAAACGTGCTCTGGATAGTCTTGAGTCGGAACAATTGAAAGGGTAATATGAAGGCGACTCGGGTCCGCTCACAACTTCGCGCTAAGAGAGAAACAACTTGAGTTCTCTACTCGACCCCTACATTCCGCTTCTCGAATACTTGGCCGTGTGGCTAGCGATTTTCGCCATCGGTGTACTTCTGAAAGCCGACAAACACGGAATCATCGTAAAGCCGTACTATCTCATGCTCAGAACCAGCGTCTTCAACAGCTGGATGCAGAAGCTAGGAGGCAGGTTCCGCAGAGCATGGTTGACCTACTTCGACATTGGAGCAGCCATGGGTCTCGGACTCCTCTTGTTCATCATTTACAGCCTAATCTTGAACGCGCTGAACCTGTTCCACCGTTCGGCACAGGCGGGTCCAACCCTGCTGATAATCCCCGTTCCCGGAGTGACGATAAGCTGGGAAATTTTCCCATACATTCTCATCTCTATCGCAGTATTACTCATCCCGCACGAAGCCGCCCATGGGATAGCCAGCGTGTTGGACAAAGTCCCGATCAAATCCTCGGGAGTATTTCTCGCAATCTTCCTGCCCGGAGGGTTTGTAGAGATTGACGAAGAGGATCTTTCTAAGAGGAAGGCGCGGACCAAACTCCGAGTCTTTGCAGCCGGGTCTTTTACAAACGTAGTCAGCTGGTTCCTAGTGGTCCTTCTGATCACAAACTTTGCACTGGTCATCAGCCCTCTCTACAACTCACAATCGTCGGGGGTCCTCATTACGGGACTAGTGAACGGAGGCGCGGCTCAGAACAACAACATACAAAGCTGGTCGGTCCTCGTCGCCGTCAACGGTACAACGGTCACTGACGTTAATACTTTGAGAAATATTCTATCGCCTTTGACACCTGGACATCATCTGGTGCTCACAATAAGCAATGCAGCTTCAAGTACGCAGACAACTTACTCGATCATCACTCAACCGGCCCCTGACAATAGCAGTCGAGCCACAATAGGAATCTTCACCTTCCCATTTTACAAGCCAGTGGCATCTTTTCTGCCGGTCTCTCTGCCCTACCATTTCTACAACACTTTGTCTTGGATGTCGCTGATCCTCCTTGGAGTGGCACTGGTCAACATGTTACCGATGTTTCCCTTTGACGGCGACAGATACTTCGACACTTTGCTAACTATAGTCCGAGTGCCGGCCTGGCTCAGAAAATATGTTAGAATCGGAGCGAGTGCAACGTCGCTAAGCCTTCTTGGCCTGAATCTCATTCTCTCATTCGTCCTATTCGGCACCATATTTCCCAAGTAGAGAATAACATTGCAAGGACTAACTTGCAGCACTTGCAACCGGCTCACTTCTTACTATAGACGCGAGAACGAAGGCGTAAACCTCTGCAAGAGTTGTTTCAAAGATTCTGTCGAGAGAAAGGTTCGGAGAACAATCAGCCATTGGAAGATGTTCTCTCCCGCAGATCACATCGCTGTCGCAGTGTCTGGTGGAAAGGACAGCCTCACGATGTTGATGATTCTCAAGAAATTATCGGCCAAGTTCAAGCAGACTCGGATTACCGCGATCACTGTAGACGAGGGAATTGCTGGATACAGGGAGGAAGCCGTCGATCTAGCTAAGGAATACTGCGACAAGCTCGATGTCGATCATGAGATAGTTTCTTTCAAGGAATTGTACGGTGATGGTCTGGACGATTTTCTGAAGGGAAGGGGGCCCGAACGGTTGACTGCGTGTTCCTATTGCGGCGTCTTCAGAAGAAAGGCGATCAACATAGGAGCAAAGAGGGTCGGAGCGACAAAGATTGCAACCGCCCACAACTTAGACGATGTCGTGCAGACCTACTTGCTGAACCTGTTCCAGGGCGACGTTGAGAGGTTCGCTCGATTCAATCCGGTCCTTCGGGATCCTCGCGGCGGATTCCTACCGAGGGTCAAGCCTCTGTGCGAGGTGCCTGAGAAGGAGGTCGCGTTGTATGGGTATGCGGAGGGGCTAACCTTCCAGTCGGCGTCTTGTCCTTATATGACTGAGGCCTTGCGGAATGAACTTCGAACTATGCTCAACCGACTTGAGCTCGCCCACCCTGGAGTGCTATTCTCGTCCTACCGCGCGATGACCAAGCTTCGAGCTCTAGCAGAGCCAGGCGTTCCTGACTCAGTACTAAGATCATGCCGATCTTGCGGTGAACCGACCACCCTGGAGATTTGCGAAGCCTGCAAGATGGTCGGCGTAACAATGGACAAACTCGAGGTCGCCGCATGATCAATGCTTCAAACGTCATAAGAAAAGAGACGGTAACAACCGCCACGCTGGAAAATGCTTGGAAGGCCTGGACTACTGTCGAAGGAGTGACCAGTTTCTTTGTACCGAAAGCCAACCTCGAATCAGTGGTCGGAGGACGCTACGAACTCTTCTCGAGCCTGAAAGCGCCTAAGGGTTTCCAAGGAACTGAAGGATGCAAGATCTTGACTCTTGAGCCCCAAAAGCACCTTGCGTTCGAGTTCATCGCGCCTCCCCAGTTTCCAAATGTGCGAAGGTTGCGAACGAGAGTCGATGTGACCTTCGGCGAGGTTTCAAAGGGTGGAGTTGTAAAATTGGATCTCGTTCACTCAGGATTCCTGGAGGGTGAAGAGTGGGACGAATACTTTGAATTCTCCCATTGGAATTGGGACCTCGTGATGGGACGTTTCCAGTACAGATTCTCTGTCGCACCCATCGACTGGAACAACCCCTACGTTCCCCACGGGATTAGCGCTCGTCCCGAGCGAAAGTTACGAGACCACATATCTGCGTAGACTCAACCGCCTGCGGATAGGGCAATGTTCCATTCGACGCTACCTTTATAGCAACAGGACTCGGGTCTCCGCACTCGACGCGATTTATGAGCGAAGAAGGCTTCATGCCAGGAGCCACAACAGTGGGACTCGTCTGCAAAGACGGCGCGATACTAGCCTCAGAACGAAGATATTCGTACGGCACCTTCGTAATGAGCAAGGCAGCCAAGAAAGTCTTCAAGATCACAGATAACATTGGGGTAGGCTGCGCCGGAATAATCGGCGACATGCAAGTTCTAGCCCGAGAGGCTAACGCATACATGAGCATCTACCGGTACGAACGGGGTAGACCGGGCACAGTCAAGAATACCGCGAAACTCTTCGCTTCAATCCTCTCTAGCAGACGGCTATTTCCTTACCTCGCGCAGACAATAATTGCCGGAGTTGACGATGGTGTCCCTGAGCTCTTCGTCTTGGACCCTATCGGGTCCGTTCTCGGCGACAAGTTTGCCGCAGTCGGAACCGGTGCGGAGGTCGCTATGGGAGTTCTTGAGTCAGAATACCGAGAGGGCCTATCTGTAGAGGAGGGGAGGCCACTAATTCTCAGAGCGATAAAATCCGCGGTAGCACGAGACATCTCAAGCGGCGACGGAGTCGACCTCTTGATAATTACACAGCACGGGATTAAGGAAGAATCCCAAAAGTTCGCCTAACCAGAATACTCGCAGGCAAATTCTGTTATAGGGTCATTCACCCAAGTGGGCTCTAGGCTGACCTCGTTTGTTGAGTAAGAGGGACCTCACCTCCATTCAGAAGCAGCTCGTTCATTATGACGAGGCCCGCGAAGCAGTACTGAGCCTATCGAGATCTGCGACAAGGCTGGCAGGATCATCGATTCTAGAGATTCATCGAGGAGACATGGATTCCGCGTCAAGCACACTTCGCAAGGTTGAACAGACTTTGAGCAAGGTACAGATCCTCTCAAACGACTTCTCAGAGTTCAAGACCCATCCAGGAGTTATCGTCGCCTTCCAAGAATATGTCGAGGCTATGACCCTTCGAACCTTCGCACAGAGCGAGCGCGTCCCGACCATTTCAGAATTGAAAACGGATAATCGGAGCTATGTTCTAGGATTGCTCGATGCCGTCGGCGAATTTCGCCGCATGGCTTTGAACTGCCTCCGGAGAGGCGAAGTACCGAAGGCCGAGAAGCTGTTAGGAGCTATGGAGGGCATATACGACGATCTACAGGGTCTCGAACATACATCGATCATTCCCACATTCAGAGTCAAGATGGATGCCGACCGGCGCATCATCGAATCTACTCGAGGCGATGTGGTTACTGAAGTCAGACGCTTCGCCCTCGAACAGTCGCTGGACCGGTTGGAGAGGCGGCTGAGCGCCTCTTCGAAGAAATGATCTCGGAAGAATTTTTCCAGTTTGTAGACACAGACCACGCCGTATCGGTACAGCGAGACTTGTCAACACGCATTAAGAGGATCGATGACCCTGACTTCGAGCCGCGATTCCTGTGCGGAGTGGATGTAGCGTACGATGGGGACACTGCGTTTGCTGCTGCCGCCGTCTGGGACGCCGCGAACAAAAAGATGGTTGAGACTGCAACCACGGTGAATAGTGTTCTTACCAAGTATATTCCTGGTTTTCTTGGGTTCCGAGAAGGCCCCCTCTTGGTCAGAGTTGCGGAAAAGCTGCAAGTAGGACCCGATGTGTTCCTCATTGATGGACAAGGAGTCGCGCATCCCCGAAAATTCGGCCTGGCGTGCCATGTCGGATTGGCACTGGACAAACCTACGATCGGAGTAGCAAAGTCCCGCTTGTATGGAAGATCTGATCAGGGCAAGATACTGGACCCTGAGGGTGAGATTATCGGAAGAATCGTAACAGCGGGCAATCGAAAATTCTACGTGAGCGTCGGCCACAGAATATCCCTTCAGACTGCTTCAGACCTGGTCGAGAAGTCAATTGTGAACGGTCATCCCTCTCCATTGAGACAGGCACATCTCGAATCGATCCGCGCAAAGCAGGGTGGACCGAATTGAAGCCTTCCCATCTACTAGCGCTCTACAGACTTGCTGAGCTGGGAGCCTATCAGCGGAACGTGCCCTACAGCACAAGTCTCGTAGCAAAGAGCATCGGCGTTTCTCAACAGACCGCCTCTCGTAGACTGATAGAGATGGAAAAGCTCGGTCTTCTGACGAGATCGCTCGAGGGAAGAAATCAGACGGTCAGGATAACAAAGGAGGGTCTCGAGAGTCTCACCCAAATGTACCGAGTGCTAAGATCCGTTTTCGAGGCGCCGAAGGCGGAGGTCGAGATTAACGCGGTCGTCTTCTCGGGCCTGTCTGAAGGCGCCTATTACATGGGAATGGAAGGGTACAGAAAGCAGTTTAGATCCAAACTAGGATTCGACCCATTTCCGGGAACCCTGAACCTCAGAGTGAAAAAAGATGACTTGGGTGCGCGACGGGAACTTGACAGTAACGCCTTCATCGAGATAGAAGGATTTGCGAACAAGACTCGCACATACGGTGCAGTGAAGGGTTATCGAGCGATTATCAACGGAGAAGTTCAAGGGGCAATAATCGTTCCCGTTAGAGCTCACTATGGAGAAGACGTCATCGAAGTCATCTCTCCAGAGAAATTGAGAACCCGGTTCAACCTCAAGGATGGTGACGAAGTCAAAATCCGAGTCCTCTTCGGGGCTTAGCCCGATCTGTCCAGCGTCTTGCCACCCTCTGTTTGATCCCCGTACTGCTATTCGGCCCACTAGATCCGAACATCGGAATCTGTACAACGCGAACAGGGAGACCTTGCTCTCTGAGAAGCCTCTCGACTGATGCCTTGATCTGCTTCTGGTCATAGCCGACAGAAATAATGTCCGGCCTCACTTCCCGCAATACGCCCAAGAGATCGAGACGACTATGACCTAGGATCGCCTTGTCAACCACTCGCAGGGATCCGACGAGTTCCCTTCTCTGATCTTCAGGCAAGATCGGCATTCTTCCTTTACGATTAAGGACGGTTTTATCCCGGGCAATCACCACAATCAGTTTGGCTCCGGGGCCGCCTCTTCGCTTGGAGGCTTCCAAGAATCTGACATGGCCAAGGTGAAGGAGATCGAATGCTCCAGTAGCAAGAACGATTTTTCCGCGAGCCAACCTAGTTCATTTCCATGTTCCAGAGAAGTCAGTTTTATCGGTGGAAGAATGATTCTAGGGTTTGCTTGCCCGCGTCCTTTGTCATGGCATTCTTCGCTTTTTCTACTGCCGTCCTTACTCTTTCTTCATTGAAGTCCCTCTCGCCGCAAAGGAATCTGACGAGTTCCTCTGTTTGAGGCTCCCTCCAATGAAGAGTGTAGTGTGAAGTAACCTCGGGTTTGAGGAAAATTTGTCTTATCCTATTCAGGTTTGGTGGCGGCTTGAAGTCCGGATCCTTTTGGGCTATGCCTTCAATGGTGCCATTCTCTCGTAGGAGCTTGAGGGCTGTCTTTGGACCGATTCCCTTGAATCCGTCAGGATTGAAGTCGGTGCCTATCAGGATTCCGAGATCTATCAGTTGTTCTCTCGTAAGTCCGAGAGATTCCAAGGTGGCCGCTAGCTCAATGATCTCAGGGTCCACTTGCACATAGGCCTCTCTCATGGGCAACTTCCTCTTTCCACTTATCGCAAGATTCCTTACTAGCTTAGTTGCTCCAAACAATAGTGAGTCATAGTCTTGACTGGCCGCGGCCCATACGTCGCCGCGAGCAGCCATGTATGCGGCTTGCGCCTCTCCCTCGGAAGGGGCCTGGACGTAAGGAACTCCGAGATACTCAAGAAGTCGGTGTGCATCCTCGACCATCAAGTCTTTCAGACTCGCGGTAGCCTGGGCATATCGCTTTGCCTCTTCTACCTCGCCTCGAGCAATTGCGGTTTCATATTTGACAGCGGCTTCTACCTTGATTGCTCGTCGTCGCTTGATCTCGGTCTCCTTGAGGGCCGGAGGCGTGCCGTCGAAGACGTAGACGAGACGTATTCTTCGTTCAGCGAGATTCGTTGTCCGATAAAGGAGACCGCTCAGATGGCTCGTTACCCTTCCTTGTCTGTCCATAAGAGGAACTCCTGTCGGACCTCGTATTATGGCCAGGAACTGGTAGAGTGCATTGTAAGCGTCCACTGCAAAGGTCTTGCCTGACAGGTCGTCAAGCGTTATTTTTCGATGAGAGAGAAGGTCTCCTAGATCAACGCCCAAGTTAGCCTAGCCTCACACTCTTCCTTTGCGGTATTTCGCCGATCTATTCGCAATTAGCCCTCCGATGGATCCTGCCCCTACTCCACCATCGATATTCACGACAGCTATTCCCAGAGAACAGGACTGCAGCATGGCTGCTAGGGCCGCGATACCCTTGTCACCAAACCCGTAGCTTCTGGAGGTTGGAACTCCAATAACGGGGATGTCTACGAGTCCAGCGACTACTGTTGGCAACGCGCCTTCCCTTCCCGCAACAACGAGAATGACATCCGAGTCCCACTTGAGCAGTTCAGAGAGTGGTTTGAAGAGCCTGTGCAGCCCCGCGACACCGACATCGTAGTACGCTCGAGTCTTGCACCCCATCTCTTCAGCAATCACCTTAGCCTCTTCCGCGACTGGGATATCCGAGGTGCCCGCGGTAAGTAGCCCGACCCTGCCTCCGGTCGCTCTGACCCGGTAGGACCTCAGCTTCACGATAATTATCCCTGACTTTTCAAAGAAAAGAATCTTCGACCTTGGAATTCCTTGAGCGCGGATCGGGCCCAAGTGTTTCCTGCCCGCTCGACTCACAATCGCCCGGCCGGTCCTTTTCACCATCGCCTCGACGATTTCTGCGACTTCTCGAGGTGCCTTTCCCTCGGCCAGAATTATTTCGGGCAGTCCTTTCCTAATTTCTCGGCCTACGTCCAAATGGGCAATACGGGACACCCTCTGTATGGCGAGTAGACTTCTCTGGTTTCTCAATCCTTTGATCCCGGCGTCGAATCCCTCCAAGTCGCTCCGCGTGGCCATAGAGAAAGTTTCAGATGGACAGTTTAAATTACAATGTCCGGTAATCTTCTTACGAAATTGGTAGAGTCACTTTCACGAAACCTTCAACAGAAATTCGACGCGGCCGTTTCGCAGATCCGATTGAGCAAAGGGGCGGTTGTGGCGTTATCAGCGGGTGTCGACAGCTCGCTTGTTGCTCTCCTTGCACACAAAGCTCTTGGCGATCATGCTGTCGCAGTAACTGGAGTCTCTGAATCGCTTCCTCCCCACGAACTGGAAATAGCCAAAGAGACAGCGAAGGAAATCGGAATCAAGCACATGATTTTTCAGACCTACGAGCTTCAGAATCCCGAGTACGCGTCAAATCGCGCAGACCGATGTTACTACTGCAAAGATACTCTGTACCGTGAACTACGAACCCTAGCGAATGGACTAGGGTTTGAAGAGATTCTCGATGGGACACAAGTTGACGACTTGGGTGATGATCGTCCAGGATTCAGAGCCGCTCAAGAAGCGGGTGTGAAGAGCCCGCTGCTGATGGCATCTTTCTCAAAAGCGGAGGTTCGGGAGACCGCCCGGGTCCTAGGACTCTCAGTCTGGGATAAACCAGCAATGCCATGCTTATCGTCCCGAATCAACCATGGTGAAGAAGTAACCACGGACAGACTAGGAATGATCGGTCAGGCTGAGCTGTACATCAAGGAACTGACTGGGGTCAGGAATTTACGAGTGCGATACAGCAACTCTGCTGCAAGAATTGAGGTTGCTCCCGAGGAGCGGAAGCTCTTCTTCGATGAGACTGTGATCGACCAAGTTGACCGAACTCTCAAAGGGTTAGGCTTCATGACCGTCACGCTGGACTTGAAGGGGTACTCAAGGAAAGAAAGAACACCCGTAGGAGACCCGTTGCTTCTCCCCATGGCAAGCGTTTCAGAGTAATCGTCCCAGTACGCCCGGAACTGCAAGTAATTCGTTCAGAACTCTATACGTGAATCCCCAGACCACTCTCCCGTCCACGAGAAACGCTTCAACCAATAATCGTGTCCCTCTAATCTCAACCTCGGAAGTCCCCTTAAGCGAAGGAAGCTTGGACATGGATACCCAGAAAGAATGTTGTACCTCTGGTCCAACTATCACCTCAGGTCGACGATGAAGACCATAAACCCACGGCTGAACCTTCATCTCGATGCGTCTTCCCGGATGACCCACACTCAGAAGACCCAGTAGCTCTCCTTCTTCGTTCAACTCTAATCCGACTTCTTCGCGCACCTCTCTTTCCAACGCCTCCCTTGTGGAACCATCGAGCTTCTCTACCCGGCCCCCCGGTAGACCGATTTGGCCCGACCAAGGATCGTTACTCCTCTCGACCCGGTGAATTAAGAGAGTGTTGAGTTCGTCCCCGGACTCTTGGTAGAGGAGAACGCCTACAACAGCGTCCACATGTTCATCGCTGCTTGATCGAGGATTGGACGAGAGGTTCTCTCTCAACCTCCTCAGTCTCTCACTCAAGGCGGACATGGTCGGCAACGTGTGTGTCTGCAGTCTCGACATTCTTAGGACAATAAAAACGCGGAATCGGCGGTGGTGGCGGATCGCCTATGAATCGAACCCTTCCTTCCCGATCAACGGGACAAAGGCGACTCCTCCAAGCGAGGCCTGTTCGATCCGTCCCTTCTCGCCTTTTCGTACTCTGATGAGTTCTTGGGGAGACAAGCGGCCGCCAACTGGAATAATGAGTATCCCGCCTGGCCGTAATTGTGCTACCAGAGGGTGTGGGATCTTGGGCGCTGCCGCAGTAACGACTATTCTGTCGTAAGGAGCTCGATCTGGATAGCCCAGCGATCCGTCACCCTGTACCAGAGTCACACGATCAGAGTAGCCGGCTCTCTCCAGATTAGACCGCGCGATCCTGACTAATTCAGGGACTAACTCTACGGTGTAGACATGACCTTTGGGTCCGACCTGCTCTGCTAGAGTAGCGGCGTGGTATCCGCTGCCGGCGCCTACCTCCAAGACCTTGTTGCCGATCCTTAGCTCCAGCGCTTCGTTCATTATCGCCACCATGTATCGCCCGGCTCCGATTACCGTGTGGCGCACTGATGGTCTGCCCCCGATCAGTCGGCAGGGGAGTATCGTTGTAGGCGTAAGGACGAAGCTCGTCTGAGACGAACAGTTCCCGTGGAACCTTCCTTAGTGCCGCGATCACCTCGGGGGATCGAAGCAATCCTTCGCTGACTAGTCTCTGAATCATTCTCTCCCTTTCACCAGCGAAGTCGACTGACCTAGCTATCGCCTCCACTAAATTTCTAGTTCTGAAGGATATTTAGCATGAAACGCTCACGCCTCTTTCAGGGTCTTTCCTTCGATCTTCCACGCTTACGGTCATCCTGCCATCCTTTCGACACACCCGAACACACTGGAGATAACAACCAGCCACGAACTGACCCGTCGAGGAGACTGCGTCGTCGCGGTGAAATCCTCCAGTGCAGTTCGAAACCTTCCAGAAGATTTGAAGCGAGTTCTATCGAATTCGAACGGGAGGGGCCGACTCGCGCTCCGGGTCGGGCCATTCGAATTCACGGTTGAGGGTAGAGGAGACCCGCGACTAACCTTCCTACATGACACTGACTTGGTCGTCAGAAAAAGCGCTTTCATCTCTGACAGAACCCTAATGATCGATGCGGACAAGTCTTCAATAGACATCCCTCGAGATATGGTCCGACTGCTTCAGGACGCGAGCAAAAGGGTGACCGTCGAAATTTCTGCTACTGACGCGGGACGACCCTGAGGTCAACCGATACTTGCCATTTCATAGGAGCCACTTCGCGGACTCTGTGGATCCCTAAGACCCGTTCCATAACGTAGCCAGACGCTTCGACCCCAAATTGGATCTCACGTCCGGAATCTTCCTCCCAATTTTCTCCCGCGAAAGTGTAGTAGTGGATGAATCCGCCAGGGGGCTGCAGCGCGTCACACGCGTCTCTAATGAAATCCTTCGATGCGGATGGATGATTCATGATCACCCGACTCGCAGTTTGTGCCAGCTCCTCTCGGATGATGTTTCGTGCATCGCCAAGGTGAGCGTAGACCTTCGACTCGACCTTGTTTGCGCGAGCGTTTTCTCGGACTAGTTCTATTGCCTGCGGATTGGCGTCGATCGCCTCCACGCGTACATCACCAACCCTCTTCGCAATCAAGATCGAGAAGGGTCCAGCTCCCGCAAACATGTCCACCACCCGTTCACCTTTGTCCACCAACAGTGCAACCCTTTGATGCTCGGTGGAGAGTCGTGGCGAGAAGAAGACTCTCGACAGATCTACTTTGAAGAGGCAACCCTGCTCTCTGTGAATTGTCCGGGTTCTATTCTCTCCAGCAATATAGCGGAGAGGCCTGACTCTCTCAGGTCCAGAGACTTCCCCGCTCTTCGCAAAGACCGCCCGCACGTTCGGGTGAACTTCCATTATCGCCTCGGCTATGCCGGTTTCGAAAGCCGCCAATTCAGAGTCGAGTTCGAGAACAGCGATGTCCCCGACGACGTCGAAAGATCTAGGCAGCTTGGACAATAAGCCGGACGGCATGCGGTCTGCGAGAGCCTCTTCGAGGGTTCGGGGGTGCCTCGTTCGGGGCTCGAAATCTTCGGTTCCCGAACTCAGATTCGGTACGATCTTTCGCAGCTGGTCGATCTCAAGCTGGGTTGGGATGCGGACCAGTGGTAGTATGATCGTTTGATCATCGGTCTTTGCAAAGAAATGTCGGTCAATAATCCCGGCCTTGACCAGGCTCTGTATCGCGAGTTCTGCCATTGATCGAGGAACGCGGAAGCTCGGTCTCTCAACCTGACGCTTTGTGGTTGTGGTCTGACTTGAAGTCAACTGGTCGGTCTCGGTAGGGGTTGAATCTCCGTCCTGCTTCTCAGTCTCTTCAGAAAATCTAGATCAGCCAATGCGACTTCAGCCGACAGTCTCACGTCCTCGTCAACATCTTCGAGTAGCAACATCAAACCTGGCCTAGCTTTCTCGTCTCCAATGGAACCCAAGGCTACCGCGGACTCATGTCTGACAAGGACACTCTCGTCTTTTGCCATGGCCTCGATGAGTGGAGGCACTCCCGACTTGAATTCCAACTGTCCCATAGCAAATGCCGCCTCGTGCCTGACTAGGGGACTGGGGTCTTCGCGAAGAGCCCGAGCTAAAGCTGGGATTGCATCCTCTCTTTTCATGTCGGCCAGCATACAGACTCCATGGATCCTAAGGACTATGCTAGGTCTACTGTCGAGGACCTTGCTGATGTAAGCCACGTCGCCTTTCGAAAAAGCCCACTCCATCTGTTCCAAAGTCTCAAAGTCCTGTGAGTAATCTGTCATTCGGGTCGTCATAGATCTCGACTCTCGCATTGACTCATTCCTATTTGTAATTCTTCTCGCCTGCGAGAATCTTGACGGGAAGCCTGTTTTCGACGGGAGGGATGGGACAAGTGTAATCTTCAATATAGGCGCAATACGGATTGTACGCCGTGTTGAAATCCAGTTCGTAATCGTCCCCGCCTTGTTCCTCAAGGTCCAAGTATCTTCCGGCCGCATAGGTTTCGTTACCTGATGTCTCATCGCTGAAGGGTAGGAAGAGCCCCCGAGCGTATGGGTCCTCGGCAGATTTGTAAGCGATCAATTTCACGCTTTGTCCCTTAATCTCGAAAGTGAACGCTCCATACCTCAAGTACGTTTGTCGTGTTCCTGTGCTGGTCGCCATGGTGATATGTTTGGGCGAGCCAAATCGTTCCAGCTTCGAAGCGACACGGTAGCCTTCGTCAGGTGGAAAGTAGTTCAATCCTTTGAAGCTGGATCGATCGCTTGATGGAATCGGAGAGTCCATATCATTCCTGAAGAAGGAATCCTTCTCCACTCGCAGCGAGAGAACTTCTTGTCCAAATTGGGTCTTCATTATTTGACCCTAATCGGAATGACTAGGGGCTTCTTGTATTTTAGTCGGACTCTGATTTCTCATCCTTGATCGACGGTTCGTCGGGGCCTATCGCTTTCTGATAGCATTCAGGGCAATAGGGTCCAGTGTAGGCACCGTGCTTCGTACACGACCGTTGAATGACCCTAGGGTTCTTGTGAAGACGCTTCATACCTATGTGCCGGGCTAACCCTAGTGAGGGTTCGGTGTCCTATCAAACTAATCCGTCGGGACCGGAATGTCTTGATTCGTCTGTGGCGGGCCCGGAGGGATTTGAACCCTCGACCGTTCCCCGAACGAGACTCGTAGGCTCGTTCTTCAGGTTAAGAGCTTCAGCCTCGTTGAGCCTGCTGCTCTACCTGGCTGAGCCGCCCGGCCAGACCCTTCGATGATCTGGCTTACGGGCCCCACAAGACCCGCCAAATGCGCCGCAAATCCAAGATTTCTAATAAGCCTTATCGATATCACCAAGGATTAGACTTACTTGGTACGGGCTAAGCCCCAACGTAATAATTGTCACTCTACTGTTCTGGGGGTGGCTTAGCGGTATAGGAATTGACCACGCTTGATGAGTTACAGCACATGATAGCTCAAAGTGAGAACACACGGGTTGAGTTCAAACGTGAACCTTAACCGACGACAAACAACCCATACGTCTCTCCGAATTACCGATCAAACTGAAGATTATTTGGAATGAGGTATACATTTCTTACTTTTTCTTGTAAAAGGGCTCGGTGTTTCTTATATAGATATAACGCTCGAAAAAGTAGGACGAGGGTTGCAGTTGACTGGTAGCCTTTCTAAGCTGGCTGGCTTAGTCCGGAAAACTCGTTTGTCGGCCGTGGCTTTGCTTGCGTTGGTCGTCTTTGGGCTTACGCCTTTGAATTTCCTTTCTGAGACTTGGGGTCAAACTCGGAGCCCGAGTCTTATGCGGGAGGTATTTTCATGCCCAGGTAGCTTCGTAGCTACACCTGAGGGGTGTGTGCCTAAGGAATGCACGTTCGGACCCACTCACCAATTTGACGGTACCACAGGGGACCTAACCTTTGACAACGGAACACACATAGTTGTGCCGGATCATTGCCTCAAAGGAACTCCCGTCATCTCGATAACATCGGTATATTCCGACGGGTCCCAGACCTCTCTAACCGTAGGCGGTTCAAAGATTGCACCTTTCCCAACAAACAATTGGGTTGAAGACGCCCACTATTCTAACTGCTTTCTGGGAATATGCGCAGGTCTTGGGGGCGAGACCGGCAGGTGGCCCGTTCCAAACGCGCCGACTGGCGCCGATGGCCAGACCATCTTCCTGTTCATTGGACTGCAGCCTTACTGCACTTTTGGTTGTTTCATAATTCAACCAGTCCTAACATGGGGCAACGGTTGTTACGGGTGGGCAGGATGGTCAATAGCGAGCTACTATGTTTCGGGCTCGACTTGTACCTATAGCGCACCAAGAGGCGTGAACGCCGGAGATGTCATCTCTGGTGCAATGTGGATCAATGGAGTCTGTGGGCACACTTGCGATGTCTGGGAGATCAATACGACTGATCAAACAACCGGTGCCTCGACTCAACTCCAGCAGAATCAGGGGTCAGTCGTAGATGCCTTCGTAACACTTGAAGTGTACAACGTAGCGAGGTGTGCCGACTATCCAGCGAGCGGCAGCACTCTATTTAGTAGCCTGACTGTAGGCCCCGGCGCAGTTAGCTGGGGTGCACAACTTCGCCAGAACGATGGCTGTGGGGAAGGGGTCAATATCAACAACAATGCCGCAACGGTCAATCTATTGTACTAGTACGGATATATTCTCGGAACCCCTTCCTTAGTTGTATATGAGACGAGTTCCGAAGATTCTCCTCTCATCGGTCCTCGTGGGATTTCTACTTCTAGTTGTGAGTGTTGCCTTAACCAATACTCCATGGGCAGGACCCACGGGATTCCCTCTCGCCTATAAGGTCCCTAACCCGTCCACCTGTGGGACAATCAATCCATTAAACGGATGCGGCTACTCCTATGACTTTGTGTCGCTTGGTCTAGACTATCTCTTCTGGTTTTCAACCTCGTTAGCTCTTCTATCAATCATTCAGTTAACTTGGTCTAAGCTCACACCCGTTACCGGAAAAGACGTGAACGCTTCTTCAACCCCTCAAAGTCCGCATTGAATTGACAGGCCGTAGATGTTAGGAAGTAGCTGAACTAAGTCTCGGAGAGTTTCATCTAACAACAAGCCCACATGGTAGAATGGGTCGCAGGCTGGGAAAAGTGAGTCTGATCATAATGTCTGTAGACCTTTGGCTGTGTCAATGACTTTCAGACGAGGGGACTGACATCCTAGCCGGGTTTGGTCGAGCTCTCGACATCGAACGAGAAACGTTTGCTCTTATAGGCATTTTCGCAAGGCATCATCGTACGCTCCGACCAAACTAATTCTAATAAAGATTGTCGGGGTTTTCGCGAATACCAACATTCCTTCGATTTGAGAGGCAAAGACTCTCGTATCGTCCGACTACGAGGTGTTCCTACCCTAATTCTCTCGTGGTAACACAACCCTTCCGCGGCACGCCTCCCGACCCCCTCTGGAGAAATACCATCGGCCGTCGACACTAGATGCTAGCCAGATTGCGCGCCACACTCCCTCTAGTAGCCCTAGCTCTAACGCTTTTCCTAGCCGCAACTCCTCTGGTCGAGGGGATACCCCCCTACAATCTTACAATCAGTCCATCGGTTCCCGTCAGCCTCGGCAGCACAATCACAATGACCCTGAGCATATCAGGGGGAACTAGGAATACCGCGTACGCAGTCACATTCGCAGTTGTGAAACCCAACGGCACGGGAAGCGCCACGGCTAACAGGATCATAAACACGGATAATCGTGGAAATGGTGCGGTGACACAATTCTATCCAGACCCTTCGTTTACCGCTAGCAGCGGGACAGTCGCCACCGATACAGGGGGAGTCTATAATGTGTACGTTAACCAGACTTCTCCAAGTAACATCGTCAACGTCGCCACAGGCTCGTTCACTGTTAGCTCAAAGTTGAATGTGGTGGTTACGCTCCCGGTTCCGGGAACTGTGCTGCAGAGGGGACAGACCGCAACCATCAGCGCGACAGTCTCGGCTCTCAGTGGCCCCGACAATGCAGCAAGTGTGTACGCGAATACTCCTTCGAGTGGAAGGCTTCTCCTCCCCCAGACTAGCCCAGGTGTGTACACTCTCAACTATCTGGTCTCGAGCTCGGACCCTACCGGGTCGTGGACAATAGTTGTGCAAGCAAACGATACCATTGGAAACTCTGGTATGAGTTCCCCAGTAACTGTCGCAATTGCCAAGAATGATCTGATCATCGATTCACTGGTTGCGTATAACTCGAAGGGAGACCCGGCGACAAGCTTCTCTCCCGGAGACACGATCCATGCCTTCTTCCGAATACGATACTCCCTCGGTACCTCCTACCTTACTTCGGGTCAATACGCAGTAGGTCTAAGAAACCCTTCAGGAGTCTTGACCGCAAACCTCACTGCTGCGTATGACGTCTCCCGTTTTGGATTCTACACATCCACGGGCTATCCAGTCTCTGCCTTTGATCCAGGCGGAACATGGACCCTTATCGTCACTGCTAACAGCATTAACGATGGATTTGGAAATACAGGGCCAGGCCTTGCAACTTCTGTTCCGTTGCAGATTGTAACCTCGCCTTTGAGCTATTGGCCGTTCTTGGTCGCAGGAATTGTAGCGGTCTTAGGAGGCGTCGTAACTGTAAAGCGGTTTGATACTACGCTCGAAGGGTTTCAACACTTGGATCAGATGATGGGCGGACCGCTACCCAGAGGGGCAAGCATTCTCCTCCTTGGGGACGCGGGGAGTGGGAAGACGATACTCTCCTATCAGCTGCTTCATGACGAATTGGAGTCGGGACGGTTGTGTGCGCTTCTCTCTTACGACGCGTTCCCTGAAGACGTTCAAGCCCGGATGACGGATTTTGGTTGGGACATTATTTCTCATCTCAGAAAAGGGCGGTTGAAGATCATCGACTGCTACTCCAGTCTGGCAGGTCAAGGAGAAGGGGCAATCAAGGATCCATCGGACTTGACAGAGCTGAATATTCAGATCACAGCCTTCATTGCCAAAGCGAAGGGGAGCCCTGTAACGGTGGTTTTGGATTCTCTAACTCCGATCTTCAACGGAGTTGATGAGAAACAGGCGATCAACTTCATTCAGACTATTGGTGCGAAGGTGAAGAAGACTGGTGGATTGTTCATAGAGACTGCTTCAAAGGGCGCGATCCCTGATGATGCCGCGGCGAAGCTCAAGACTATGGCTGATGGAGTAATCGAACTCGGCATCGTCAGGTCGAGAGGGAAGTCGCATCGATTTCTATCGGTTCCGAAGATGGAAAGAAGACGGATCTCGTCCGACACTGTTTCTTTCCAGATCGACAGGAATAGGGGGTTCGTGTTCCGGGTCTCGCGTTTCAGACTATGGAAGAAACAGCTTTTCGACTTTCTGGCACACCATCACCTACTTCGGAATGCTGGACCCGCCGTGAGGAATTCAAATGGTCCAGCCAGCAAGGGGCCTTCTGCCCGGCCGCGTTGATTGACAGGAAGCCTAACTGGGCTCAGGGCGTCGAAGGGAGACTTGCCACGCTCTTCTGGCCTAGGCCTCCGTCGCTACGAGGAAGGCTATTTAGCAGAAGTCGATTTCGAGCGCTCGATCGTTGTCGGCGTTTAGAAGGCTACTGGACGTTGTTCGTCTTGCTTGCCCGTGGCTTCTTGGTTGATCATTTCGTATTTTGCTCTTACGAGTTCCATGAACGGGACTAGGTCCTTCGAGCATCGGAGGCTGAAAGCAGCAAAGGTGCGCTTCTTGACCTGGTCTCTAGCCCTCCAGTCGATCGACTGATCCTCGACTATCCTAGTCCGAGCCTTCTGGTCAGAATGAATGGTTGCGCTGATCTCTTCTCCTCTAGCGTGGACGTGGAAGAGTTGTCTGCTGCCGTAGTAGAAGGAGGGTATCGGCTCTCTCGAGTGTTTCTCGTATTGGACCTTCATGGTTACGCCTCTGAGTTGTCGCATTCTAGTTCTGAGGACTTGGAATAGGGTCCAAGTCTGGGGCTGGACTCTGTCCGCTATGAAGGAGAGGTCCGTGGTTTCAATATGGGGCATTTCTCGTAATCGAGCCTCTGCCGGTAATCTACTAAAAAAGGTATATTGTTGGACCTGAACCCCTTCGACGTATTATTCGGCATGAAGGACAATGGCAAGTCCCCCACGCGGCCGATGCAACTCCCGCGGAAAGGGCTTGAAGAGACTTCTCCTGTAAAGATTTTGTTTCAAAGAAAGCCAGACCCGGACCCGAACTCGAACAGCCCAGCCCTCAATGTTACCATTCACGGTTACCAAATCCGTTACCAACCAGGAAATGTGAAAAGCAGTTGCTCCTCGCGACACAAAACAGGTCTTTAGAAGAAATCTTCCTTATCAATCCGGGCTGTCTACTATCTTTCGTTGTCTACTAACTACTTTTTTCTGTTATCTTTTCTTTTTCTCTTACCTAAAATGCGACCCCCCTAGGGGTATGTCGAAACAAAAAAACTCCTTCACAGTTTTCGAGCGACACTTCAAAGAGAACAAGCGTCCTTCAAACGAACTGTCAAACTTTGAGTCCTTTCTTCAGATTTTCCTTCGGCTCGTATTCGAGCATCATGACCGTCGCCTGAGAATCCGCTGTTTCTCCCTTCTTCCTCGACGTGATTGCGACCGGTGTGAATCCGCTTGAGATCGCGTAGCTCGTCGAATCCTCTCCTTTCTCAGTGCAATGCAGAAGAAGCTTGAACAAGGGCTGTCTGTGCGTAAACACCATCTTCGTCGCCTCGACCCCCACAACAATCGCATGAGCACCACAAGCAGTACAAGTCAGACCCTCGTGACGCGCAATCTTCAAACCGCAATCGGGACACCAGATATCCTCATCCCTACGAGCTATGAAGATAGACTGCCAGACTCCCAGGTGCTTCTTAGGACTGCACGCCTCCCAATCTGCTACATTCAACCTAACTGGTCTGAATGCCCACGCAGCTTCTTCCTTCCATCGAGAGAGATACTCGGCCTTTTCCTCGCAGCCTTTGTGAAAATAGCTCCTCTTCCCCTCTTGAGTGAAAGCAGCCGAAACGGGCTCGTCGCGATGAATTATTCCCGAACAGGCGCTGCAACTGACCATTTTTCGGATTCGATCATAAAACGCGTCCGTCGGATATCAGAGCAGTGTTACTCTAGGCCCGGGCTAGAAATCGACTAGTTCGAGAAACTTCAGAGCGTCTAGCAATCCTTCAGCATACGCTATGCACGCGAGGGAGGTTACTGGTTTCCGCTTTTCGGCGTAGTGTCGCGCATCCTTGACATAGCCTCGTACTAATTCGAGAACATGATCAAACTGCGATTGGGCTACGGTCGCTGGAAGATTTCCTGTTTTCAGTCGCTTGAGAGAGGCAGAGGTGGCCTCGACATACTTTGCAGTTCTATCTGACGCGCTTTCTCTCAAGTCAGTTCACGCAGATCCTTCAGGCTGGCTCCGCAGAACAGCTCGAGCGCTTCTGCTTCCATAAAGTGAAGCTTACCGACCACAACGATCGAATGCGGACCGTTGCCGAAATCTTCTTCGACCAGAGTCTTCATTCTGGACGCTTTCACCTTCTCATCTCGCGAGCCGAGTCTGGCAACTCCCACCGCTAGTCGGGTCTCGAGGCGGGGATCCGCAGTGGTCATCTTAGCAAGCGCGTCTCGTATGGTCAATTGGGAAGTCTTTCCGGCTTGAACATCGAGGAGGATCAATGTATGTAGACCACGATCGTTGTTGTCCGAGATCGTGTCGAGCACGGACCTCGGTAGCGGTTGGTCGCGAGGCACGGTGATAGACTTGCCGAACTTGTAGCTTTGAAGACCAGTCGCGCCACAGACCGCCGACACGATCGATGGCGCGTGGACGACTCGCGAGGCAATGCCCATCCTTGTAAGTGAGAGTCTCAAGGAGATGTGAGTAGTTGCGATCAAAGGGTCTCCCGGGACCAAGAAAGCAACTTTCTCCTTCCTGGCCGCCTTGAGTAGCCTCCCGCCTCCTTCGTCTTCAAGTTCGGCTCTGTTGAGCACTTCGACTTTCTTCCCGATTTCCCTCTCAAGCCGATGAAGGTCTAGGTTTGGCATGATATTTGTGTAGAATTCCCCAAACACAGAGTCTGCATGACGCGACTCTTCCAGTCCTTCTAATGTCATGCCTTTCTCGTCGCTCAATCCCAGGCCTATGAAGGTCAACGGCATGATACAAGGAGGGATCGGCTTGGCTAAATTTACTTCTCAAGAATCATGGAATAAAACGCCCTTGTCCGGCGTTGCATTCCCGGACAGCCAGCTCGCGCGGACGATACGATTGAATCATTCAAAACAGTAAGGATTGGTGAGCAAGAGTGAGAGTAAATGCGTGAACACCCACTGCGCTCGATCCTTTCAAGGGTGCTGCGAGGTCCGGGTGATTCATCGGAGGTCGAACTGGCATATCTCCACCGTGGAGCCCCCGAAAACCAGGTTCGAATCAGAGTCTCAACCATTTCCCATCTCGGCAAGGGATGGTTCATGCTAGCCGACGGTCAGACGCAGATTCCCTTCCACCGAGTACTCTACGTTGTGGATCTAAGATCGAAGACTACTCTCTGGGAAAAACGGACACCTCTTCACTCCGCAAACCCAAGCCCTTGACCCGCAACCTACCGGGCACCCCGACCTGAGGCAGAGGATCGAACGAGACGCCGGCGACCTGCTCAGCCACTTTCACATTCGTCAACGTATGCTGAGTAACCTGAGAAATAGAGAGATCGGAAGCGCCCTCAGCCAACGCCACATAAGGCACAATCATATCCCCCATGTGCCTATCCAGAAAAGCTCCCGGGCTCATCTCCTCCACAAGTTTTCTCGCCGCGTCCTCCCCCACCGTTTCCGCCGGTCGACCTCTTTCACCCAGACTGTCACCGCCCAAGAGCCCTCCACTACTTGTTTCCGCACACAGCACGATTCCGCTGCCAGGACCTATGTGTGAACCATGCTCTGATGCTTCAAGACGAATCTTTGGGCGGGGAAAGCCTCTTTCCTCAATAACTCGAGTCGCTGCTGCCGCTTGTCTCTCAGCAACACGAGTTGGAAGCATCATCGAGTGACTAACGCCCTCAATCGAAGTTACATCACCCATCGCTACACCAACAATGCCCTTCAAAGCTGAAGTGGGATTCGCATTGAGTCTTACGATTCCACCTCCCTTGGGAAAGTGTCCTCTTCGAGAGACGAGAACTGATGCGTGAACACTCATCTTCGCTAGCAAGGGAAGAGTAACGAGTCGAAGATAGTCGATTGGAGGACTCCATCTCACATCTGTCCCTCCCGTAATTTCAAGCTGTACAGTTCCGGGAGCATAGGGAAGCAGTGGCATCAGTGTCTGAAGGACTAGAGTTATGCTGCCAGCCGTCCCAACGTCGAATCGGAAGGAGCCGGCCTTGATTCCTCCGGGGCTGAAGACGAACTCTGTCGTGCCAATCCGCAACCCCTTAGAGGATGCGTTGCAAATCTCCGCGAGTGCCCTTACACTTGTAAGATGTTGAGCTTTCAACCCAGGCTCGGACCTTCCAGCTCTAATGTTGAAGACTCGAATCTCACGTCTGAGCACAGCAGCGAGAACCAGCGAGGTCCGAAGAACCTGTCCGCCACCCTCGCCAATGCTTCCGTCTATCTCGATCATTTTCCGGCCGCACGTGACCCCATTCTTTAAAGAGAGTGTGCATTAGACAGGTTTCGTTCATGGAGAACCATCGACTCTCGCTCGAAAAGTCTGAGGACATGACTTTCGGCTGCTTGGTTGACCAATACGACCAACTTGTTGCTTCTTCCTTCGGCTCTAACTCTCGAATTCTCGAGAAACACCTGACCGAGTATTCAGCGCAGACAGTTGGCAAAGCGCTAACGCGGAGCGATCATTGGCTTACGCAAGAAATGATCCGACGATTTGAGGGAGTGAAGAACCTGAGAGATGTGAAACTTAACAAAGACTTCGTTTCTACTCATCAGGCCAGGGTCTGCGCCGTCCTGGAGAAGATTCCTTTAGGGAAGGTTACAACGTATGGCCTAATTTCGAATCATATCGGTTCTGGCCCAAGAGCTGTTGGCGGAGCAGTCAGTTCGAATCCATGGTCCATCTTCGTCCCATGCCATCGTGTGGTTCCAGAAAGTCTAGCCATTGGCAACTATTCAATCTGCGGGACCCTTGGCGAAAACGGGAGCACGACGAAACGCAGACTGTTACTGCACGAAGCTGTGCCGATCGAAGAGGATAAGATCGGTTCAGAAGCTCTCTGGAACCCGTCCGAAGGCGACTGATTGACTACCGGCCTCTACGTCGGTCGCTTCCAGCCATTTCACCTAGGCCATCTAGAGGCTGTGAAGTACATCCTTGAACGAGTCGACGAACTAATAATCGTCGTGGGCAGTGCCCAGCACAGCCACACACTCGACAACCCGTTTACGGCCGGCGAACGAATCACGATGATAAGGCTCGCTCTCAAAGGAGCAGGGATACGCCCGGATCGCTTCACGGTTATCCCTCTTCCGGATGATGAGTTCCACAAAGTCTGGGTCGCGCACCTGCTATCTCAGACCCCCAGCTTCGACCTCGTCTTCACGAATGAACCTCTAACGTTTCGACTGCTCAAAGAATCGGGTCTCAGAGTCGAGCGCATTCCCATGTTCAACCGGAAGAATTTCACGTCAACAGAAGTCAGGAGAAGACTGTTGACTAACCGGCCATGGCAGAAGCTCGTTCCAAAGTCGGTCGCTAGCTACTTGAGGAAAATTGACGGCGACGAACGCCTGAGGGACATATCAAAGAGCGACAGGACTAGCTGAGACGCATCTCAATCTGGTCTAGTGGTTTGAGTCCGAGCCGAGTAGCAGCACTATCCTCTCTCATCGCAATTTCGACATAGCCTTGACTCCCAAGGATGATTCCAACTTGAGCATGGGAAATGTCCGAGTAGGTTCTACCAACCAACGCGGAAAACTGGCCCTGTTTAGTCGCAATCCTTACGTGATTTCCGTCGTGTAAGCCTAATCGTGCAATATACTCTTCAGAGAGATTCAAGACGACGTTCCCAAAGGAATCAACGTAAAGAATTGTGCAATGTGCTTTATCATGTGAGATGCTCACGTTGGGAATATCCAGTTTCACGAGCTGTTTGGCTTCACCACCGACCGAGTTAGGGCTCAATCCATTTGCGATCTTCGCGGCTGTTCTTGCGAATACGTCTCTCCCATGGAACGTAAACGACACTTTCTCTCCCTGGAATTGATGGCTATCTATCTGATACGCTGTGTTGAACCCCAGTCTCTCGGCAGCTCTGACGAGAAGACCGTTGTCTGGACCGACAAGGATTCCACGTTCGCACAGTACTACCAAGGGCAGCCTTTCAGTTCCGACAGCAGGATCGACTACGGCCACATGTATCGAACCATGAGGAAAGTATGGCAACGCTGTCTCAAGGACGAAGGAGCCCATGGCAATGTTATGACGTTCAATTCCATGAGAGACATCGATGATCTTCTGATCCGGATTTGCGCTCAGAATTACTCCTTTCATTTCCGCGACATACGGATCAGTCAGTCCGAAATCAGAGAGCAGAGTGATCAAAGCCATAGAATCATCCTACGTCGAGAGCTAATCCTTAAAAGAACCAGACCTTGGGCTCGCGTCTCAATACATGGTTGGGCTGCTCTGTGAGTGAGACCCAGAAATTGATCATGCTACCGGGTCCCACCAACGTACCTCCCAGAGTCATGAGAGCGATGATCAAGCCTCTCATGGGCCATAGGGGTCCCGATTTCAAAGAGGTATTATCACTAGCAATCAACAAGACGAAGAAAGTGTTTCAGACCAAGGAAGACCTATTCATTCTCACTACTTCAGGGACAGGCGCGACCGAATGCGCTCTCCAGAACATAATAGACGATGGGGACAAGATCATCGTTAACGTCAACGGCTTCTTCAGCGAGAGACTCGCAGAAGCCATCAAAGCCTACGGCGGGCAGCCACTAGTAGTGAACTCAGAATGGGGAAGGGCCCCCCGCACCGACGATTTCAGGAAGATCATCAAAGCAAACCCCCACACAAAAGCACTCGCGGTGGTCTACAACGAAACCTCAACCGGTGTAACCGTTCGGAGCCTCCAAGAGATCGGAAAACTCTGCCAGGAGGAAGACATACTCTTCATTGTTGACGCGATATCAATTCTCGGGGGCGACAAGTTGCCGGTGGATGATTGGAATGTGGACATGTGCGTGACCGCCAGCCAGAAATGCCTAATGTGCCCACCAGGATTATCTTTCGTAAGTGTTAGCCAGAAAGCCTGGGAGAAAATCAGCGCTAAGAAACAACATCGATCTTTCTACCTTGATCTTCCAATGTACAAGAAATACATGGGAGACGGCTTCACACCCTTCACACCCGCAGTCTCTCTGTTCTACGCACTCAACGAGGCTTGTGACATGATCCTTGAAGAAGGACTACCGGCCAGATTTGAAAGACACCGAATCTGCGCCGACGCGGTATACAATTCAATGGAGGCTCTTGGACTAGGCCTCATGGCAGAGCCTGAATCGCGATCTCACACTGTCGCCGCCATAGCTTGTCCAAACGGCATTGATGACGGCAAGCTGAGAGAACTCGTCAGAACTAAGTATGGGATAGATCTAGGTGCTAGTTTAGAGAAGTGGAAAGGCAAGATGTTCAGAATTGGAATCATGGGAAACGTTGGATCACCAGAAATAATGTCCACAATAAGTGCTGTCGCATCAGCAAGCGCAGACCTAGGCTTCAAAGGCAAGATGTCAGAGGCCCTTGAAGCTGCACGCAAGACATTGGCCAGACTGCCTGCGAGGATGAACTAGGAAGATGGTAGTGAAACCCGGCGACTTCCTGCTCGTCAACTTCACCCTCAAAGTAAAGGAGAGTGGAGAAACAGTAGATACGACGTACGACGCAGTTGCGAAAGACACCCACCTCCACGGAGAAGAATCAACATATGGTCCGCGTTTCATAATCCTCGGAGAAGGCTGGCTTCCGAAGGGACTAGAAGACTCCTTGGTAGGACTAGACATTGGAAAGCAGACCACAGTCGAGCTCCCTCCAGACAAAGGATTCGGAACGCGCGACCCTGCCAAAATGAGGCTCGTCCCGCTAAGACGCTTCCGAGAACAAGGCGTACCAAGCCCAGGCGCACAGATCGAACTCGACGGAAGAGCAGCGACTGTAAGAGCGGTCGGAGCTGGTCGCGTCCAAGTAGATTACAATCACCCTCTGGCAGGTCGAACCCTGATCTACGAAGTCTCGATCGAGAAAGTAGTAGAAGACGATACCGAAAAAGTCCTGAACATAATCTCGAAACGAATCCCCGAAGTAGACAAGGCAAAATTCGGCGTTGAAAGAAACAGTAGCGACCTGATAATCGAAGTGCCCGAGGAAGCCTTCTACCTTAGTGGCCTTCAGGTCGCCAAGAAATCAGTCACCTCTGATCTTCAGAAGTACTTCCCAAACATAGAGACAATTTCTTTCCGCGAAGTCTTCAAGAGAGCCACGGCCCCACCCGACACGGAAGAGACTTCGAAGCCAGACGCTCCTGAGACGCGCAAACCGGTTGAGAGAGCCGAAACAGAGGCATCGGACAAGCCCGAGAAAGCGCCCGCTCAACCACCACCGCGCAAGCGAAAGACTACAACAGCCAGGAAACCGGCGTCAAAGGGACCGACGAAGCGTGCGATGATGGGATCAGAGAGTCAAAGGTAGCAACAAACGAATTCCCCAAATGTTTTTAAGCGGTGGAGAACGATGAGCAATTCAATCTTTCCGTTTTCTCGGAAAGTGGTCTTTAATATCAGGTAATTAGGAGACACGTCAAGTTGGAATTTCAGAGAGCAGGAAAACTATGACCACTACAATCGGAGTCGTATGCCACGACGGAGTCGTATTAACAACAGACACTAGGGCGACAATGGGCTCTTTCGTTGCCCACAAGCACGCAAAGAAGGTCTACCGAATCGACCAGCACATAGCCATGACCATTGCAGGAACAGTCGGAGACGCACAGGCTATCGTCGAGATGCTTAGGGCGAACTCTGCGCTGTACAAGCTCGACCTCGCGAGACCAATCCCAATCAATTCCGCCGCTAGACTTGTCTCGAATGTACTCTTTCAATCTCGATACTACCCATTGGGCGTTCAAGCCCTCATCGGAGGGATGGACGATACTGGCGGTCACATATTCATGCTGGACCCGCTTGGAAGCATGATGGAAGAAAAATTCGTCTCCACAGGCTCCGGGTCTCCAGTTGCATACGGTGTCCTAGAGTCGGAATGGAAGGACACGATGACAGTAAAGGAGTCAGTCCCAATCGTGGTTAGAGCAGTCGACTCCGCCATGAAACGGGATTCGGCAAGCGGCGACAGTTTCGATGTTGCCGTGATATCGAAGGAAGGATATAGAGAACTCACAGAGGACGAGAAGAAACACATCCTCCACGCCTAGCCTCGTTCTCAACCACCCTTCAACGTATCATACACAAGGAGTAGCATAAACGAATGACTAGAACCTACAATGATGTATCTGCGAGGATACGCGAGACAATAGTAGAACACATGCCGAAAGACGCTGAAATTACAAGAATCGAATTTGAAGGACCACGCCTCGCGATATATGTGAAAAACGTCAATCTTCTCTCCGAACAGAATTACGTTGTAACCGAAATAGTAAACCTGCTCCACAAACGAATCGTCATACGCTCAGACCAATCGATACGACTCCCTGAGAGAGAAGCGGAAGTCTACATTCGCAAACTCGTGCCCGCAGAGGCCGAAGTTACGGCAATCAATTTCGACCCCAGCTTAGGCGAAGTTGTTGTGGAGGCCAAGAAGCCGGGAGTCGCGATTGGCAAGGAGGCCGCTGTTCTTCAGCAAGTTGTCAAGGAGACTAGATGGCGCCCAAGGATTCTCCGAGCACCGCCGTTACACTCCAAAATTATTGCTAGCACGCGCCACATACTCCATACCGAGAGCGAAGAACGGAGTCGAATCCTGCGAGATGTGGGAGAGAGAATTTTCCGCCCGACGTTCACCAAGGCGGGGTATGTTCGTCTCATAACACTCGGGGCGTTTCACGAAGTTGGGCGAGCCGCCATGCTCATCCAGGCGGGGGCTAGCACGGTGCTGCTTGATTGCGGAATAAACCCCGGAGCACAAGACCCGTCAATGGCTTATCCTCGCTTCGACACTGACGAGTTCGATCTCGAGAAACTAGACGCTGTAGTGATATCTCACGCTCATCTAGATCACTGCGGAATCCTCCCCTTCCTCTACAAGTATGGCTATGACGGTCCAATCTACTGTTCAGAGCCCACACAAGTACTCATGACGCTGCACCAGCTCGACTACCTCGACGTTCACAGCCGGGAAGGAGAACACTCGCCCTTCGACCAGAAAGACGTCCGGGAGGTTGTGACTCACACAATCCCACTAAGATACAATGTTGTGACCGATGTAGCTCCAGACATCAAGCTCACACTACACAATGCAGGACACATCCTCGGCAGCTCAATGGTGCATCTCCACATTGGCGAAGGCCTCCACAACATCGTCTACAGTGCCGACTTCAAGTTCGGAAGAACAATGATGCTAGACCCCGCAATGGCTCAATTCCCGAGAGCCGAGACCTTGATCATCGAAAGCACCTATGGAGGACCAGACGACATCATGCCTGACCGCGAAGGGGTAGAAGGTAGACTCGTCAGCATAGTAAACGAAACCGTAGAGAAGAATGGAAAAGTCCTCATCCCAGTTCCAGCTGTCGGTCGAGCCCAAGAAATAATGCTGGTCCTTGATGCCTACATGAAGAACGGCGCTCTGCGGGAACTGCCCGTCTACATTGAAGGAATGGTTAACGAAGCCACGGCGATACACACGGCGTTTCCTGAGTATCTCGTGAGGGATATCAAGGAACAGATTCTCCATCAGGACTTGAACCCGTTCCAATCCGAATACTTCCATCCAGTCACACACCCAGGCGACAGAGACGAGATAGTCGCCGGCGGACCCTGTGTCATAATAGCGACATCGGGAATGCTTGAGGGTGGACCTGCCATTGACTACTTTAGGCGTCTTGCTCCCGACGCGAGAAACACTCTAGCCTATGTTAGCTACCAGGTCGAAGGAACCCTTGGCAACAGAATCAAGAACGGCTTGAAGGAAGTATCCCTGTTCGGTCCTGACGGCAAGATAGAAATGGTGAAGTGCGATATGCGGGTTGAGTCCATAGAAGGATTCTCGGGCCATTCAGATCGCAACCAGCTTCTCGGCTTCATAAAACGAATGATGCCCAAGCCGACGAGAATTATCATAAACCATGGCGAGCGGAGAAAGTCTGACCTTTTCGCTCAGAACGTCAATCGCATCTTCGGCATCAAGACAGTTGTGCCTGACGTGCTAGAGTCGCTTAGACTCCGCTAGTTCGTCCCTGGCAGAGTCTCTTTCTGCAACGGAACAGCAGGGATCGCGCTCTCCGAGCCAGCAGTTTCTCGGCGCCAGATCTTCACTCCGGGCGGAGTGATTACAATACGCTCTTCGCCGAGGCGCGCGATGTCGCCGCCAATGGACTTCACGTGGTCTGTCAATTCCGTTATGGCTAGCTTAGTCTCATCGACGCTCTTGCGCGCCAAGGGCGTAATTCTGACGATAAGGATATTTCCGGTTCGGATCTCTGTCTTGATAACTTCAACATCATCAAGCTCCTGCAATGGAAGCGCTTTTACGTAGAGAGGAGAGTGCGCCATATGGGAAACATCGATTCATGAATACGGTAATACGTTTCCCGAATCGCCTGCCTGAACGACTTTAAACTTTGCCTGACCAAATTCGGGACAAATCGTCAACTTCCCGAATAGGCAGACGTCTGAGACTTTATCGTCTCCCACACGGAATCACCGACGTAATGGATATTCGCCACAACCTTTCCCTTCTTCGTTGCTATCATTTCTCCTGAAGCAAGCAAGGACCTTCCAACAGCCAAGAACTTGCCATGCTTCTCATCAACTATGACGACCAGCTCCTTCTCGCCAAAACTTCCCTCGACTCGCCTAATTCCAGGTGCCATGATATCTGCTCCACCGACCACATGAGGAACTGCACCCATGTCCACTGTGATGCGGGGCAATTTTTCCAACGCGAGGGTATTCGTCAACACCGGAACAAATTGTCCTTCTCTCTTGGACGCCACCGGCTGACCATCGACAAAAATGACCTCTGCGTTCTTCACCATCTCTGTTTCAACACGGGATTTCCGTGTCAGGTGTTCGAAACCTGGAATCTTGTTCAATTCCTCAATCAGAGGCTTAGAATCGCGATCCTTCAGAATTGTTCTGCTAGGCAATTCGATTAGGTTTTGTATACGACAATCTTTAAAAGTGTACTAAAGCCCGGACACTTAATTCCGCAGTTGAACTCTGAATGTCTGATGTTGCAGCCAAGATCTTCGAAGAGAGCCTGAACAAAGTCGTTCTCGTCCAACTGAAAGGAGGACGAAGCGTCAGGGGAAGATTGTACAGCTTCGACCAACACATGAACCTCGTACTAGAAGAGGCCGAAGATGTCACCAATGCGGATGCGACAAAGAAGCTCGGCACAATAATCGTGCGGGGAGACAACGTAGTCTTGGTTTCACCTCCACCCAAAAGGTGATCCCAGCTCCGCGCTCTCCAGCGTTTGAGAGACTCAGACGCCGTTTACTCTAGTCAAACAATCATGATTCTGATGCGCGACTTTGGTACCAGTGTCGTTTTGAACCCAATAGCTTGATCGAATTGCAAGGCACGTTTTCAGTTTCTCAATCGGATAGGTCAACGATATTTCCCAAGAGTCACGATTCTGCCTTAGATTGCATTAGGATTTCTACAAAGGTTAATTAGAATCTGCTCTCGATGAGCCGAGAAAGCCACCGTGAGACGTTTTGATTCGAGGCCTTACATGTCTGATTGTCATCATGATTTCTTCCGCTCTTGGCGGCGCCTTCCTGCAATTCCACTATGATAGTCACTCCCTCCAAGGGCCGGTCTCTGCCGCACCCGTATCTCTGGATCCTCTAAACGTCACCGGCTCACCTCGCGCATTCAACTACAGCTATTCGCAGGCTAACCTCTACACCGGTTCAAGTAATCCCCCGGTGATACTTCCGGCTCCTAATGCTTCGGGGACGCAGTTTAGATGGTTGAGCACCGTGACTCGTACAACGAATAATACACTGATTCCGATGAGCGGATTTAGGTTCAACATCACGAGCCCTCCACCACCCTCGCAGGGTAAGCAGGTAGCGAACTGGACCCTGACCATACCGCAGTTCAACTGTAAGACTTGCACTTCCGTACAGGTGATCTTCGACTTCTTCGGAAACATTACGCAGGGAACTAACGCCACTTACACGCTCTTGAACGGCACCAAAGTGATAGCCTCTGAAACGTTCAAGACCCTTGGCGAATTTCCTCCTGCAGCCACGGTTCCCTGCCCAGAGATCCGTTGCATACCCGTTACGCAGTACGTAGGTTACAATCTCACGCTGTCTTTCAACTTCGGCTGGAGCGCAAGCGCACTGCGAGGGATGTCGGCAGATGTGGGCGAGATAGAAGTCGCTTCGCTAGGAGACCGAATCCCGTCTTGTGTCAGCTCGTGCCATTTTATGCAGCAGGACCCCTCAAATTCTAGCTCGATAATTCACACTGCGAAACTATCATCGGTCAGCTACAACAACACTCTCACAACGCATGTGCAACCTGGAAACGTGAGCAGAACCCGGCTTTGGTGGAGCATCGAAGCGATCAACATCTACTACTCAGTGGGCTACAATATCACTCAGATCAAACTGGATAACACTCAGGTCTATCATGCACTTCCCGATGTACCGTTAGAAAAAGATCATTGCGCACCTGGCACGGCTTGCGCAGAATCTCTGATTGCCCTGAATATTACAGACTTTACGGCCTCAGGTGCAATAAACAACTCAACGATCACGATAATTTCTACGACGCCCAACTCCATCCTTCAGTTGACAACCGTGTCGGGGGGAGTGCCAACTAGATTCTTCACATCGGGGGACCAGATCGGCATTAAGGTTCTCAACAGTCCCTCCGTAGTTAACGCGTCCATATCGCAGCAAACTGGTCAGCTAAACATAACTTTTCCACAACCCCTATCGATCCAGACAAGCCCAACAACGACCCTCTCCGGAGGAATCTTCAACTTCAACCTCCCGTCGGACTGCGGATTCAACGGGGAACTCTGTGCGAGAGACTGGAACGTCTCCGCCGTCTTCACCAGCGGATTAGATCTCGGGATGAAGTCTAGCCTGTTTAGGATCGACTCGTTGCAGGTATCCTTCACTGGGAGCACGGGAGGTAACAATGCTCTAAGCGTTCAAGGACAACTTGCGTACGGTAACGGGACGAAGAAAGCGTCAGGCGTGAACGCAACCCTCTTCGCTATCGACAAGGGCACCCCGGTCAATACCCCTACCACCACTAACCAAGCCACCATCTCGTCAACCCTTCTCTACATCTCGAACGTAACCCTCGTGAACGGAGTGTTCACACAGGGCCAGCCACTCATTCTGCTGTTCACGGTCATCAACCCTGACGCCTCACAGCTGTACAATGCGACTGTAACAATCGAACATGAATGGCCGGGTCCTCAGTCGCACAACATGAGCGTCACATTCTCGCTCCATCCCGGGGACCCCTTGGGCGACTTACCTTTCAGTGCGTCTGGACCGCAGACCTACAAAGCCACCGTATTGTTTACCGCTGCGGGTGTTCAGGTTACCCTGACGAACCTAAGGACTTCACCTAACTCCCAGACTAGCACGATGACCCCCGGCACGAGTCCCGTAGTACCAAACAGACCACACGCCGGCCTCTTCAACATCACCCTCACAAGCAAGATAGGCAACATTATGGAAACGCCCTCCAGCTTCATAATCTCCCCAACCTATGCATACGTCGCAGCGTCACTCGCCCCAAGCCGGTATCTCTCGGCTTCAAACCTGATCGTGACTGATCAGAATGGAGCTTTCTCTACAACGATAAGCTCCCACTTCCTCCTCGGCGCCAAGAACATCGTCGTGTTCTTGCTCGCTAGAGATGCGACTGGAATCGGTTTAGTCAACAACTTGTCTAGCATAGCATTGACAGATTCGACAATCCTTCTGTCGACAACGGACTCGATCGGAACAGTCGTAAAAGACCAAACCGTCACGGCGACACTCCATCTAACCAACAACTCCACCAAGATCACCCAGGTCATCACAGTGAACCTAGCCCTCCAAGGTAACGGAGTGTCCCCACAAACTGTTGGGACGAAGACTGGGGTAGCCATTCCCCCCGGAGTCAGCCAAACGGTGACAATCACGTTTCCTGCCCCTTCGACAGTTGGATCATACACGCTCACTTTTTCCTCACCAGAATACGGAGGACCATTAACGAGCCAGACACTCCAAGTGACGATCCTGCTGAGCAACTTGCAAATTCTGATTCCAGCCGCAATAGGCGTAGTCGCTGCCATAATCATCCTAGGCTTCTACTTGGTCAGAAGGCAACCGGAAACGAAAGAGATGGAAGAAAAAACAAAACCCGCGAGTTCTAAGCCCAAGACCCCTGGCTCAAGAAACCCTCCTTCCAAATCCTTAACTTGAACCCAGCAGCATAACTGGGTGGAGTCTAGATGGAAGCAAGTCCCGAAGAGGCAGCAACCGAAGCCCCCCCGCAGGAGATACCCCCGCGAGAGCGAAACCCTGGCGGGTTGTTTTACGAATGCATCAATTGCGGATCCAGACTCACGGCGGACCAGTTGGCTATGACCCCTGAGATCAAATGCCCCTTCTGCGGCTACAGAATTCTTAGAAAAGTCAGGCCCCCCATCGTCAAACACGTGAAGGCTAGATAGGCTCGGACGCTGGACTCAGCCTTGCCGCTGTTCGCGTAAAGCATTTTACGGTTTCTTGAACGACTCACCGAAGACCAGAATTTTGGAGCAGCCAACTCCCCGGTTAAGAGACAAACACAGACTACTCGCCGAACTCGCGAGGCGAAGAGGCTTCTTCTGGGGGTCCTTCGAAATCTACGGCGGCGTGAGCGGCTTCATAGACCTAGGCCCCCTTGGCACTGGTTTGCGCAGGGAAATCGAAGATACATGGAGAGAGTTCTTCCTCCGGCGCCATGGATTCGTTGAGATATCGACCCCGATCATAACCCCTGAAAGAGTCCTCGAGGCCTCGGGACACGTCAAGAATTTCAAAGATCCGATGACGGAGTGCACGAATTGTCATCGAAGGTTCAGGGCCGACCAACTGATCAAAGAGAGCACCGGGACTGAGACCGAGGGTCTGGACCTAGAACAAATATCAGTCCGGCTGAAGAAGGTAAAATGTCCTGAATGTGGAGGAATCCTCGGATCACCCCAATACTTCGTCACCATGTTCAAGACAAACATCGGCCCGTATGGGGAAGACCCGGCCTACACTCGACCCGAGGCAGCCCAGGGCATATTCGTCGACTTCCACCGAGTACTAGAAGTCATGAGGGAGAAGTTCCCTCTTGGCATCGCTCAGGTCGGGACTGTTTTGAGAAATGAGATTTCGCCTCGCCAGGGACCTATACGGCTCCGCGAATTCACCATAATGGATTTCGAACTCTTCTTCGATCCTGAAAAACCAGAGTGCCCTTACATTGACGAAGTAAAGGAAGACAAGTTACACATCATAACAGAGGAGACGAGACGGAAAGGAAAAAACGAAACCACCAGAATCACAACTGCAGAAGCTCTCGAGAAACGACTCGTCAAATCCCCGTGGATGGCATATTTCATGGCTCAGTCGACACGGTTCTTAGCAAAGCTAGGGGTAGATCTAGGCAATCAACGGTTCTTTGAGAAACTGTCTACAGAGAGAGCACATTATTCAGCACAGACTTTCGATCACGAAGTGAAGCTCGACAGATGGGATTGGGTAGAAGTTGCCGGGTTCGCCTACAGAACCGACTACGACCTTCGTAGTCACATGCAGGCCACAGGGATCGATATGCGAGTCTTCAAGGCGTATGACTCACCCATCGAAAAGACAATTCGGACCGTCCGGCCGAACCACGAAAAGATACGAAATCAGTTCGGAAAAGACGCGGGGAGAATCATCAGCCACCTGGCCAAGGAAGACCTACCTCGAATCCTTCAAGGGAAGAAAGCTGGAGACTCAATCAGAATCGACGTCTATGACATTCCAATCGAACTCTTCGACACAAAGGAGGAGACCATCAAGGAAGCCGGAATAAGGTTCCTTCCCCACGTAATAGAACCCAGCTTCGGAGTAGAGAGACTAGTCTACTCCGCCCTGGAGCATAACCTGAGAATGAAAGCAGAGAGACTGATTCTCAGCCTACCATTCGGTATAGCCCCGATACAAGCCGCCGTATACCCGCTAGTTAGCAAGGATGGACTTGTGGAGAAGGCAGAGAGTGTCCATCGAAGCCTCCTCCAGAGCGGCTTGCGAGTTGAGTATGATGATGCAGGGTCTATAGGGCGAAGGTATGCAAGGGCTGATGAGGCGGGAATACCTCTCGGAATCACGGTCGACTACGATACGCTGAAGGATGGAAGTGTTACCCTCCGAGACCGTGACTCGTGGAACCAGATAAGGGTCCAAATCAGCGAGCTAAGACCAACAATCGACTCGATAGTCAACAATGGATTTCCCGGCGAAAACCGGCTAGGCTAACTGCAACTAGTTTTTTATGGGAACGTCGACTCTTAGTTCCAGCATAACTCCCGGTGTCGATGTTGACCTTTCCAGTTGAAACCGAAGCTAGCATTAGACGCAGAATACTAGACATTTGTCGAGATCAGACGAGGAACGTTGTCGAGATAACACGCGAACTTGCCTTGATGACTGACAGCGTCGGAGACGGCAAGGGCAAGGATGCAAAGGACCATTATCAGAACATGGTCAAGATTCTGGACGATTTCGAAGGTACCAAGAAGAAGCTGCTAGAGGAGGTCGCTTCATTCGGGGCGCTCTTGAGCAACCGCGAAGACTTCATCAGACTAATCTTTCGCGTGGGCGAGGTCGCGGACTACGCTCAAGGGATAGGCTATCGATTGACCGCGGTCGTCGACCGTAGCTGGAAGGTCGACAAGAGGTACACCAAACGGCTGTCAGAACTCATCGGGCTCGTTTTAGAGGAAATGTCCAAGATTCGAGAGACCATGATGTCGCTTGGATTCAACCCGGCAAAGGCCATGGAGCTCTCGAAAGGTGTTGAGGAGACGGAGAGAAAGGTGGACACCGCGTACCGCTCGCTAGATTTGGAAGTGCTTGATGAGAAGATTCCATTGCGCACACTCCTTTTGATCAGGGATCTCAGTGCGCACATGGAGAACATGGCGGATCTCGGAGTAGACGTCGTTGATCTTATCCGAGTCATCGCCCTAACCGCCTAGTAAGGCCATGAAGACTCCCTCGGCCCTAGATCAGGCCGAACTTATCGGGACGAGACTCATAGTCTGGGACTACAAGGCGGGTCTCGGGATTTACCGGTCAGGATTCTTCGGGAAACCTGTGGGCATTCCAAAGCCCAAACCTGACCAGGACTTTGAAGTCCCACTCTTGCTGGATCTGATGGAAGGACTCTACCTACTCGAAAATAAACGAATCAGCGTCATCGACGGGCGAAGCAAAAGAACTCTCGGAAAGAGCGTCATACTGAAAGCGGCCCGGGAAACCTACCGGGGCTTCAGCGCTGCCTACCAAGTCTACAAGGACTTGAGGGAGAAAGGCTACGTCGTCACCCCCGGCATTAAATTCGGAGCGGATTTCGCGGTCTACGAACACGGTCCGGGAATAGACCATGCACCATTCATTGTCTCTGTTGAGACTCCTGATTCAGTTATGGGTCCTTTCGAGGTTGTACGAGCCGGAAGACTTGCCACTACGGTCAGAAAACACTTCATAATTGCGATTCCGGATACGAAGTCTGGAAAGATCAGGTATCTAGTGTTTCAATGGTTCAAAGCGTAAGGGCTGGACCATCCCTCCTAGACCGTTAGCTCCTCTAGCTCGCGCGGGTAGTGGGTTATGAAATCCATCCCCTTCTTTGTAATCACAACCGTATCGGAGTGCCGGAATCCCGCGTATCCAGGAAAGTATAGTCCGGGTTCGCATGAGAAGACCATTCCTTCCCGCATGATTGTCCGGTCGCCTGGATCGAGCCACGGCGGTTCATGACCGTCTAGACCTATACCGTGTCCCGCGTGATGTCTAAGACCAAGTTTGAGCGCGGAGTCTTCAACGGATCTCTCCGCGGCTTCATCGACTTTGTTGCATCTTACTCCGGGACGGAATTCTTTGAGAGCAGCGTTCTGAGCGTTCAACATGGTTTCGAAACACCGTTTGGCTCTAGAGCTGGGCTTTCCGACAATCAGGGTTCGTTCAAGCTCGCTCGTGTAGCCTCCCACTTCTACTCCGGCCTCTGTAACAAGAACATCTCCTCTACGAATCTTGTTCTTGGTGTAGACCGCGTGGGGAATCGCAGAATCGACGCCAACCTGGCCTCGAAACCCTACAACGACTGGTGACAGGGCTATTTTCAATTGGACGTACGATTGTCCGAGTTTCTTCAACATTATGACGAGTGCATCGTAGCTTGACTTCACAGCTACCACAGCATCATGAAGACCGGCGCGAGTGTTCTCAAGCAAAATGTCGTGAGCTACCTCAGACCATTTTGCACTCTCTCGTAGGAGTCGTATCTCTTGTTTCGATTTTATGAGCCGCATGTTGTCCACGATGTCTCGTCCCGCAACGAACTTCGCTCGACCCATTAGATCCCGCAAGGCGGGTCCTCGATAACCATAGCCTCCCGCCCCTCCCTCAACAGAATCTGTCGCAATCCTGGAAGAGCCAAGTCCTTTCTGGCCCATGAACTTCGCAAAGAGTCGCATAGGGTGTATTTTCCCTGGATAGTCTGGATAGGTCAGGACATCGCCCGTCAAGGGACATTCGTGTCGAATATGGTCATACTCTAGGCGTGGGGCCATGAAGAAGAGTAGACCTTCATCGGGAATGACGGCCGCTAGAGGACGTTCGGTAGAAATATGCGAGAAACCCGTAGTGTAAAGGATTCTCGCTGAATTTGTCAGGTAGAGAGCATCTAGTCTTTTTCTTCGAAGCTGCTTCTGAATCTTTTCGATTCGACTCCTGTGTTCGGCGTTGCTTATTTTCAGCTCGTCGGTCGCCATAGGGCTTAGTTTGAGACCTTGACTCTGTTAATAATTAGTGATCAGGTCGGATAGGAAAAAAAAGGAACCGTAGGCTGGGGAGAAAAACCAGCCTAGTCGATCTTTATCTGTTTGGGTTTGTTCCCAGGGGTCTTGCGTGTGAGGACCAGTTCGAGAACTCCGTTCTTGTAGCTCGCTTTCGACGTATCAGGGTCTACTTCAACGGGGAGTTCCAGAGACTTGTAGTAACGCCTCTTGTCAGTATCTACTCTCAACACTAGATTCCTTCCGTCGCATTCGAGAGCAATGTCTGACTTCTCTACGCCGGGTAGCTCAGCGACAACCTTGACGGTGTCTGACTGAACCATGGCGTCAACGAGAGGTTCACGTTCTTCTTTGACGTCGAGGCTTGGTTTTGCTGTTCCAAAGGGTCCTCCCCTGAGCGATGGTTTCACGTTGCCGAATTCTCTGACTATTGGTTTGCCGTCGGGCCCCATGCTGAACGAGTAGCCGTAGACGAAGGGTCCCATCTCTCTGACAGTTCCTCCGTCGGGCAGTTTTCTCTCCCGGACCAGATCCTTCGGTAGTTCGAGTCCGCGGAACATTTCTTCGAAGTTTTTGTCGAAATCGTCGAACCAGCTAGTCAATGGGGATCGGGAGCGTCGCTTGAACCATTCTGGGAAGAATTCATCGTCTTCCAATCGATTTCACCTCCTTGTTTCGATAATCGTCGAGGGTCTTGCGCGTCTTCTCCAAGAACGCAATGAACTCTGGAAGCACGGTCTTGCCAAGCTGGCTTAGCTCGAAGGTTCCTTCGACGGGTTCATTGACAATTCCTGCTTCTGACAGTGCCGTTAGGTTGTGATAGACGAGTTTGGGGTTGATTTTCGCTCGAAAGTCTCTTTTGAGAGCCGATTTCTGAAGCAGTGGCGCCAGCATTCTCATCCGAGTCTCGTTCACTAGTAGCTCTATTGTGCGCAATGTTTGTTGCAGGGTCCGTTCTAGCGTGTCTTCGAACCATCCGAGCGTCTCGATCTGTAGTTTCTCCGTGTCTAGGCCTCTAGGCACCTCTTGCTCGATGAGGTCGGGAGAGATCCCTTCGGGGGAGAGAATCAATGATCGAGCGTTCTGCGACTGGCTGATGAGCCGGACGCTGGCCCAGACCGAGTCTTCTGGTAGACTCGCCGAACAGAATGCGACAATCATTTCGCCATTCTTGGTTCCGGCGACATCGGCTTCAATGGTCGAATCGTCGTCATCTCTCTTTAGCACTGGGTCGAGATAGGTGTCGAATCCTTTGCCGAGCAGGATCCTCGATGCTATGTATTTCTCGAAGACTTCTAGCTCCTTGTCGGTGACGGGGTCGCCGAACTTGCTGTTGAAGGTCCCGTAGTCTAGGGCTGATCCTGGCTCAACTCTTCGTGCCGAATCTTCATTTGAAAGTCTCAGTTTCGTTGCGCTGACCCTCCTCTGTTACCTATGGTAACATGGGAGAAAAATAAATGTTACCTGAAGTAACTGGTCGGATGCTGGTAACACTAGTAGACTGACACTCTACTTACCCCCGGGATCTTGAGAAGTCTAGGAATAATCTCGCCAGGAACTGGCCTGTCGCCAATCAACACAAGTTTGGGCTCGGGGGACAACTCGGGATCATCAACCAGAGCCTGCCGAATGCTGACTCCCATTTCTGAAAATAGCTGCGAGGCACCGGCGATGATTCCCGGTTGATGAGGGTCTTCGACCACGATTTCGACTACGCCAAGACCTAACTGTTTTGCTACCCCCCTCAAGGAGAGCCCGGCAGATCTCAGGTTTGAAAAGAGAGATCTCAGCTCCGGGTTGGTCTCAACCATTCTTATTGTCTCGTCTACGGTTCGCCTGTCGACACCAGCTGACTTTGCAATCCTTACAACCGGGACCTCGATGTCATTCAAATAGACTTCATTTCCCCTTAGCCCTAGGCCATTCTCAATCAGTATCCGCACGACTCTTAGACGCTCAGGGTGTCCTTCCATCATTGATCGTATCTTACTCCACATTTTGACGAGCTTCTCAAGTACAGAAGTGTACTGGCAAGCTTAAAATGTTGCGTACAGGCACATATATCGTCGCTTCACATGCAGACTCTCGCACCTAGGGAACCGGCCAGAATCATACTCTCCCAGGATGAGATTCCAACCTCATGGTACAATATTCAGGCCGATCTCAATGAGCCCCTTCCCCCACCTTTGGATCCCGCGACAAAACTACCTGTCAATCCACAGTCTTTGGAAAGAATTTTCGCAAAAGAATTGATTCGCCAAGAAATCAGTTCTGAACAGAACATCACAATCCCCGAAACGGTTCGAGACGCCTATGTCCAGATAGGAAGACCAACACCTCTAGTACGAGCCAGGAGACTTGAGAGGTTTCTCAGAACCCCTGCCAAGATTTTCTACAAGGCAGAGTATCTCAGCCCCACAGGAAGTCACAAGCCGAACACTGCCTTAGCTCAAGCATATTACAACAGTAAGCAAGGAACTCAGCGACTAGTAACTGAATCCGGCGCCGGCCAATGGGGATCCGCGCTCGCCCTCGCCTCTTCCATTTTCAACCTAGAGTGTCGAGTCTACATGGTCCGAGTCAGTTACCAGCAGAAGCCCGGACGAAGAACGATGATGGAAACCTACGGCGCAGAAGTCTTACCCTCGCCCAGCAACGAAACAAAATTCGGAAAATCCTTGCTTGACCAGAATCAAGACCATCCAGGGACCCTCGGAATAGCCATCAGCGAAGCCCTAGAGGATACTGTGACTCACGAGGACACTCGGTATTGCCTAGGCTCAGTCTTGAATCACGTACTATTGCACCAATCAATCATCGGACTAGAGGCCAAGAAACAGTTCGAGAGCATAGACATCGAACCCGACATGATTGCAGGATGCATTGGAGGAGGATCAAACTTCGCAGGCTTCGCCTATCCTTTCATCTCAGACAAACTGAAGGGTAAGTCGGACTCAGAGTTTGTCGCTTGTGAACCCAAGGCTGTACCGTCGACAACACGCGGGACCTACACCTACGACTTTGCGGATACCGCGGAAATGACCCCGCTATTGAAAATGTACACAGTTGGCCACAAGTACGTCTCACCACCTATCCACTCTGGAGGTCTCAGATACCACGGAAAAGCGCCCTCACTCTGCTATCTCATCAACAAAGGACTGGTGAAGTCCGTAGCCTATCATCAGACGGAGGTTTTCCAAGCCGCGAGAACATTCGCTCGGACTGAGGGAATCATCCCCGCCCCAGAGACCGCGCATTGCATTAAGTACGTAATCGACGAAGCAATAAGATGCAAGGAATCAAACGAAGAGAAAGTCATAGCCTTCAACAATTGCGGGCACGGTCTCTTGGACCTCAAGGCGTACGAAGACTTTCAAGCAGGAAGACTCGTAGATTACGAGCCTGCCAGTATCCAAGTCGAATCCTACGTCGGATGAGAAACAGTTCCATGACCGAATAGTCCAACTAATCTCGATAGAGAAGCGCCCCGAGGATGCTCTCGAACTTCTCTCCCAGCATTATCGCATCGACATGCCTGCTCTCAGAATCGGACTCCCTCGGGGAGAGAAGAAGGCACTAGGATGTTACGTTCATCGTGAGAAGACTATCTACATATCGAGTCAAGACTATCTTTACGACCCCTATGTACTGATTCACGAGTTTTACCACCATCTGAGAAATGTCGGCGGCAAACACCGGGGCACAGAAAGACACGCAAAAGAGTTCGCGTTGTCTTTCCTCAGAACAACATAGGCGTCGATACTGCCAGAGTGATTCGCGAGTAGGCCTGGGTTTTCAGGCCTCAAGTCCACAGAGTGTTGGGAAGCGTCTTCTCCGGTATGTGCGCTATATGTTTGGTCGCGTAGACTTCGCCACAATGTGGACAGCGTATGCTTCGCCGCCACATTCGGTAAACAAGCCTCAGCGCGATGTAGCTCATCAGAAATACGATTACTCCGAAGACTGCTGCATCCGCGTTGATGATGAAAATGAAATAGTGGAAGTCGACCATTTGTTAGGCGTCCCCCGGGCCGGCGTGAGAATGCTGTGGATAGCCGTGTGGATTGTAGCTAGAATCCATAGGCTATATTGGCCGGCAGACGGTATAAACCTACCTCGAAAATACAATGAACAATTCTTCTATCGTTCGTCGACCGGTCCCGAAAAATCGGTGGAGAAGTCTATGGCTGATTGCTGGGAGTTGCAGCCTGTTGGGGCTGAAGAATCTCATCCGCGTGAGTGATTTTGACAAGACCCTTCAGCAACAATCTGTTCGTCATCTTCGCGCAGATGTCACAGTCTTTGCCAGGGCAATAGCCCTTCAGGAAATTCTCGCACTTCCATCGATAATTTTCGATCTCCACTGTGGACATACAATAGAGCCTTTCTTCGCATTGTCCCTTTCCCCAAATTGACTAAAGTCTCGCGTAACTAGTAGGGAAAATTCCGAGTAACAGTCATGAGGACAGTCCCATGCTCTTCTTGTAGATCTCTCGTTGAATCAGGAATCGCATGATCTCGCTGGTTCCTCCGCCAATCATCATGAATCTAGCGTCCCTGAAATAGCGTTCAATCGGCAGATCCTTGGTGTACCCAATCCCTCCATGGACTTGCAAAGCCTGGTGAGTTATCTCGAAGGCAGACTCAGTGGCAAACAGCTTCGCTACGGCACCCTCAAGTCGAGCCAGTTTTCCTTCATCCAACAAGCGAGCGGCCTTGAGAATGAGCAGGCGGGACGCTTCCAGCTTAACGAGCATGTCTGCAAGTTTGAAACTGACCCCTTCGAACTCCTTGATCGGACGGCCAAACTGCTCTCTCTTTGAGGAGTAGTCTACAGCGGATTCGAAGGCTGAGCGAGCGATCCCGAGCATTCCAGCTGCGACTGCTGGGCGCTCTCGATCAAGCTCATCGAGCAGGATAGGAAACCCGCGGTGAAGCCCACCAACCACGTTCTCCTCAGGAACGTCTACGTTTCGAAATCTAAGGTGCACCACATTTGCGCCGTGCATTCCAAGGAGACCATAGGTCTTCACCGTTTGCACCCCTTGCGAGTCCCTCGGGACAAGAAGTGCACTGACTCCAGATTTGGGAGGCTTGGCTGTGTCGGTGACCGCGAAGACAAAAAGAAAATCCGCGACTCCGCCGTTAGTTATGAAACGTTTCTCCCCGTTGAGGACAAAACCTTGCCCTCTACGTTCTGCATGAGTTTTGATCGAGCCCGCATCAGACCCTGCTCCTGGCTCAGTTAGCGCAAGAGCCCCGACCTTATTCCCCGCGAGAACTGGACGGAGAAACTTGTGTTTCTGTGCTTTACTTGCAAAGTAAGCTAAAGGAGCGGCGTACAGTGCCCCTGAAGCCAGACGCGCCATTTCGGTAGCCGCGCTCACCGCAGAGATTTCCTCGGCAACAATCGTCTCAAAGCTCCAACCCAGTCCTAAGCCTCCATCGGTCTTCGAAAAAGCGGTCCCAAGGAGATGCTGTTCCCCAAGCTTCTGGAGAATCTCCCGGGGGAACATTCCCTCCTCGACTTTTTGAGCTACTGGAGCAACGTGTTCGCGAGCGAAACGTCGAACCTTTTCTCTGAACTTAGCTTCAGGGACTGATTCGAAAACGTCCATGCTACGTAACCGAAGTTCAGCTGAAACCGAATGGGCCGCCCTATTGCGCCGTCACACATTAGGCGTATTGGGTAGGCGCGATCACGAGGGGCTTCGGGCGAGCGATCAATGCCAGGGTCTCCTGGAAGACGGGCCGGTATGCGATGCCGTACATGATTAGGCCATCTTTTCCTTCATAGTCGAGTCTTCGCAAGACACCTTCAAGCTTGACGCCTGGCTTCAAGTCCTGAAGCTTCGAATCTACAAAGAGCACTTTGTTCTGATCGAGTAGCTCGAAGTTTGATGTGAATCTCCTCTTGAGCGGTAGCTTTGAAACGCTCTTCAACCGAGCGATCAACGGGTATCGCTTGACCTCCATTCGTCCTGTGCACTCGGAGTCCAGACATGTTTCTCTCGCCGGATAGTAGATTCGTTTGCATCCATAGCAGAGGCTGAGCGTGAACGCCTTGCCATTCACCGGCTCTATATCGCCGATAATCCTGGGGATCTCAAGTCTCTGCTTTATTCTCGACAGACGAGCTCTGATCAAGTCTTGATAGGTTTCTATTTTTATCGTCGTTTTCCGCTTGACATAGTCCTCTACAGTCGGTGTCAGTCCTCTCTTTTCTTCTATCCCGTCCTGGACCTCGAACCATGTAGCATTGGAATAGGCTCCGGACCCGTATGATACTGCCAGGACTTGATCTCCAGGTTTAGAATTGTCAAAAACGGAGGCCAGGGATATGAGTGTTGAAGCCGCATAGGTGTTTCCTGTGTCCAAGACTTTGAGCCATGGTTTGACTTTCTTCTCGATATCCTGCTCGGTAAGCCTCATTCTTTCAGCGATGGACTCATCATCCACGTAAGGAATTTTGTCCTCGGTTAGAGCAGTGCAGGTCTTCATCGGTAGGTATCCGGATGGTTGATGGAAGGTTATCGCATCAAACTCTGATAGGGAAAGATCGGGATGCTTCCGGAACAGGTTAGCAATTGCGCCGATGACATGTGATTTGTAGGCTTCTACTGTCGTGCGGCCGAAATGGGATGGCACGGCCGCTTGGTCCCGTCTCCAAAAGTCCATGAATAGACTGGAAAATGGTGCGATGTCCTCAATGGTGGCGATGACGTCCGTCCTACCAAGCACGTAGGCTCCTGCCCCTGCTCCGCAAGAATATTCCAGAGGGTCACCGCGCTCGGCCTGAGCTACATCCGCGCCTATTGCAAGACCGTACTTTATGCGGCCGCTACGGATCTCTGAATCTATGAATCCGACCCCTTGCATGCCTGAATTGCATGCTCCTTCTAGATCCGCGACGAAAACGTTTTGTCCCATTCCAATGAAGGATGCAACGTGACGGGCAATCGTCCCTACGGCATATGGCTTCGATTCGGAGCCAGCAGTGACGCTTCCAATCTCGTTCGGCGAAATCCCAGCCATTCTAACCGCGTTCTCGGCCGCCTCGGTAGCTATCGTGATCGTATCCTCGGTATGACCTGCGAGCGCTTTCTCCCTCAGAAGCAGTCCGTGTCTAACTTTCTCGAGGACCTTCTCCAGTTCCTTTCCTCGCTTTCTCTCCCGTTCTCTTACAATCTTCTCCGTCTCAATACGTTCCCATGGGATATAGACGCCATATCCAACAATTCCAACGCCTCTATGACTCATCTGAAATCCCAGGAAAACTATCTTTCTATAAACGGCGATCCTCCTGACCAACCGTATTTAAGGCTAGCCGGACCGCGCTCTTGACGCAACGCTGTCAAGCGATTATCCTCTCAGACCGGCGTCAAGTGGGAGCAATGGAGACGACAATTCTACGTTTCTCAATGGAACTTTCCTGCAATTGAACCAGTTACAGACGGCTTTTGCGCTCCGAGAAGGAGTGCGAGTTGGAAATCGTTCCAGGATGGTAGATGCTTTTCCGGGTTACCCTTCTAATCATTCCTGCTGTCATACTTGCCCTTCTTATTTCGCAAATGGGCCCAGTTCAACTCCATAATCCTTCAGCCTCGATTGCTAAGGATGCCAATCCACCTCTCAAGCCGATAGCCGGAGCTCAGCCTACCCTCGTAGTCCTCGTAGGATTCTCCGACAAGACCAACACGACTTCTCCAACTCGGATATCGAACATCCTTTCCGGCATGAACGATTACTACAGCGAAGACTCCTACGGAATCGTCTCCTTCGCGACGACGCTGAGTCCATCAGCAGCCTCCCAGTGGTACTCGCTACAGCAGACTATGGAGTACTACAGTTCCAACACGGCACCTATTGACAATCAACTAGTTACAGACTCCCTTCAAGCTGCGTACAGGGCAGGAGTAAACTTTCATGATTACAGATTCGCGATAATAGTCCATGCTGGAAACGATGAGGCGATGACGCACGCGTCCACTGACATTCACTCATTTACAATCCCGGGGTACGTTTTCAATCCCTCTCCCCTAGACTCCTTCCAGATCTCGACCTCAGTGGTCTCCGAGTCCGACCCAGTTGGGGTCTACTCCCATGAAGCCGGCCATCTTCAGGGACTGCCGGACCTCTATGACCTGACACAGCAAACTGACCCGGCTAACAACTTCGTCGGATACTGGGAGATCATGGCACTCGGAGAATGGAACCCAAACAACGGTAATCCCTTGCAACCATCACCCGGAACCTACCCCTCGCAACATTCCTCATGGTCAAAGATCAAGCTAGGATGGATCTCCAATTCGAGCATACGAACAGTCTACCCAGGCAACTTAACAACAATACCTGTCCGGAATCTTGAACTTCCCACTTCGGAAATACAAGCGGTCAAGATCCCGATCAGCGTGAACTCGGACGGATCTCTGTCGTACTACCTGATCGAGATGAGAGCAAAACTCGGGACGTACGATCAGTATCTTCCATTCCCATCAAACTATCCAGGTGCTGGTCTCCTAATCTACAAAGTGAATGAGAGCATCGCAGGGGGACACGGTAACTTGAGACTCATCGACGCGCACCCCGGTGGTGACCTAAGTGACGCCGCGTTTGGACCTTGTTCCTCGCCCTGCGTTAGCAACAATACCTTTTCTGACCCTTCCAACTTTGTCAAGATCATAGTGACGACAACAAACTCCACTACTTACACAGTGATCGTCGATAGGACCAGCTCACCTCTCCTGCTTCTGCAAGTAAACACCCCTGCCCCCGGAATGCTCAT